>Ga0272446_1003143_pt1 | contig 21357 bp, 31 predicted proteins | sample YNPCB0061_FD_194587 | JGI IMG/M metagenome (GOLD analysis project Ga0272446, IMG submission 194587) | Hot spring microbial mat communities from Yellowstone National Park, WY, United States - YNP-CB-006-1 | ecosystem: Environmental > Aquatic > Thermal springs > Hot (42-90C) > Sediment | place...
GCGGGGCTCTTCTCACTGTAGGAGGCACTTTCTGATGCGGCTCTCTATCGGCTTAGCTTTCGCGATCATGATGGCGGCGAGTGGGTGCCCCTCGACGGGAAACGAGTACCGATGCGATTCGGACTCTCAATGCGTGAAGGGCGGAGCAACCGGCCGTTGCGTCGCGGCGAACACAGCGGCTCGCTACTGCGCATTTCCGTCTAGCGCGTGTCCGTCGGGGCTGGTGTTCGACTCGACGGCGGGCAGCTTGGCCGGTCAGTGCGTCGCCGAGGTTCCCGACATGACGAGTTTCGTCGATATGTTGCCGCCTCCCGATCTCGCTCCCGAGTGCACGCGCAACGAGGACTGTGCGAACGGTGGGATGTCGCCCTGTGGCGGTACCTGCGACGCCGGCCGATGCGTCTACCCTGGTCCGTCGACGGACTGCGGTTCGAGCTGCACCAACGGGATCGAGACATCGAAGACGTGCGACGGACGCGGCTCCTGCGCGACAGCGATGCTCAACTGCGGCGTCTACAAGTGCGGTGCGACAAAGTGCAAGAACTCGTGCACGCCAGCGACGGAAACCGAAGATTGCTTCAACACAACGTGTAGCGGAACTCAGTGCGTCGCGTGCCCGGCCGATATGGTCTACATACCGCCTGGACCGGGCGCGATGGGGAGCGCGTCTACTTCATCCACCAATCCAGCAGCGACGGTAACGCTCACGCGCGGCTACTGCATCAACAAGACCGAGGTGACCGTCGCGCAGTTCCGCGCGTGCGTAAACGGCGGCGGTTGCACCGCTTGGACGAACCCGCGAAACGAAACGGATTGCACCTACGCAGCGACGGGAAATGACAACCTTCCCATGAACTGCGTAACATGGGCCGCCGCGAATCAATATTGCGCCTGGTCGGGGCTCACCGGGGGCGCGCGGCGCCTTCCGACCGAAGCCGAATGGGAGCGCGCCGCGCGCAGCACCGACGGGCGCACGTACCCGTGGGGCGAAGCCGCGAACGATTGCACCTACGCGAACATGCGAAATGCAAGCAACGCGGTGTGCACGTCGACGGCGCCTTACGTGCGCTCCGTCGGGTTCTACTCGCCAAAGGGAGATGCTCCGTCGGGAATGCAAGACGCATCCGGGAACGTCGACGAGTGGGCGCTTGATTGCTACGCGCAGAACTACGGAACCGTCTGCAACGGATCGTGCACCAATCCGCAGGCGCCCGGAGATCCCGCGGCGGCGAGCTGCGGCGCGACGGGAGGAGCCCCGGACGTTCCGATTCACGCCGTCCGCGGTCAGTCGTACCAAAGCGGCGGCGCGATTTATCTCCGGCGGGGAAGCGCCTATTACAGCAGCTACATCGGATTCCGCTGCGCGAAGTGACGTGAATCGTCGAGCGCGTGAGCCGTAGTAGTTTCTGATATCAGAAACAGCATCGCCGCCGCCGAACGGCCCAGCCGCCGAGCATCGCAGCATCGCCGCCGCCGAGCGGCCCAGCCGCCGAGCATCGTAGCGTCGCCGCCGCCGAGCGGCCCAGCCGCCGAGCATCGTAGCGTCGCCGCCGCCGAGCGGCCCGGCCGCCGAGCATCGCAGCATCGCCGCCGCCGAGCGGCCCAGCCGCCGAGCATCGTAGCGTCGCCGCCGCCGAGCGGCCCAGCCGCCGAGCATCGTAGCGTCGCCGCCGCCGAGCGGCCCAGCCGCCGAGCATCGTAGCGTCGCCGCCGCCGAGCGGCCCGGCCGCCGAGCATCGCAGCGTCGCCGCCGCCGAGCAGCGGAGCCGCTGAAAAGTTGCGCCGCGCGCGCGTCGCCATGAACGTGACGTCATGTCGTCGTCCATCGTCGCCGTCACGAACCGAAAGGGTGGGGTCGGTAAGTCAACCGTCGCCGTCAATCTCGCCGCGTCCCTCGCGATGAAGGGGCGCCGAGTGCTGCTTGTCGATCTCGATGCGCAGGCGGGGGCGACGCGGACTCTGCTCCCCGCGGATGTCCCTGACGACGCACCAACGATGGCCGAGGTGCTCATCGGTGACGCAAAGATGGGCGAAATTATCCGGCCATCGCGTCGAGAAGGGCTCGACGTTGCACCGTCGAGCCCGCGCCTGATCGTCGCACAGTCGCTGATCGCGACGCAGCAGGCACGAGACACGATCTTGCGTCGAGCACTCCGCCCCGTCGCTGGCTACGACGTGACGATCATCGACACCGCCCCTGATCACAACCTCGGCACGATTAACGCTCTCGTCGCTGCGAGTCACTACCTGATGCCGTTCACGCCCGACGCAATTGCTCTTCAAGGCATGGTTGCTGGACAGGCGCTCGTCGGGGACATCGTCGCCAACGAGTTAGGAAACCCGACGCTGCTTGGGTGCGTTCAAGTCGCCTACGATCGTCGGCTTCACGTGACGGATGAGGTCCGTGCGCAGGTTGCAGATGCGTTTGGAGCTGCGCTGTTCACGACGACGATTCGAACGAACGGCAAGTTTTACGAATGCCCTGCTTGGCGCGAGGACATCTTCGAGCGGGAAGCACACGCGAAGCCGCCACGACGCGGCTCAGAGGATTTCGACGCGTTGGCGGTCGAAGTTGCTGACCGACTCGGATTGCCACTCTCGGCGAGCGGCGCGAAGGCCGCGTGAGGATTCCATGACGACCCGACCAAACCGAATGCCTGCAAATCTGCTTGGCGGTCTCCCGACCGCGACACCGCGGCCGTTGCAGTCCGTCGACGAGAACGCCGCGAACGCGGCGCCGACGCTGATGCTCACGAGCGACGTGCCGGCGACGTCGTCAACAACCACGGCTCCCGTCGAAGAACTCACACAACGTGTGACGGCGCGGTTTACTGACGCACAGTGGGCAGCGCTCCAAGCCGAGTGCCACAAGCGCCGACTGCTCCACGAACGGATCAACGTCGCCGAACTTCTCCGCGAGATCGTAGACGACTGGAAGCAGTCTCGGTAGCTCACCGAGACCACGTCGCCGGCCAGCTCTCGACGGTGCCGAGGTCGCGGCCGTCGACGACAAGAGACAACGGCCGCCATCGAGCAACGGGAGTCGTCGACGGCGACCCCGGCCCATTGAAGCGCAAGCGCCAGCGTTCCCCGTCGACAACGGCGCATAGCGGATAGTCGAGGTCATCGGGGCGACGCTGCCAGCTCACGCGGCGCGCGACGGCGTCTTGAAGCGAAGCCGTCGCGGTCGGGCGGATGAGCCCGAGTGCGGCGACGTGGGCAGCACCGCCACCGTCGACAGAAGTGCGATCGTTGTCGTCGGGATCGATCTCGAGGAGGCGCCAACGGGAAGCGGCGCCGCGGCGATCGTCAACGGCGGCGAGCTCGCGCGACTTGGCATCGAAGCACAGCACACAGCGACACGCCGGAGGATGGCCCGGAGATCCGGGCAACTGCATTGAATCACCGTCGGCGGCGCGAACGGAAGAGACGCGGGGAACGAGGGGAGCCGGCACACGACCGACCCAGGCAGGAGAAACGGAACGCGGCGGCTGCGGCCGAGCTGGCGCCGCGAACATCGCCCGCCCCCACTCCTGACAGGTCGCGCAGACGCACGGGATGGGGTGGGGCCGAGGCGCGACGGACGGAAGAGGAGCCAAAACGGCACCAGAGCCCTCAGGAGCGGCGATCGGCGCCGCCGGGGGCGTCTGGCCCACCTCCCGACCATCGCACGCGTCTACGGGGCGCTGGTGCGTTCTGGCGATGTGCTGAACAACGACCGCGAGCGGTGCCCCCCGGAAGACGCGAAGCGCCCCGACTCCGAGCAGCTCAGCCGCCGCCGAGGCATCGAAGGCGGCACCGACGGCAGGCCCGGCGCTTGCTCCCTCCCCCTCGTTAGCCGGGGCCGAAGGCCCCTCTGTGTTTTCCGTTGCAGAGGCAATGGCCGGAGGAGGGTTATCCACAGGCGGCGTCGACGGCGAAGAAGCCTCACCATCAAAAGACCGGCGCGAAGCGCCCTCCTCCTTTCCCCTCAGACTCCCCAAACCACCACTGACGGAACGATCGAGTAAGTAGGGAGAGGTAAAACAACCGGATCCAGAGATCCGATCAAAATCATTGTCGCTAGACGGGATCTCCGACGGAATCTCGGGATTTACGCTAGACGAGTTGGGAAGCGCGAGCGCATCGGCGAGGCGCGCGATCAACGTGTCATCCCAGGGCTGAAGCCAGAGCACGAGGCGCTTGTGCTTGTCGCGCGGAACGCCGGGGCGGCCTTCGAACCAGGCCCGGCCGCCCTTGCGGATGAAGCCGAGGGCGGCGAGCTGGGTCAGGCACGTACGGACGTGGCGCGCGCCGTACACCTCGCCGTTCTTGCCGCGCTTCTGCGAGAAGCCGAGAACCCGCGCGTACCACGCTTGCGTCTTGCCGAAGACGCGCCGTGCGCCGCTGTCGTGTGCGGGCGGGCCTGCGTCGTCCTCGAGGAGATCGAGGAGCGCGAGCGCGGCGGTGTAGAGCAGCCGTCGACGGGTGACGGGGTGGCGCGCAGACAGCGTGTGATGGAGGCCGCGCGGGCGCTTGACGAGCTTGCGGCGAAAGCCGCGCGCGACGGAGCCGCGCCGCGCGTAGAGGTGCGTCGCGATGAGGCGCTCAGCCTCGGCGCGTCGCAGGTCTGCCCGTTCTTCCGCTTCGCGTGCGCGTAGCTCGCGCACCGTCGAACGCTTCACGTTCTTCGCCTTTCTCGACGGAGAACGGAGCGCGGAGGGGATCGCGGAAGTTTGACAACACGATCCCACTCGCCTAGATTCGAGGGTGCCGCGCCTCGCAAGCAGGCACCCCCCGAATCAGACGTTCGCTCCGATCCTCGTCGGTCGCGACCCTGAAACGGACCGAACCCCGAGTTACCAGCTCGGGGTTTTGTGTTTCAGGGCTCTAGTTTTGCCGCCAGCAAATCGGCGGTCTCCTGACGCTCTCGCGCCTTCTTCTCGCGGTATCTCCCAGGTCGGCGCTCCAGCAGCACATCCGGCGGGATCTCGTTCGAGGACTCCATCTCGCGAAGCATGCGCCGAACCGCCCCGCGAATGATGGCAGCCTGCGACATGCCCGTCGCCTCGGCGATGCGCTCGAGCTGCTGAGTCATCTCCTCGGCAAAGTAGACCGTCGTTGTCAGGAGGCGCCGGTGCCTCATTCCCGCCATACGATAACCATACGTTGCACTACTTCGCCTGATCAAGTTTTTGCGATCCAATGATTCCGCATAGTTATTAAGGTTTTGCAGCGAGAGCGGGGGGCTCAGGGTGGGATCTGCCGCGTGGGATCTGCTCGCGCCGTCGATCGCCGCGGAACTCTTGGCCGCTTTTCTCGACGGGAAACGCGGATCCGGGGGACCCTTTTGACCCTTTTTCTCGACGGGAAACGCTAAAGGCCCCGGAACGTTTTGGGACCCTTTTCGATCGGCGCCGAGTGCGTCCCGACGAGAACCCCCATCCTCCCGAAAGTCCGAAAAGCCTTTTGGCAAAAAGCCTTTTGATCGCTTTTTCGTCGCGAAATCACAGAGGAAAACGACATCAAAAGGGTCCCGCGAGGGGGGCTTTTCACCCACTTTTCGGGGGACTTTTCAAAGTTCCCGTCGGGAAAAGAGGTCAAAAGGGGTCCTGACTTTCCGCGTCCCCCGTCGAGAAAAAGGGGTCACGCACGATGGTTCCGCGCGAGTGTGCCGTCGGAGAACGGCCCCAATCCGCGCCGGCCACGGGCCCCGCGCGACGCTCCCCCGTCGAGGAAATGGCTCAAGGTCCGCGGCGCCCGCGCGATCTAAACGGGCAAGTGTCCGACTGCACAAACGGACAGCCTTTGCAACTTTCCCAACTATCGCTAACGAGATAAAAATGCGCATACCTCCGCTCGCGCGTGATTCGAGTGGGACGCCCTTCGGCGTGCCGTCGACGGCGGTCATGTGGAAGGTGCTTTGGTTCACGGGCGGCCGTCCTCGGGCGTTCGTCGACCCCGAGGACGAGGAGGAGGGTCCGCTCCACGTCCCGATCGACGCGACGATCGACGACCTGATCGACGCTGGGTGCCCGCCAGGGAGCTATCACCTCGAAGCCGTCGACGCGAAGAAGCGGCGACTCTCCCATGTGCGCCGCGCCGTCGTAGACATCCCGGCGCCAACGGCCGCGGCCGAGCCCGAGCGACCGAAGAAGGCGGAACCGGCGCCATCGCCGCCGGCCCCGCTGCCCGACGAGGCGGCGCACCTCGGCTACACGCGCATCATCGAGGCGATGGCGCGCCATACGACGGAGCTGTTTAGTCGGCTCGCCGAGCAGCAAGCGCGCTTCGTCGAGACGAACAGCCGGTTGTGCTCGCTCGTCGAGTCGCTTGCACTGAGGACGCCTCAATCGGGAGTGCGCGAGACGCTCCAGACGGTCCAGGCGATCCGCAACGCCGCCCCCGAGCTCGCGCCGCCGGTTGCCGTGCAGGCGCCTCCGGAGACGGCGCCAGAGAAAGTCATCCTCGACGGCCTGGGAAGCGTGGTGACCGGGTTGTTTCGGTCGCCTGCGGCGCAAGTCGCGATGGCGAAGAAGATGGGCTTTACCGCCGAGGAAATGCGCCTGATGAACGAAATGGCGAAGCACCAGGCGCAGGGGGCCGCGATGCCGTTCGGGTTCCCGCCGAACGGCGCGCCGCCATCGCCGAACGGCGCGGCGGCCCCGTCATCGTCGAATGGAGCGGCCTCACCGCCGCCCTGGCCGCCGGAGCTCGAGCCCGTCCTCGCGCAGCTCACGGCCGAGGAGCGCGCCGAGGCGATCGAGCACCTCAGCCACCCGCAGATGACGACGGCGCACGTCGAGCAGATCTGCGCCGAGCTTCGGAAGTGCGCGACGCTCGCCGACAAGGTGGCGTTGACGCGCGCGTTCCTCATGTACGCACGCCGTATGACCGGCCGCTGAGCGGGCGCCGATCCGCAAAAGGCTTTCGCACCCCTTTTTCTCGACGAGAACACGCACCGAACCCGAGCCCCACGCGAACGACTCGCGCGCGGACACGCACCGAGCGATCGCCGCGCGCATGCCGCGCGCGAGCGCTCCGCAGCGACGGGACAGGCACGATCAACAGCACCGCGCGGCCGACTTCGAGATCCCTTTTTGAAACGGTCCGAAAGGCTTTTTCTCGACGGGAGCGAATGACCACGCGCGGCAGCGCGGCGAACCCTTTCGGATCCTTTTGGACCCTTTTTCTCGACGGCGAAACGGAAAGTCTGGCGAAAGTCGCGGAAAAGGGGCGGACCCTTTTTGCGAGACAAAAAAAGAACGAAGGCGCGACGCGCAGTTAGAAAAAAGAAAGCCTTTCGGCCTGTTTTGATCCCTTTTCCCGTCGCAGCGTGGGGGCGTGATTTGGTGGCCGTTCAACGATTTCGACTGCCTGACCGGGATCACCCGGTACATGGTCGCCAACCTCTCCCGCCCGGACGTGATCGCGCTCGCCCGGCGGTTCCGCTCGACGCGCCAGCTCGCCGACTGGTTCCGCGACCTCCCCCAGCGGAACGACAACGGCGACGAACGCGACGGGCCACGCCTGCAATGCGACGTGTCCCAGCGCGTGCGCATCGCGCCCCCCGATCCGAACTGCGTCGAGCGGTCGCTCGGATACATCCTCCTCGCCGAACACATCGACCCGCGCCCGCTGCGTCAGCTCGCCACCATCGACACGCCGCTCGGACGCCACACGCTGCCGCTTGAAAACGGCGTGCCCGTCATCCTCGACCCGCGCCAGCAGCCCGAGCAGCTCGGGGCGGAGCTGCTCGCACTGCGCAACCTCACCGTGCGCGGGCCACGCGTCGGGCTCGCGTGGCCGCTCAATGGGCTCGCCCGCTCCGTCGAAGATCTCGGCGGCCTCGCGTACATGCAAGACCTCCTCGCGTGGATCTGCGAAGCCGCCGAAGCACCCGCGTTCCGCGTCGGTGCCGAGGAGGGCACCGCGGCCGTGGAGCTCGCGCGCCGGACGCTCGAGGACCTGCACCTCGCGACGCCGCGCGCGAGCCGCGCGGACCTCCGTCGGAGCGATGTGGCCACCATCACCGCCGAGGGCCTCCGGGTCGCCGACACGCCCGCCGCCGTACGCGCGCAAGTCGCGATCGTCTGGACGTTGCTGATGGCCGACGAGGGCGCGGCTGTGTGGGGCGCGTCCGGCGCCGAGGCCGTCGACATCGCGCGAAGCGCGCTCGATCGGCTGGGGCTCCTCACGACGCCGGAGCGCTTTCTCCTCGCGCTCCACACCGCGCCGCAAGTCGGGTGGCGCATCTACGAAGCGCTGGCCGCGCGGCCCTTCCGCAACGCGGCCGGCGAGCCCGTCTCGACGATCACCGTCATCTCGTCGCGGCCGATGGACGTGCCGTTCACGCCGTACCGGCCGCCGCTCGATCTTCTCGATCCGTATCCGACGGTGCGCGCGCCCGTCGACACGCGCACGCCGCTCGACCCCTATCCGCCTTCGCCGTCGCCGCCGCGCGCACCGTCGGCACCTGTGTTGTCTACGCCGACGTGGACGGCGTCAATTCCCATGACGCCGCCGACACCGCAACCGACGTTCCCGCCGTCGGCGCCGCCGTCGCTGCTCTCGTTGCCGTCGCCAGCGACGCCGCAGCTTCCGCCGGGCTGGCGCGATCCGTGGGCAGCGTCGACGCCCGCAACAACGACGAAGACGCCCGGCTGGACGAAGGACGGCGACCCCGAACAAGAGGCGCTGTGGGAGGGGATCGCGCTCCGGGAGCGGCTCGAGGCCGAGCGAAAGGCGCTCGACGCTGCGATCACGAAAGCCGACCGACTGCGCGCCGAGCGCCTCCGCGCGTCGCGCCCGCGCTCGGACTGCGGCGCCGCGTGCGGCGACGTGGACCGACGTAACTGGGGCGACCGGAAAGAGGACTGGTGGCCGGTGATGCAGGTGCTTCATGGCGTCGGAAGGATCGTGCTGGGCGCTGTCGGCGCTGGCGCGGTCGCGGACGCCGTCGAGGCCGGCCACAAGAAGATCGGATCGCTTCCGCCCGACGCGCCGCCGCCGAAGACAACGCCGGCGACGTCGGGCAGCCCGTCGACGTTGCTGCCGGCGACGTCGCGCAACGCAACCCTTTGGCCGTCTGCAACGGCTCAGATGGCGCGGGCGCCCTTCGCGTCCGAACTCCTCGCCGACCTCCGAGGGTAAACGATGGCGAAACGGAAACGACAGCATCGCAACGCGACGACAACGGCGCTCGCGCGACCGCGGCCGACCGTCATGCGGCAGGCGCCGAGCTACGCGGCGCCGACGATCCTCACGGTGTCGCCGCCGCGCGCGCAACGCACGCGCGGGAACGCGAGTGGCTCGTCGATGGGCTGGAACGTCGCCGCCGCGATCGCGGGCGGCCTGGCCGGCGCAGGGCTCGCCGCGGGCCTCTACGCCGCGGGCGTCGGCCCGTATTGGACGGGAGGCCTGACGACCGTCGGCGGCACGGGAATGGCCCTCCTCCTCAACGGAAAGGCGCGGTGGTTCGGGGCGGGCCTCGCCGCCGCCGGAAGCGCGCAGCTCGGCGTGACGTACTTCTCGCAACGCGCGCTCAAGAAGGCGCAGCAGCAAGCGCAGGCGCAGCAGCAGGCGTTGCCGCCGGGGGACGGGCGCCGCTCGGCGGGCGGCGGCCTCACGCCCGACGAGGTGCTCGAGGCGTTCGCGCGTGCGCGGCAGGCCGCGGCGTTCTCGGCGGCCGACGCGCAGGCACGCGCCCAGGCCGAAGCCGCACTGCGCGCCGCCGACGCGCAGGTCGCTGCGATGCAGGCGGCGATGATGCAGGCGCACCGCAACGCGCCGGGCGTGATGGACACGCCGCCCGTCGGTGCTGCCGCGGCGCCGCCGCCGAGCGCTGCGCCTGCTTCGCCGGCGTAACGGATAGACAACAAATCCAACATTCTCGGTAGACGAGAAATCAAGCGCTCGTCTCCGACGAGCAGGAGGAAGGAAGTGAGCATGTGGGACGAGCTTCGGAATCAAGCTGCCTGGGAGGACTACCGAAACCAACTCGCCGAGGAGTACCTCCGCAATCAGATCCGCGTCGGGCTGCCGGGCCGCACGATTACGCCGGGGGGCGGACTCCGTCCGCCGCCGCCGATTCCGGCGACGACGTATCCGCCGATGATGCCGCCGACGACGTACCCCATGCCGGGGACGTACCCGCCGCCCGGCCCGTGGGGGCAGCCGTGGGGAGCGCCGTCGTCGGGGTTCGGGATCGCGGACCTCCTCGAGATCGCCGCGCCTCTTCTTCCGCTGCTGTTCTCTCTGCCCGAGACGCCCGCCGAGCAGGGGAAGAAGACGACCGCCGAGAGCGTCGTCGAGCACGCGCAGGCGGTGGCGAAGCAGGAGCGCAAGGCGTTCATCGCCGTCAACGCCGCCAAGCTCGGCGCGAAGCTCATCCGCCGGGGCCGGTTCTAACGGGAGGTGGCGACGATGGGACTTCTAGACGACGTGTTCAAAGCGAAGGTCACATACAAGGACGAGGGAACGCCGCTCGACGGGACGACGTCGCCGACGACGACCACGCCACCCGCCCCGATGCGTCAGCGGTTCTTCGCCTCGAATCCCGCGCTTGGGAGCGGTGCGGGCGGGCCGGGCAAGCGCGGCGTGTCGAGCACGATCAGCGTCCCAATTCCGCCGGGGGCGAAGTCGTATCGCGTCTCGCTCGGCCCGACGCAGCTAGACCGCGATGGGCTGCCGGCGATGCTGCGCCCGCGCGACAACACCGACGCGATTCTCGGCGCATTCAGCGCACGCCCGCTCGGCCTTCTGGAAGATGCGACGGCCGATCTCGTCTCGGGCGTGTCGACGACGATCGAGCTCGGCTCGAACCTCGTTGCTTCCGTGGCGCTTCCGCCGCCGCGCGCGCTTCGCGTGACGGTGGTGTGGGGCCTCGACGGTGCGGAGTCGATTCCGGCGGGCGTTCTGCAAGTGCCCGTCTACGTCGATTTCGAAGACTGAGGGCGGGCGAGTCGCGCGACCTCGGCGCGGGCGTCTCCCCAAGAGGCGCCCGCGCCGCCAGCGAAACGGACTTCGCGAGGGGCTCATGACCGAGCTGGAGCGGCAATTCATGGAGGCGATCGCGGACCTCCGCGCGACGATCGACGCGACGCTGACGCTTCCCTGGTACGCCAAGTTGATGCCGCCGTACGCGCTCGCCGAGTACGCCGGCCGCCGCGAGCAGGTGCGGCAGTACGAAGCGGACGCGCGCACTCTCATCGCGAAGTGGGGCAGCTCGAAAACGGACGACGAGCGCCGCTCGCTCGTCCGCCGTGCGCGCGATCTCGCCGCCAACGCGCGCGAGGTGCTCCGCGGCGGCGACGGTGCGACAACGTATCGGGCTGCCGTCGAGGAACGGGCCGGCGAGCTCTGGGACCAAGCGAAGGCCGCCGGGGAGGCGATCGGCCAGAAGCTCGACACCGCGATCACAGTTGCGCTCGTCGCGGCTGGCGTCTTTGGGGTCGCCTATCTCGTGCAGGCCGGACGGCGGCGATGAGGAGCGCGGGATGGTTGCTCGTTGTGGGCGCGGGGCTCGGCGCCGTCGCCCTCGCTGCCGGTGCGCATCAGGCGCGCCAGGAGGCGCAGGGAGGCGCGCGCGGCGGGCGTGGGGGACCCGAGCCGCGGGCACCCGTTCCAACGCCCCCACGGGCCTCTCCGGCGCTTCCGAGCGGGCGCCGGCCGCGCGCCGAGGACCTCGACGAGATCGAGGCGCTCGCGCGCGTCATCACGAGCGAGGCCGACGGCCACACGCTCGCCGAGCGGGCGGCCGTCGGGTGGGCGGTCCGTAACCGCGCGCGCAGGCGCGGGACGACGATCGCGCGGATGGTGTGCACGCCCGAGTGCGGGCCATGCTGCGACGGCCGGCCGTTCTCGGCGGCGCGGTCGCCAAAGCACGGTGACCGCGAGCTCGCGGCGTACATCCTCGCCGCGCCGCAGGAGATGGACCCGACGGGCGGCGCGAGCGCAATCCTCGAGCCCGCACTACAAGACCGCCTCGCCGCCAATGGCGTCGCCGGTCATCGCCCGTCGGAGGATGTTCGGCGGAAGTGGGCCGCGAGCGGACAGAAGTACCTCGGCACCGTCGGGAGGTGGGAACTATGGACAACGTGACCGACGCGCGCATGCGCTGGCTCGAATCGAGCCTGGATCTCGTGCGGACCGCATTCGCCGACGGCGCGACTGCCGAGCATCGGAAAGCAGCGGCAACGATCCTGCGCGCCGCCGCATCGATTCTCGACGGAACGCCCGACGAGGCCGAAGCACGCAGCAACGCTCCGAGCACAACGACCACAGCGGCGCCGACCGAGCCGCGGAATGTTGTCGATCAATTTCTCGCCGCCCTGGTCGCAAAGCTCGACGAGCGCGAGGAAGAACAGCAGCAGCAGCGAAACGGACCGGCAGTCACGCCGTACGTCGGTTATGGCGCGGCGTGGCCGTGGGCGTGGACGAGCTGGCGATAGGGAGGGCGCCCCCGTGCGGCTCGACTTCGCATCAGTCCGCCGCGCCGACGGCCGGCGGGGCTTTGCCGATTGGGTGCGCGCGCTCGTCGGTCAGGACGGCGTCTACGTGATTCGCGACGCTTCGACGGGCGAGATCCTCTACGTCGGAGAGAGCCACCGAGGCCGCCTCTACCACACGCTGACGCGGCACTTTCAGTCGTGGTCGGGCTTCGGGTCGGGGCCGACCTATCACCCGGACTTCGTCGAGGTCGCCGTGATCCTCACCGACGCGGCGACGGCGTCCTATCAGCAATTCGCGCTGATCCAAGCGCTTCGCCCGCTCGACAACGTCCAGGACGGCCGATCGCTGTTTCGCAGCGCCTACGCCGAGCCGGCGACGGGCGACGACGCGGAATTTCTCGACGACGACGGCTCAGGCGTGCCGTTCTAGCGGGTCGCCGATGGCGCCGAGCGAACACACGCCGAGCGATGATCCGAACGAGCGCCGCGCGATCACGCGGCAGCTTGGCGCGCTCGCCGACACCATCGAGCGACTTCTTGAAAACGTCCGGACGCTGCACCCATCCGCGACCCTGTCTAGCGCAAATTGGCGCGTCCACCTCCAGCTCGTCGCGCAGGTGCGGGACCAATACATCCGGGGCACCGCGATCGTGAAGCGGCCCGACGTCCAACGCCTCGCCGCCGCACACCCCGACGAATTCGGGCCGGTCCTTCGCCGCTTCGCCGACGTCGGCAGCAGCGTCGTCGAGACGCTACGGCAGCTCGTCGACGAGGACACCGGCCCGCCATGAGGACGGGCCGCGCGGTCACGACGCGCGCCGACGGCGCGTGCACCGCGCTCGACGTCGAGATCGCCGAAACGGACGCCGAGAAGGCGATCGGCCTCTCCGGCCGCGCCGCGCTCCTTCCGGGGTGGGGGATGGCGTTCCCGTTCGCGCCGGCACGGCTGGTGGGCATGACGATGGCGGGTGTATATTTCCCGCTAGACATGATCTTTGTCGACGAGGGGGCGCGGGTCGTCTGGATCGAGGAAGCCACGCCGTACGCAGAGCCGCGCGCACCCTTGTGGCCGGTCGCGCTCGTCGTCGAGGCGCCGGGAGGATGGGCGCGCGCCGTCGGGCTCGCGGTCGGCGATTGGGTGCAGTTGTGGCCGAGCTGAGGCGCCGTCGTCGCGCGAAGCGACAAGGCGAGGTGCGCGCAGACGACGGGACGGCCTATCGGCCGCCATCCTGGACGAAGCGCCAGGAAGTGCGGATCGCGATCGTCGAAGCGGAGGCAATTTCTCGCGGTCATTCGCAGGTACGCGCGGTTTCGATCGATACCCGTCGTCGTGATGACGTCCGGCGACGTTGATCGCCATTCAGCGGCAAGCGTCGAAGCTGTCCTCGCGCGGCGCGCCTTCGCGCGGTCCTCGAAGGTGGACACGACACTAAGTGTAGGTCGATTCTCCGTCGGTGTCGAGTCACGTTGTCGACGGAGATCCGCGGGAAACACAGGGCCAAGTGTTTAGGAAACACGCGCTGTAGCGGGGGCCGGATTTGAACCGACGCCCCCTCGCACGCGCGGGTTCCGCGAAAGGGCGAGCGGACGCGCGCCGCGGGGGGCTGACGCCGCCCGCGGCACGGCCGAGGCTTACCTCCTGCTAGACAACAAACGGACTCGGCGCCGACCACGAATCGTGCCCCCGCGTGCACAGGTACCACCGCACCCCCGTGGGGCTGGTCAACCGGTACTTCCGCGGCGCGCCGCACGTCGACCCGTCCGCCTCGCAACACGGGCATGGGGTCAACGTCTCGTCGTCGTCGTCCTTCGGAATGATGATTGGAATGGGGATCACCTCCTCTCTCACCAAGAGAGATTGGGTTCCCCGATCGAGAACTTCGCTCCTCCGTCGCTGCCGCGCGCGGGCGGCGAGCGCTAAGTCGTCTTTTCCGTCGGTGACCGGGCGGCGCGCACCAGCTCGCGCGCGAAGTCGAGCCCAAGAGCGACGAAGCGATCCCGCCGACGTCGCCGGTCGGCTTGCTCGCCGATGCTGAGGCGGTTCGCCGACGAGCGCCCCGGCTCGATGAGGTCGAACAGCTCGCCGAGCAGCTCGGCGAGGCGCTCCCGGCGCTCCTCCGGGCTCACTTTCCGGCGGCGGCGAGCGCCGCCCGCACGCGCTCGTCGGCGATTGCCTCGACGGCATCGACAACAGCGCCGCGCGCCCAATCGCGAATGCGGGCGATCTCCTCGGCGTCGGCGCGGTGGCGCTCGCGGTCGGCGAGCGGCCTCCGTCGGACCCATTCGGCGTGTCGGCGCTCATCGTCGAACGCCATCACGTACGCGTCGAGGGCGAGCGCAAACCGCTCGCGTGCGTTCGCTGCGTTCGCCAGCGCCTTGGCGATCTCGGCCTGCGCTCTCTCGAGGTTCGGGAAATCGGCCGCGGCCGGCCGCGGCGTGGAGGCGCCGGAGGTCGCCGGCATCACCTACGAGAAACCAACTTCTCGGATGTCACAGGGGACAGATACGATCTCCCGCATGGCCACCGATCCCGCGCCGCCCATTGCCTCACTCACCGACGCCGAACGCGCGGAGCTGCGCGCCCGCCTCGAGCGCCTCATGGTCGCCACCTTCCGTGACGGCCTCGCCAACGGGGACCCGCTCTGCGAGGCGCTTGAGGCCGAGGCCGCGCCGCCCAACGGCGGCGGCGACGAGAAATGACCCGTCAGTTTTCGCCAGACACAAATAGAACTCTATCGCCGGGCGGCGGCGACAACGGCGGCGCGCAGCTCGAGCTACTCACCCACCCACCGCGCGACGCGCGCGAGGCCCTCGCCCAGCTCGACGACGCGCCCCCCACGGTGGCCCTCGCACCGCTCCAGCTCGAAACGCTGCACGCCCACCCGGTCGCCTCTTTCCTCCTCGGGCTCGCCGAGGGCAGCCGGCCGGCGATGCTCTCGAGCCTGCACGCGCTCGCCCGCGGCGCGACCGGCGGCGCCGTCGGCGCGTGGTCTTTCGCCTGGTGGTCTCTCGAGTACCAGCACACCCAGGCGATGCGCGCGCAAGCGGCGCGCGAGTGCAAGGCGCCAGCGACGGCGCGGAAGCGCCTCGCCGCCCTGGCCGGCGTCCTCCGCACCTGCAAGCGCCTCGGCCTCATCGACCCGACGCGCTACGCCGCGATCACCGATTGGGATGGCATCAAGGGGACCAGCGCCCCGACGGGCCGCCACCTCACGCGGAACGAGCTACGCGCGCTCTTCGAGGCCCTCACCCGCGACGCGACCCCCCACGGAATCCGCGACACCGCCATGCTCGGCGTCGCCGCACAGACCGGCGCGCGCCGCGCCGAGCTCGTGGCGATCCAGCTCCGCGACTACACCCCCTCGACGGGAACCTTTCGGCTCCTTCGCACGAAGGGGCGAAAGGCCCGCGAAGCCTACGTGCACGACGAGGGGCACGCCGCGCTTGCCCGCTGGCTCACGCTCCGCGGCGACGAGCCGGGGCCGCTCTTTTGTCGCATCCGGCCAAACGGCCGCATTCTCCCGACGGTGCCGATCAGCGCGCATCGCCTGTGGGAAGTGCTGCGCGAGCGCGCCGAGGCGGCCGGCCTCGTCGAGCATCTCTCGCCTCACGATCTCCGTCGCACCTTCGGCGGCGAGCTTCTCGAGCGCGGCGCCGATCTCTCGACGGTGCAACAACTGATGGGCCACGCCAGCGCGGCCACGACCGCCGGCTACGACAAACGGACGGCGGAAACGCGGCGCCGCGCCGCCCGCCTGATGCAGCTCCCGATCGCGCTCTGAAGGCACCTCAAGGGGACCGTCCGCCGGACGATTCACTCGAAGAGAGCATGACCGGCCGAGCGGAGGCGACCGCCGACCCGACGTGTGTGATCAACCGCGTCGAGGGGCCATCGGTCGCGTCGCCCTTCAACGCTACGGCCGCACTCGCAGTCGCGCGCGAGCACCTCATGGATGCGCGCTGCGCGATCGGTGAACGCCGCCGGCAATCGCTGCTGTTTGCTCGCTTCGCACTCGACGATGCGCGCGAGGCGACCAACGGTGGCGATCTGCGCGATGAGATCGCGCGCGTGGCGGCAATGATGGAGGCTCTATTTCTGATATCGGAAACCAGTAACCGCGTCGGAGCTATCGATCGCCGTCGATGATGCGAACGTCGAGCCAGGCGGCGATCGCGTTCATATCGCTCATCGAGGGCAACGCACGAGGCGGGACGAGCTTCCGCGCGACCGGCTGGAGAAGCGCGGCGAAGACGAACCACAGGATCGCCGCCGGCCACAACACCAGCAGCCAACCAAGGTCCGTCGAGGATGAATCGCCGAGAGCAACCTCGACCGTCGACGACGACGGCCGATAGAGGCCCGTCGCGATCAACGTGATGTAGCCGGCAAGCGCCAACACGGCCGCACCACCGAACACGATTGCCGTTCGCCAACGGTCCGCACGCGCCGCGCGGCGCTTCACACACTGGCTGAGCTCGACGCGCGTCTCGGCGTTCTCGGGTGACGGCATCACCACACCGCACCGCGGACAGGTGACGCCGGCCGCGCGAGCCCCGAAGGCAAAACAGACGATGCAGACCGACCGGAGTCCGTCGGTCGCGCGATACGCCGTCATGCGCCTGTTCTCGCCTTGGCTTGGCCGCCGAGTCCAGCCTGTTTGAGAACGTAGCTCTTGATGTGCCGGATCACCGCCTCGGGGCTCCCGTGCTGCTCGAGCAGCGCTTGCCCGATGAGCGGCGCCAGCTCGCCCGTCGCGCCCGCACTGCGCGCGCCGGCCGCGCGCCCCAGCTCGACCGCCTGCCGCTCCTCGTCGGTCGCCGCCCGAAGCGCCGCCTGTCCCGCATCGCCCTCGCCGTAGACGAAGGCGTGCGCGAACGCGTCGGCGTAGAGGTCGATGCGCGTCTCCTGGTCGCCGCGGTCGTGGGCCTCGCGGATCTGCTCGAATCCTTCGAGGGTCCACTTGCCGAGCGCGATCAGCACATTGGCTTCGGTGCCGAAACGGACGAGCGCCTCAACTGCCTTCTTCGCGAGTGTGCCGATCCCGAGCTTCGAGGCGACTTCGATGATCGCAGCGCCGACGAGCTTGGGGGGCGCGAGCGTGACGAGTTTCTTGAAGACTTTGAGATAGTGGCCCTGTTGCAGCTCGTGGACGATCTCGGGCGCGTTGCTGGCGAGCACGAGAGCCTTCGGGAGCGCCGGCCCGCCGGTGACCTTGCTGAGCTTGCCGACGTTGCGGACCATCCCGCCGGAGCCCTTGAGGTCCGCGCCCTCCTGGTCAAAAGAAGCGTGCTCGAGCCCTTCGGGGTCCCCGAACAGCGCTTCGTCGAATCCAGGGTTCGCGATCCGCTCGTCGCCGGGCGCCGCGGCGCCGATGTCGTCCTCGGCAAAGATGCTGCCGGCCGTCGCTGCGTCCTCCTCGGCCTCGGCCGCCGAAAACGTCACCTGCGGCGCGCCGAGAGCGCCTTTTTCGGCGCGCGTCGCATCGGCGCCCGCCGACGCCTCTCGCTGTTTCCGCTCGGCCTCGCGTTGCGCCTTCCGCCGCTGGAGTGCGAGGCGCAAACGGACATCGCCGACTGCATCGCGCTCACTCCCGGAATCGACGGCGCTGCCGTGCGAGCGCCGATCTCGATGCCGGTCACGCATGATCGGCCTCCAGCTCGCGAAGCTTCTCGCAGAGCAGCATCACGATCGGATCGTCGACGTCCTCGTCGCCGACGATGCCGCCGACCAGCTCGCGCAGCCGCGCGCGCACCTCGCCTTCGCAGCGCCGCATCACGGCCAACTGGACGTAGAGCTCCAGCACCGCAACAAACGCGCCGTCGGTCGCGTCGAGGGTCTCGAATCGGTCGACGAGGATCTGACGGAACCGCTCGTAGAGGTTGCGAAGGCGCCGCAACGCCTCCGGGTCGTCATTGAGCAAGCGCGAAAGCGCCGCCTTGTCGTCGTTGCTCAGAGACATAACGGCACCTTCGGCGCGGCGTCATCGGCGAAACGGACCGACGACGCCAGCTCACCACACGCGCAGCGCGACGGCTCCGGCCGGCGCGCTGCGCAGAACGACTCGGCAGCGCGCGCGATCTCCGCGCCGTAGCCGATCGACTCCTCGGGCCCGGACGACACCCGAGATCCCAACCGCTTCGCATCGCGCGCGCTCATCGCGAGCCCCGCCCGCGACGACGCGCGGCCCACCCGAGCGCAACCAGCGCCACGCCGCCGACGCTGCCGACGACGAGCACCACCCACAGTGCAGTCATGCCGCCTCCTTGCTCGCGACCACCCGGCCGCGACCACATGGAGACTGATCTACCAGACTCCTAAACTCCCTGTCTACCGCCACTGCAACGAAAGACACCGCACGGCCGCGCTGCCCGACGGCATGGCAAGCGAATTCGAGGAGTCTGGTAGACTCGGCGCCTAATGGCGTCCCTGTTCGGAAAGAAGAAAAAGCCCGCGCCGCTCGAGGAGCCGCGCTCGTCGGGAACCTTTCGCATCCGCAAGCGCGATGGCGTGCGCCTCGAGAAAAAAACCGTCTGGCTCGAGGACTCGCTCGCGCAGCAATTCGAGATCTACTGCGCCACCAACCGCGTGGACATGTCCGAGGTCGTCGCTCACCTCCTCACGGAGTTTCTATCCAAGAAGAGGTAGACTAGGAGTCTAGGAGCCTGATAATTTCGCAATCATCAAGCAGGTGAGCCATGGGCATCAGCGTTGGCGACGTGCTCCAGGGAGACATCAGGCTCGACGAGAAGATCGGCGAAGGGGCGTTCGGCCTCGTCTTCCGGGGTCTTCAGCTCAGCCTCGATCGCCCTGTCGCGGTGAAGGTGCTCAAGCTCGATGAGGTCGACGACCCCGAGGACGCGTGGGCGATGTTTGAGCGCGAGCAGAAGGTGGTAGCGCGCATCGCCTCGACGGGCGGCGGGATCGCGCAAATCTACCTTTCAGGGCGACACGAAGGCGTGCCCTTCTTCGTCATGGAGTGGCTCGAGGGCCGGACGCTCCATGCCGCGCTTCACCAGGACGGCGTGTTCTCCGAGGCGCGCGTGCTCCGCGTCGCCGAGCAGATCGCCGCCGCTCTCGACGACGCACACAAGCTCGGCATCATCCATCGCGACCTGAAGCCGGGCAACCTGTTCGAGCTGACGGATGGTCGGATCAAGATTATCGACTTCGGGCTGGGGCGCCTCTACGCGCCGAGCGAGCGTGATCCCCTTCGACGGAGAACGGAGACCGGGACCTTGAAGGGGACGCCGGGCTACATGGCGCCCGAGCAGGCGATGGGGCAGAACCTCGACGGGAGGACTGATATCTACGCCGTCGGCGTGGTGCTCTATCAGCTCCTCACGGGGCAACGGCCATACGACGATCGCGAACTGCTGCCGCATCAAGTCGTCGTCGCCATCGCGAAGGGAGATCCGTACATTGACGTTCGCATGCACCGTCCCGAGCTGTCGGAAGCCGTCGCACAGCTCGTGCGGAAATGCATGGCACACGACCCGGCCGGTCGATTTCAGACGGGCGCCGAGCTCAAGCACGCCGCTCGCGCCGTCGTGCTGAGCAATCCGGTCCCCGCTGGGCCGGCCGATCGAACGCTGCAGGCCGTCGACCTGTCGAACGAGCTTCCGACGGTGACGCCGCGCTCGTCGATGCGCGTGGCTGCGCCGGCGATCCCGTCGCACCGCTGGGTTCTTTTTGTTGTCGGCGGAATCGCTGCGCTCGTTGCCGCAGGGTTTGCGGGAGCGCTGATCGCGACCCGGCGCAGCCCGCCGCCGTCGGGCGCGATGACAGCATCACCGGAGCCCTCGACGAAGACGACACCGACCGCGCCAAGAAACGGTACCGAAGCGCAGCCCGCAACGCCGTCCCCCGCAGAGACAATGCCGGCACCGCCGGCCGCATCGCCGACGCCGCCGACGCCGGAGGATCAACCCCCGTCAGCAAAGAGCGCCGCAGAGAAGCGCCCGGCGACGACGACGAAGAAGCGCAAGAAGACCGACGCGGAGGGATTCAATTGGTGAGGGCAGCGACGGTGATCGCGTGCGTGTTGTTGGTGTTCCTCGTCGAGGGAGAAGGGGCTGCACACGCCGACGACGCAGCCGAAGCGCTCGCGCACTTCAAGGCGGGAAAGCAGGCTTTTCGCAGTGGCGAGCTCGCGGAGAAGCTCGGGCAGCGCGACGAGGCCATCGCGAAATACCGCCAAGCCGTCGACGAGCTGAAGAAAGCCTATGAGCTACAGCCTCAGCCCGTGATGCTATGGGGCCTCGGCGAGGCGTACCGCGCACTTGGGGAAGTCGAGCCGGCGCTTGAAGCGTATCGTCACTACCTCGCCGATGCGGCACATGGACAGAGGCCGAATTTTCGCGCACAGGCGCAAGCGCACATCGAGCGACTCGAGCGGGCGCGGACGGCCGCAACGGTTGCGGCGGCCCCTCCACGCTCCGTCACACCCACCGAAGCGCAAATGCCCTCGCCGACACCGCAGACGACGCCAGCAATGACGACAACAGCGCCGGCCGCGGCACCCCACGACAGAGCGCGAGCGCGTCCCGCAGCGATCGCAAGCATATCGTGCCTCGTCGTCGGCATTGTCGCCGTCGCCGCTGGCGGCGCTCTCGTTGGGCACGCCTTCGCGATCAACCCCGACGAGCCCGGAATTACGCTCGTAGAGCGTGCGCACCGGATTGATTCTCGCACTCAGGAAAATACCGCGGGAATCGCGGTGCTCGCAGTCGGCGGCGCCGCACTCGTCGGAAGCGCAGCAGCGTTTGGCGTGTGGTTGCAGCGCAGGCGCGAGCCGCGCTCGCCGGTCGCGTTGATTTCTCCCGTCGCTGGCGGGGCTCTTCTCACTGTAGGAGGCACTTTCTGATGCGGCTCTCTATCGGCTTAGCTTTCGCGATCATGATGGCGGCGAGTGGGTGCCCCTCGACG
>Ga0272446_1003144_pt1 | contig 21355 bp, 21 predicted proteins | sample YNPCB0061_FD_194587 | JGI IMG/M metagenome (GOLD analysis project Ga0272446, IMG submission 194587) | Hot spring microbial mat communities from Yellowstone National Park, WY, United States - YNP-CB-006-1 | ecosystem: Environmental > Aquatic > Thermal springs > Hot (42-90C) > Sediment | place...
TCTGCACAAAATGGTACATACTTCAATGGGGCCGTCGCTATTCAGCGACGGAGATTTGCCCTAGGTCCCCATGATGACGTTGGCGTTCATCAGACTTCAATGGGGCCGTCGCTATTCAGCGACGGAGATATGGACGCTGGCGAGCCTGCGACAGAGGACAAGCCACTTCAATGGGGCCGTCGCTATTCAGCGACGGAGATAAGAATTATACCGACCCCTAACCCACCATGGATTAGGACTTCAATGGGGCCGTCGCTATTCAGCGACGGAGATTTGCGCTTCGATTTACAGCGCTTATAAATAGTGGACACTTCAATGGGGCCGTCGCTATTCAGCGACGGAGATAAGGCTTTTGCTTGTCGTTCAGCTTGACGACACCGACGCACTTCAATGGGGCCGTCGCTATTCAGCGACGGAGATTCGATCACCTGCTCTCGTTACGGGGCGCGGTCTACGCCCAACTTCAATGGGGCCGTCGCTATTCAGCGACGGAGATGAAGGGCGGCTGAGCTGGTCCCGATCTTCGGCCCGATACTTCAATGGGGCCGTCGCTATTCAGCGACGGAGATTCGCCGTCGCGTGCGCGGTCCCCGGCTGCAAAGGCCACGATACTTCAATGGGGCCGTCGCTATTCAGCGACGGAGATTGCTCGCGGGACGAACACCGTGATTGTGCATGGTTGGCGGTCGGTTTGCGAGCACCAAGCCGTGCGACGCGATTGGCGTCGCGCCAGCTTCGCAGTGCGCAGAGAACAGCGAGTGGTTCTCGGAGGTTTCACTTGCGAGCGGGGGAGGGGAGGGCGCTGCGACCTCGCCGCTCGCATCGTCGACTGCTCTTTTGTTGTCAGAGAGCGGCTAGACGATAGTCGCGCCACGGGGGGTGGCGAGCAATGGGGTGCCGATGACGAGGCAGCTCGTGGCGCCGCGCCCGTCGGCAGGGCCGATGTCGATGACGAGGATCTGGTCGAGGGCGTGGTTGATGACGGGAGCGAGCGCGGCGATGAGACGAGTTCGCTCCGCCTGTGAGAGCTCGCAGCGGAAGACGCTGAGCTGGACGCGGTCTCCCCAACCGAGGAGGATGCGCGCGATCTCGGCGCGTCGACCGTCATCGCAGATATCGTAGGCGACGAACAGGATCGAGCGCCCCGTCATCGGATCACGAACGAGGGGAACGCGCTCAGCTCGCCAGTCAGGGTCCGCGCGAGGAGTCGGGCCTGCATCTCGAAGATGCGGCGGTAGCTGACGCGATAGCTGAACAGAGGGTGCGTCACGAGCTCGACGACGCGTCGCTCGTACGCCTCGAGGACCTTCACCCTGCCCGACGGTGTGAGCGCGACGCCCACGCTTCGCGCGAGGAAGTGCCCCTCACGGATCGCGCCGGTGTTGATGAGGCTCAGTACGACCGAATCGGCGACCACGGGGCGAAACTCTTCCATGAGGTCGAGCGCGAGCGCGGGGCGGCCGTAGCGCGGCCGATGGTAGAAGCCGAGGTAAGGGTCGAGCCCGACGACCGCGCAGGTCGCGGTCAGGTCTCGCGCGAGCAGCGCGTAAACGAATGACAAGAGCGCGTTGACGGCATCGCGGGGAGGGCGACGGTTGCGGCCTGTGAAGTCGAAGCGAGCGAGAGCTCGCTCCGGAGGGCGCAGCATCGCGCCGAACGACTCGAAGTAGAGGCGCGCGGCGGCGCCCTCGAGGCCGAGCAGCGAGGCCGCCTCCGTCGCCTGCTCGGCGGTGTCGGCGAGACGACGCAGCTCGTCGAGGACCTGGGGAGCGAGTGGGTCGGCGTTCCGCCGGAGCAGCGTCCGGCAGTTCTTGATCTTCGCGACGACGAAGCGCCGCGCCAGCGCCAGCGAGCGCGCCTCCGACGACGCGACCGCGTGCTGCTGGATCCGCAGCCCGATGTTCTTGTGAGGGAGCCCCGTCGCGATCGCGTACAGCCAGCCACCCGAGGTGAACCACGCGACCGGGATCTCTCTCGACGCGAGCTCGCGCAGCGCCTGGGTCGAGAGCTGAACCGGACCGAACAGCGCGACTTGCGACGTCTGCGCCAGCCGCGCGTCGCGCGTCGTGCCGTCACGCTCCTCGATCACGATGCGTTCGCCGCGCACTCCGACGCGCGCTCCCGCCGCCTGTACATAGAGCGGCGCCGCGTCGTCCGAAGCGGGGACCAGCTTGCGCAGCGAGGTGCTGCGCTTCGAGACCAAGTTCAGCTCGTCCGGGAGGCAGAGCGAGACCAGCGAGCAGCGGGGACACTTCGGGCTGTCGACGAGTGGGGGCGGTATCGCGCCAGAGGCGACCACCGCGCGCAGCTCCGCCAGCACCTCGCGGGTGCGCGCCCGCAGCGCGTCGTCGAAGACCACCTCGACGCGCTCGCGCGTCTCGGCAAATGACACGAAACCGCGGCGGCACGAGAAGCCGTTCTCCTCGAGGATCATCCCCTGTACGCACAGCTGGATACGCTCTGGCTCCCACACGCGCTCGGCGATATCCGGTGGGCGACCGCGCTTGAGCTCGATCGGCGCGACCTCGCCGCCGCTCACCTCGACCAGATCGATCTTCGCGATGGCGCCGAGCTGCGGCGCCGACAACTCGACGCTGCGCGCGGTGCCATCGCTGGTCGGCAGCGGCCCGGCGCGCTCATCAACCCGACGGTGGGCGTAGCGCCCCTCGAGCGTCTCGACGTTGTCGCGGAAGTCCCGCTCCACCCACTCGAGGACCATCAGCCGCGGGCAGTAGGTGTATTCGTTTACCATTCGCGCCGGGATGAGCTCGGGAACCTCGTCGGGACGCGCCATCGTCGCCTCCTCGCGTCGAGGATCGCGCGGGCGTGTGTCACGGATGGCCAACGCTTTCTTGTACGATCGACCGCACCATGGCCCGACACGACCAGATGGCGCGGCTCCTCCGCGTCGCGAGGGAGCTCAGCGCATCGAAGCGTGGGGTCGCGCTGCGACGCCTCGCCGAGCGGAACGGGTGGTCGTTGCGCGCGATCTACCGCGACATCGAGGCGCTCGAGCTGGCGGGGTTCCCGGTCGTCCGCGAGGACGGACGGTTCCGAATCGCGCCCGAGTCGATGATCACCGCGGGCGAAGGCCTCTCGCCAGAGGAGCGCCTCGCGCTCTTCGTCGCGCGCCAGCTCGCGGGCGGCGTCCGCGATACGAGCGCCGGACGCGCCCTCGACCGCCTGTGGAACCGGTTCGAGGCGGCGAGGGGGCGCAGCGGCGCGCTCTTCCCGGAGGGCTCGTCACCACTGGCGATCCGCTCCGCGTTTTCCGTCGACTACGGCGCTCACCGCAAGACGATCGCGACCATCGAGGCCGCGCTTCGCGAGTCGCGCCTCCTCGCGGCGGAATACGAGGCCCTTTCGACCGGAGAGACGACGCGACGGGAGCTCGAGCCGGGGGAGCTCTACTGGGATCCGTCGCTCGAGGCGCTCTATCTCATCGCCTGGTGCCGCCTACGCGGGGCGCTTCGGGTGTTTGCAGTGCATCGGTTTCGAGAGGTCTCTCTCGTCGACGAACGCGTCACGCGGCGCCCTGAGTTGACGTCGCGCACGGCGCTTCGACACGCGCTTCGTCTCTGGCGTGGCGAGGCGGCGGTGCAAATCGTGGTCCGTCTGCGCGGGTGGGCGGCGCGCGAGGCGCGCGAGCGGACGCTGCATCCTTCGCAGACGATCACGCGCGTCGCTCCCGATGAGGTCCGCCTCGCGCTCGCTGTGGCCGCCGAGGACGAGGTGCTGCGCTGGATCCTCGGCTATGGGCCGCTCGCCGTCGTCGAAGCGCCGCCGTCGCTGGTCGCGCGAGTGCGTAGAGCGCTCGAGGAGGCGGCAGCGGCCTATCCTCCGCGTGCGGCGCGGCGGGCGGCTCGGGCCAACGTTGGCCCGCCGAACGGCAACGTTGGCCCAGTCAAAACGCGATCGGCTCGGGACGACGATTGCTGAGACGTCCGAGATGTCGGCTCCGTAAGCGCGGTGTTAGTCGTCGTCGCGCGCGGCGGCTTCCTCCTGCACGGCGCGCTTGATCGCCGGGTCGACGCGCCGCTTGCGGAAGCGCGGACGCCAGACGCCGAGGACGATGTTGGCGGCGGAGACGGCGAGCAGCGCCCACAGCGCGCCGCGCTCGCTCTTGAGGAGCGCCGCCATCTGGGCCGCGTCGCCTTCGCCGGCGGCGGCCTTGACCGCGAGCGCGGTGATGTCGCGCGCGCGGGCCTGGACGCCGAAGGTGCCCTCGAGGACGAGCACGGTGGTCGCGACCTTCATCCAGGCCCAGCCGGCGTTGTGGAACGGCGGGTGGACCGCCATCGCCAGGAGGCCGCTCACGAGCACCAGCGCGAGCGACGGCAACAGCACGTAGCGGCCGACGACGTCGATGGTCGCCCGCAAGCTCGCGTAGTGCGCGGGCGGCCAGGCGAGCGCGTCGGCAGCGACGACGATGCACACGAGGAACGCGCCCATCAGCCCGACGCTGCCGAGCTCGTGGAGGATCTTGAGGGGTTGGATGACGAACATCAGAAGAGCGCCTCGAGCTCTGCGTAGCGCTCGAAGCCGACCGCCGCGCCGCCGTCGACCAGCGGCTCGACCTCGTCGCGGAACTCGGGGAGCTCGAGGAAGATCGAGCGCGCCTCGACGCCCGTCTGGCGATAGGCGGCCCCGTCGCTGGCGCGGTTGCCGATGCCGATCGCCACCTCGAGCCGCGCCGCCTCGAGCGCCGCCATCGAGCCCGCCTTGTAGGCCACCGTCGCGTCGCCCGGCAGCGTCACCAGCGACGGCGCGAGCCGCAGCACGCCGCGCGGGAAGCCGTTCGCCTCGAGCCACGCGCGCGTCTGCGGCGTGAACACGCGCCCGCGCGACGTCAGGTACACGAAGGCGTAGCCGCGCGCCGCGATCTTGCCGAGCGCCTGCGGCGCGCGATCGTTCGCCGCCACCGTGCGCCCGGTCACGAGCGACGTCGGGAAGGCGTTCTCCGACGAGGTCAGCGTCCCGTCGACGTCCGACACGGCGAGCTGCGCGCCGTCGGGCGCGACCATCGCGAGGAAGCGCGCGCCGGTGCGATCGCCGGCGACGGAGACGTAGACGTCGCGCAGCCCGAGCGGCAGGCGCGCCGCCCCACGCAGCGGCAGCGAGAAGCGCCCTTCGCCGTCGGTGAGCGCGCTCCCCGCGGCGACCCAACGCCCGGCGCGGCAGACGAACAGCTCGACGACCTCGTCCTCGAGCGCCTTGTCGTTGAGGCCGTAGCTGATCTCCCCCGACAGCGCCTGCGCCGCCGAGGCACCGACGGCGAGATCGATGCCGCGGTGCTTCGGCGACCCGAGCCCGGCGATCGCCCAGCTCGTCCAGTGGCGCCAGCGCGCCTTCGCGCCCGTCGCTGGGGTCCCCGCGCAGCGCACATCGGCGAGCCGCGGCTGCCCGCCGGGGCCGTCCGCCTTCCCATCGGCCCCGTCGCCCAGCCCCGCCTCCGCAGGATCGGCCTCGGCGGGGAGATCCTCCGGACGAGAGAACATCGGGCCCCGGTGGTTCATGCCGCGGCGGCGTGAAGGTCGCCGCCACACCCGGCGGCGGTCATCACGAGCGACGCGGCGAGACAGAACGACGAGAGCGCACGAGTGGCCATGGGCGCGCCTTTCGCACGCTGCGTGCCACTCGTAACAACGCGATTCTATTGAGGGGGTGTTGTGACCACCCGGGTCGCCACCTGCCAGTCATCCAACAGCGACGTGCGACCTGCGACCTGCGAGCTACGTACTGCGACGCGGCGACTACTTCGAGCGGAAGGTAATCAGGCCGCGCGACGGATCGTACGGCGACACCGCGACCGTGACACTGTCGCCGAGCACCACGCGGATCCGGTTGCGCCGCATGCGGCCGGCGAGCTGTGCGAGCACGCTGTGCCCGCCCTGGACGTCGACGCGAAAGTTCCCGCCGACCATCACCTCGACTACCTTGCCCTCCATCGCCACGAGATCATCTCTAGACAAATTTCTTCTCCTCCTGTGGATACACGAAGGGCGGCCAAGCACCTGATTGGCCGCCCTCGCGCCGGTTGAAGGCTACGACATCAACGGCGCGAGTCAACCAAACTCTTTGCAAGCCGAGATCCGCCACGCCCCTGCCGCGGGATCACCGCCGCTTCGTGGGGGGGCGACCACCGGCGCGCTTCGGATGCGGGTGTGTCGTGCGCGCCCCGTGCGTCGCCGCCGCAGGCCGCGGACGGGCGCTGGGGCGGCGCATCGGGTGGCGCGGCGGGGTGCGATCGGGGAGCTCGCCGCTGGCCAGCTCGATGCGCACGTGCGGCGCGCGCGGGTCGCGCTCCGAGGCGTTGGCGGCGAACTCGCCGGCCACCGTCGCCGAGACCTCGAACACCGTGCGGTCGCGGGCGACGCGGATGGCGCCGATGTCCCGTCGGGTGATCGCGCCGCGACGGCAGACCAGCGGCAGGATCCAGTTCGGCTCGGCGCCGTCGTTCTCCCCCAGGTTCACCTGAAAGAGCACCATCTCGCCGCGGGTCCCGGCGCGCGCCTGGCCACGCAGCGACGGGGAGTGCCCGGCCGACGTCGCCACCGGCGTGAGCCTCTCCCCGCGCGGCCGCGTCGCCAACAGGCGCCCGACGAGCCCGGCGACCAGCTCCTCGGCGGCGTGGGCCGACAACAGCCGCGTCGCCAGCGCCCGCGCCTCGTCGGTGACCGGCCCCTCGACGAGCGCCGCGATCTCTTCGACCAGCCGCTCGCGCCCGTGCGCCGCCACCGCGTCCGCCGACGGCGCCTGCGTCCACTCGACGCGCAGCCCGGCCTCGCGCATGAGCCGCTCGGCGCGCCGCATGGCGCCTTTTTCGACAAGCAGAATATTGACGCCCTTGCGCCCGGCGCGTCCGGTGCGCCCCGAGCGGTGGGTCAGCGACTCGGCGCTCTCGGGGAGGTCGGCGTGGATGACCAGGCCGAGGTCCGGCAGATCGAGCCCGCGCGCCGCGACGTCGGTCGCCACCAGCACGCGCACGCGCCCGTCGCGCAGCGCCTCGAGCGCGCGCGTCCGCTCCTCCTGCGCGCGCTCGCCGGAGATCGACTCCGCCGAGAAGCCGCGCAGCCCGAGCTGTCGATGGAGATCGGCGACGTTCTCGCGCGTGCGGCAGAAGACCACCGCGCGCTCGTCGTCGTGAACGAGGAGCACGTTGACCAGCGCCGCCAGCCGCTCGCCGTTCGCGCACAGGTGTACGACGTGGCGGATGTCCTCGTGCGGGGCGGCCTCGCCGCGCCCGCCCGCCGCCGTGCGCGGATCGAGCTGCAGCGAGTCGCGCTGATAGCGCTGCGCGAGCGCGCGGATCGGCGGCGGCAGCGTCGCCGAGAAGAGCAGGGTGCGCCGCTCGGGCGCGGCCGCCCCGAGGAGCGACTCGAGCGCCTCGCGGAAGCCCATGTCGAGCATCTCGTCGGCCTCGTCGAGGACCAGCGCCTGCACGCCGCCGAGATCGAGGCTCCCGCGCTGCATGAGATCGACCAGGCGGCCCGGCGTCCCGACGACGATCTCGACGCCGCGCTCGAGGGCGCGCGCGTCGCGGCGGAGGTCGGTGCCGCCGGTGAAGGCGAGCACCCGCGCGCCGGTCTCGCCGAACAGCCAGGCGAGCTCGCGCTGCACCTGCGCCGCCAGCTCGCGCGTCGGTGCGATCACCAGCGCGCGCGGCCGGAGGGCCGGCGGGACGCGCGCCCCGTCGTCGCCGAGCAGCACCCGCCCGAGGAGGAGCCCGAAGGCGACGGTCTTGCCCGACCCGGTCTGGGCCGAGACGAGCAGGTCGCGGTCGGGTGCGCCGAGGACCATCGCCTGCACGGGCGTCGGACGTTCGTAGCCCCGCGCGGCCAGCGCAGCGGCGAGCGAGGCGGGCGCGCCAAGGGCGCGAAATTCGGTGGAATCGACTTCGGGGGTGCTCACGACGGTCGCGCACCATACACGCTGCACCGCGCGAACCATCACCGAATCGTCACGGCCGCGTCATTTGTTTCCCCACGAGGCGCGTTCTCCGTCGGACAGGCCTAAACTGCCCGCCATGCGTGATCGCGATTCGTTCTCGGAGAACCTCCGCCGCCGCGCGCTGACGGTGCCGCTCGTCGTGACGCTCGCCCTCGTGGCGACGGCTCTCCTGCCCCTCACGCTGACGCTCGGGGCCCTGGCCGCGCTCGTCGAGAAGCGGCGCGGCGCGGCCCTGCGCTGCGTCCTCTTCTTCACCGGCTACCTCGTCGGTGAGCTGCTGTTTCTGTCGATCGCGTTCCTCCACTGGATCGCCGCCAACCCCTTCAGCGCCCGTCGCCACGAGCGGCTCTCGCGCTGGTCCGAGTGGCTCGCCAACCGCTGGGGCGGCTGGCTCCACTCGAGCGGCAAGCTCTTCTTCGGCTTCGACGTCGCCGTCGAGGGGCTGGAGGCGCTCGAGCAGGGCGGCCCGGTGATCGTCCTCATGCGCCACGCCTCGATGGGCGACACCGTCCTCGCCCCCGTCTTCGTCGGGCGCCACGGCGCGCTGCACCTCCGCTACGTCGCCAAGCGCGAGCTGCGCAACGACCCGCTCTTCGACGTGATCGGCGGCCGCCTGGGCAGCGTCTTCGTGCGCCGCGGCTCGTCGCAGGGCGCGGCCGAGGTCGAGGCGGTCTGCGCCGCGCTCGAGTCGCTGGGGCAGCGCGACGCGGTCGTGCTCTACCCCGAGGGGACGCGCTTCTCCGCCGAGAAGCGGGCCAAGCTCCTGCGCCAGCTCGCGACCGACGATCGCTTCCCGGCCGAGCTCCTCGCGCGCGCCCGCGAGATGCGCCACGTGCTGCCGCCGCGCCTCGGCGGGCCGGTCGCGCTCCTCGAGCGCAACCCCGGCGCCGACGTCGTCTTCTGCACCCACGTCGGCTACGAGGGCAGCGCGCGCTTCGCCGATCTGCTCTCGGGCCGCGCCATCGGCCGCCACATCCAGGTGTCGTTCCGCCGCGTGCCCTTCGCGTCCATTCCGACGGGGCGCGAGGAGGTGACGCGCTGGCTGTTCGACGAGTGGGCGGCGCTCGATCGCTGGATCGACGAGCGGATGCCGCCCGGCGAGAACGCGGCGGAGGAGGACGTTGTGATGTACGCTCCTCGCCATGGCCGGACCGGATGATGGCAAGGGCGGGGCGCTGGTCCCCGCCGGAGGCACCGCGCTCGCGAACGACGACTTCGAGATGCGCTTCCTCGAGCTGGCGCACAAAGAGACCGCGCCGCTCACGGTGGCGTCGGTCGCCTACGCGCTGAAGCTGCCGACGACGCAGGTCGAGGCGCGCCTCGAGGAGCTCGCCGCGCGCGACGTCATCGTGCGCGACATCGACGACGACGGGAACCTGTTTTTCCGTCTACCCGGAAAGGGCGGCGCGATGGCCCGCTCGGGCGGCGGCTCGCCGATCAGCGCGGGCGCGTCGGCGAGCTCGCTGAACGGCCTCCTCGTCAACTTCGTCCTCCCCGGCGTCGGCTCGCTGATGATCGGCAAGCCCATCGAGGGCGTGGCGCAGATCGCCATGCTCGTCGTCGGCATCGGCCTCCTCGTCACGCTGCACATCCTCCTCGGCGTGCCGCTCGTCGTGGCCTCGTGGATCTGGGGCGTGGTGACCGGCTTCCGCAACCTCGGCAGCAAGAAGTAGCGACTCGCTTGCACGGCGGGTCCGGCGACGTATTCGTCGGATCGTCATGCACCCGTGGGAGCTCCACTCGACGCTCGTTCACTTCCCGATCGCGCTCCTCCTCGCCGGGGTGGCGGTCGATCTCTGGGCGGCGCTGCGGCGGCGACCTGGCCTGTACCGCGTCGGGGCCGGGCTGCTCGTCGCGGGCGTCGTCGCGGCGGTGGTGACGGCGGCGTTCGGCCTGGTCGCCTACTTCACGGTGCCGGCGCACACCGAGGAGGCGCACGCGCGGATGATGTGGCACGGCGCGAGCGCCGCGGTGGCGACGGTGCTATTCGCGGTGGCGGGCGCGGTTCGGTGGCGGCGTCGTGACCGCGCGCCGGGCGCGCTCGCGGGCGGCGCGCTGGGCCTCGGGGCGGTGGTGCTCACCGTCGCTGGGTTCCTCGGCGGATCGCTCGTCTATCACGGCGGCGCCGGCGTCGACCCGTCGCTGCTCTCGGCCGAGCTCCAGCACAGCCACGGGCACGCGCACGGGCGGCGCGCGCCGGCGCATCGACATTCGGATTGACAGGAAATCAGGGGCCGACGTGCGTGCCGCGGCCCTGGAGGAGCGAGCCGAGCCACGTCGAGAGCGCGACGCCGTTGGTGGTCGTCGTCGAGAAGCAGGGGCCGCGCAGGCAGGTGTGCCCGGTGCCCTGCACGTAGTAGGTGCCGTAGATCGCGCCCGGCGGCGCGGTCATCTGGCGGAGCGAGAGGAGCTCGTTCTGGTAGACGTCGGCGTCGACGACGCGATCGAGCCCCGGCGAGCAGTCGTCGTTGCCGAAGCCGTAGAAGGTGCGGATGACGAGGTCGTGCACGCTCGAGAAGAGCCCGGTCACGCTCGTCGTCGTGCGCTTCACGGTGTGCATCATCATGTCGAGCGCCCAGTCGTCGTGGTTCGGGCAGTCGGCGCCGCAGTCGGCGAGGATGGTGGCGTCGAGGTTCCAGGCCTGACGGAACTGCTTCTGCAGGCAGGTCGGGATGGCGCGCTTCGACATCGGCGGGCCCGAGTCGTCGACGAGCACCACCGGCACCGACCCGAACGCGCGCTGCACGCGGTCGGCGTTGAGCCCGGCGCCGAAGCCGCCCGCGCTGATGCCGGTGAGGACCACCTGCTTGAGGTTGGGGAAGGTCGGCACGATGCGCGACAGGAAGAGCCCGATGTTCCGGTACCCGACGAACTGGTGGAAGACCGGGACGCCGAGGCCGTTCACGATCACGGCGTCGGGCGCGTCGCCGGCGTGGACGTCCCCGGTGCAGTAGGGGACGTAGACCATGTTGTAGTCGCGCAGCGGGTTGTCGGCGTTGTTGCGATCGAAGATCCCGTCGGAGGGCGGGAGGAACGGCGTGTCGAACGCGGTCACGTCGCAGGAGGAGTTGAAGCAGGCGCCGCCGCCCTCGAGGTAGATGAGCAGCTTGTCGGAGCCGGGGCTCGGGTTGATGCCGACGCCGGCGGGCTGGCCGTTGCGGCACTTGGCGCCGTTGACGTACTGGAGCGTCCAGCTGTTCGCGGGGAGGCCGGTGAAGGGCTCCCCGACGGGCGGGTTGGGATCGCGCGTGGGGCCGGGCGTGGTGGTCCCGCCGCCGCCACCGCCGCCGCCGCCGGGCTGCATCCCTCCAGTCGCGGGATCTCCGATCGGCGTCGCCGGCGGGGAGCCCCCCGTGTCGCTCGAGCAGCCCGCGGTCACCAACGAGAAGGCCACCACCATAGCCGTCGCTGAACAGCGCATGCGCCCACCTCCCCAACGTCGTGCGCACGCTCTTATACACGATATTCATACAAGCTGTATGAGAAAGTTGTCGGCATCGGGTGGCGCCTAGGGTCCGTCGGCGCACTCGGGGTGGAGGTCACTCGGGAGGCAGCCGTAGACCTGGCAGAAGGCCTCGATGTCCCATCGGGTGATGCAGGTGATCTCCCCCGTGAGGAGGTCGTTCATCACCGCGGGGTGCAGGCGGTTGTGGCCGAGGCCGAGGTGGTGGCCGAGCTCGTGGAGGACGACGCTGTCGAGCTCCTCGCCGGAGTCGCTCCAGAAGGCGAAGGCCACCTTGTAGTGGAAGATGAGGACGTCGGTGGAGAAGTTGTAGCCGAGGAGCTGCTCTCCCGTCGCTGCCATGAGCGCGTCGGTGTCGGCGTTGGGGCGCTCGATCTTGTACAGCACGTTCACGCCGTCATCGAGGTCGGCGCGCTCGAACTCGCCCGTGGCGTCATGGAACGGCGCCGGCGACGGGAGGAACCGCACGAGGTGGTTGGTCGCCTCCTCCCAGCGCTGCATGTCGCGGAGGAGGCGCGCGCGCTCGGCGTCGCTCCAGGTGTCCTGGAGCGCGATGGGCATCGGCTGCTTGGGGACGCAGGCCGCCGTCGACCCGAGCAGCGCGGCGATCAGTGGAAGAGCACGCCCAGCCACAGCGTCGACTCCTTGAGCGCGTCGAGGAAGATGGTCTTGCCGTAGTCGCCGTAGTGGGTGATGACGAACCCCGGGTCGGGGAGGCTCACCTTCCAGTCGACGGTGAGCGAGGCGTGGCGACGGAGCCGGACCTCGACGCCGGCGCCGAGGCGGAGGTCGAGGCTGCGCTTCACGTCGGGCGTCGATAGCGTGTAGCCGAAGGCGTTCCAGCCGACACCGGGATCGATGAGGTGGACCTGGACGCGCCGGACCTTCACCAGATAGACAAGAAAGTCGGCGGCGAAGCCGGCCTGCATCAGCGACGAGAGCTCGAGCGCGACGAAGACGTGACGCTCGCTGAGGCGCAGCCCCACCTGGCCGAAGACGTAGGGGCGACTGGCGCCGCCGCCGATGGCCACGTGGCCGCCGATGAGGAACGGATCGGAGTCGTTGCGGAAGTGCGCGTCCGCCGCGCCGGCGTGCGAGAGGACCAGCGCTCCGGCGAGGCACGCCACGACTGCGCGGTGAGCAGCTGCGGTGCGTGGAGCGCGCCGGCGATCGCCCATGGCCCGAGCCGGTGCAACCACCACACCACGGCCCTTTCGCTCCGACGGGTGCGCGGGTATGTTCCGCGCCGTGGGAGCACCCCGTCGGAAACCAGGTCGGCCGCCGCGCGCCGACGTCGAACGCCTCGTCCTCGCCGAGGCGGCGCGCCGCTTCGCGACCGATGGCTACGAGCGCGTCACCGTCGAGGATCTGATCCAGGGCGCGGGCGTGAGCCGCGCGACCTTCTACAAGCACTTCGACGGGCGCGAGGACGTGCTGGCGGCGCTGTACCAGAGCGAGGCCGAGGCGCTGCGGGCCCACGTGCTGGCGACGCTCGACGAGGAGGGGACGTTCGCGGAGATCACCCGCAAGTCGGTGGTCGTCTACTTCCGCGCCCTCGCCGCGCGCGGGCCGCTGTATCGCGAGCTGACGCGGCTGTCCTACGCGAACGAGCGGCTGTTGGCGCTGCGGGAGGACGTGACCGCCGGATACGTGAAGGCGATGCGCGCGTCGCTGAAGAGGCGGCTCGGCGTCGAGGTGCCCGAATTCTTGATTGACGCCACCCTCACCGCCGTCGACCGCGTGGCGCAGAAGGCGCTGGCCCGCGGGGCGGTGTCGCCCGCGCGCCTCGAGGGCGTCGTCGACAAGGGCGCCGAGGCGATCCGCACCTTCATGATGGCCGCGATTGCCGCGAACATGGCGGGGCGCTAGGCTCCGCGCCTTCATCCTTCGAGAGCCCGATGGACCCGCGGTTCGTACACGAAATTCAGCGACGGCGCACGTTCGCGATCATCTCGCACCCCGACGCCGGCAAGACGACCCTCACCGAGAAGCTGCTGCTCTACGCCGGCGTCATCCAGCTCGCCGGCGCGGTGAAGGCCAAGCGCGGGCGCGCGGCGGCCGTCTCCGACTGGATGGAGATGGAGCGCGAGCGCGGCATCTCGATCACGACGTCGGTGCTGCAGTTCCCGTATGACGGCCTGCAGCTCAACCTGCTGGACACGCCGGGCCACGCCGATTTCTCCGAGGACACCTATCGGACGCTGCACGCCGTCGACGGCGCGGTGATGCTGCTCGACTCGGCCAAGGGCGTGGAGGCGCAGACCGAGAAGCTGTTCCGCGTCTGCCGCCGGCGGCGCATCCCGGTGTTCACCTTCGTGAACAAGATGGACCGCCCGGGGCGCGATCCCTTCGACCTCGTCGGCGAGGTCGAGAACCTCCTGGGAATTGGTGTCTATCCGATTACCTGGCCGGTGTTCCGCGGCGGCGTCTTCCGCGGCGTCTACCACCGGCTGACGTCGACGGTGGCGATCTTCGATCCGGGCTCGGCGGGCTCGGGCGGACGCGGCGCCGAGATCGTGCCGGTCGCCGTCGCGGGGCTCGACGACCCGATGCTGGTCGAGGAGCTGGGCGAGGAGGGGACGAAGCGGCTGCGCGACGACATCGAGCTCCTCGAGGCGGCCGGCGATCGGCTCGACGAGGCGGCCTTCCTGCGCGGCGAGGTCTCGCCGATGTTCTTCGGCTCGGCGATGAACAACTTCGGGCTCGAGACCTTCCTCGAGTCGTTCGGCAAGCTGATGCCGTCGCCGGGCGCGCGGCCGAGCTCGGCGGGCGAGGTCCCCGCCACCGACGATCGCTTCAGCGGGTTCGTCTTCAAGATCCAGGCGAACATGGACAAGATGCACCGCAACCGCGTGGCGTTCGTGCGCATCTGCTCGGGCGTCTTCACCCGCGGGATGAAGGTGCGGCAGGTCCGCACGGGGAAGGACATCCGCCTGTCGAGCCCGGTGCAGTTCATCGCCGCCGAGCGCGTGCTCGTCGACCAGGCCTTCGCCGGCGACGTGATCGGCGTGACCGAGGCCGCGACGCTCGAGATCGGCGACACCATCACCGACGGGGCGAACCTCCAGTACGAGCCGATCCCCAGCTTCGCGCCCGAGCACTTCGCGCGCGCGTCGATGACCGACCCGATGCGGCGCAAGCAGCTGCAGAAGGGCATCGAGCAGCTGGCGCTCGAGGGGACGATTCAGCTGTACCGGCAGCCGGACGCGCCGGCGGGCGATTTCATCGTCGGTGCCGTCGGGCAGCTGCAGCTCGAGGTGATGAAGTATCGGCTCAAGCACGAGTACAACGTCGACGTGCGCGTCGATTCGACGCGGTTCTCGATGGCGCGCTGGATCGCGCGCAAGGACGGCGCCGAGCCCGACCTGCGCGCGCTCAAGCAGGCGCGCGCCGGCATCTGCGTCGTCGACGTGGCGGGGCGGCCGGTGATGCTGTTCGAGTCGCCGTGGGAGCTCCGCTCGTCCGAGCGCGAGTTCCCCGACTACGCCTACGCCGAGACGGCGTCGGGCGGCGTGGCGACGAGCCGCTGACGGCTCAGCGCGCGCGGAGGCGCTCGGCGAGCGCGCCGTGGAAGCCGACGAAGACGGCCCCGTCGGCGACGACGAAGGGGCGCCCGACGACGAGCGGCTTCAGCTCGTCCCAGGCGTTGTAGTTCGACGGGTCGTCGTCCTCCTCGTCGTGCGCGACGAACGACTCGACGCGCTCCTTGCCCCTCTTGCGCACGGCGACGTGCACCGTTCTGCCCGACGAGAACAGGTGCCAGATCGCCGCTGGTTCGTCGTCGAACGCGCGCCGCCCGAGGCGCAACGTCGCGAGCCGCGTATGCGCGACGCCGGCCTCGACGAGCCAGGCGAGGAGGGCCGCGTCCTCGGCGCGCCCGTCGCTCGCCCAGACCGAGAGCACCGCCGGCGCCGCTTGCTTGCCCGCGGCCGTCCTCTTCGGCGCCGACGCGGCGGGCGCAGGCGGTGCGGCCCGCGTCGTCAGCGGCGGCGGCGCGGTCGCGACCGAGCCGCCGTTGAGCGGCGTCAGGGAGACGTTCGTGCACCCGGCCTCGCGGATCGCGCGCGCGAGATCTCCGTCGAGGTGGTAGGTCGTCGGATCGGCGCGGTCGCGGAACAGCCCGGTCTCCGTGCCGTCGCGCCAGTCGCCGACGCGGAGCACGTTCACGATCGTGTAGTCGCTCGAGAGCGGCTTGCCGGTGCGGTCGAGGAGCGTGAACGGCAGAAGCTCGAGGTCGCGCGAAGCGGCGGCGATGAGCTCGCGCAGACGGGGCGACGCGATCACGAAGCTCGCGGTGTTGCCGACGAGATCCGCGAGCAGCACGCCCTTGCGATCGGGGCCGAGCTGGATGCGCGCTTTCTTGGGGTAGATGTCGCGCACCGAGCGCCCGTGCGTGATGCCGTAGCCGCGGATCCCCATCCCCTGCGGCGCCTCGTCGACGATCGCCAGCGCGGGGTTGCGGAGGTCGCCCGTCGTGGAGAGCACGTAGTAGTCCATCGCTCTATTGTATTCGACGCTGAACGGCGTTCAGTTGGCCGCTCTGAGGCAGTTGGCCGCTGAGGGACACGTTCTATATCCGCAATCACCGAAATCATTGAAGAACGGCTGCAAAACGCAAAAAGGCCGCGGCACGGCCCGACAGCGACGGACGCCGGACTTTCTCCTAGAGTTTTGCGTTTTGCAGCCGATACCGAGCGATATCGCCGAGATACGGATATAGAACGTGTCCCTGTTCAGTTCTGTTCAGTTCCTGTTCAGTTGGCCGAGAGGCCGTGGGCGGCGCAGAGGGCGCGGAAGGCGATGGTCTCGGAGGCGCCGAGGACGAAGGCGGCCTGAGCGGCGGCGCCGAGCGCCTCGGCGCCCTGGACGAGCGCCATCAGCGGATCGGGGCGGTCCGACGGCGAGCCGGCGCGGCGCGCGCGCACGCACATCGAGAGCTGGAGGCGATTGCCGACGGGCGGGGCGGCGCTGCACTCAGGCGGGACGCCGGTCGTCTTCACGGTGCGCGGCTCGCCGCGGGCCTGGCAGCGCGAGAGCGTCCAGTCGTCGCTCTCGAGGCCGCGCGTGGTGGCGCGCCCGCGGAAGAGCGGTCCGGTCACCGACAGCTCGCCGAGCTCGAGGGCGATGGCCTCGATCGACCAGATCGGGGGCTTGCCGCTTCCCGAGTCTTCGACGCGGATCTCGATCGTCCCGCGGCGCGCCTCGGGGGTCTTGCAGGGGGCGGTGAGCGCGAGGCGGACGAGGCCCTTGTCGCGCACGGTGGTGACGGTCGCGCTGCGGCAGCCGGCGTAGGCGAGCTCGAGGAAGCGCGCGGTGTAGGCGAGCTGCTCGTCGATCGATTTGTCGATGGGCGGCTCGAAGGGGCGCGAGCCGATGGCGGCGAGCGCCTGATCGAGGGCGGTGCGCGCCTCGTTCACGCCGACGTAGGCGCGCGTCAGCCGCTCGCCGTGGCGGGTGAGCGCGCCGCCGAGCTCGGCGCCGCGATCGCGCACCATCCCGTCGCGGGCCGCGCGCCAGCGCGCGACGTCGTCGCCCTGTGCGCGCTCGAGGTTGACGACGACGCCGCTCCAGTCGTCGGCGAGGCGGAAGAGCTCGTCCATCGCGTCGGCGTCGAGACCGACGGCGGCGCGCGCCTCCTCTTCGGTGCGGCGGACGCGCGCGGCGACCTCCTCGCGCAGCTTCTCGAGGCCGCGGCGCCCGTCGGGCTCGACGGCGTCGACGGCGGCGGTCTCGCGGGCGAGCGCCTCGCGGACGCGCTCGAGCCAGTCGACGTAGCGGGTGAGCGCGACCTCGGTGACGGGGACCGTGCGCGAGCGCTTCCGCTTGGGCGCCGCAGGCGCGGGGGGCGCGGTCGTCGCGGCGGGGGTCGTGGTGGTGGTCGTGGCCGTCGGCGACGCGGTGGTCGTCGACGGTGGAGTGGCGGCGCAGCTGGTGACGAGCAGCGCCAGCGCGAGGGGGGAGCGCATCGATCGGGGGACCTTCCTCATGGGGTGATGCCGTCGCGGCGCGACTGGCGGCGCCAATAGGCGCGAAAGAGCGGGGCGGCGCGCGTCGGCGGCGGCGCCTGCACGGTGGCGAGCCAGATCGGGAGCACGTCGCGGTGTGCGGCCCAGGCGTCGCGCGGCGTCGACGCGAGGGCGTCGGCCTCGAGGGACGCGCGCAGCGGCTCGAGGACGGCGTGGCGCGGCCCCCAGCCGGCGAGGATGGCGCGGTGGAGGCGCTCGTGGCGCCACCACAGGCTCTCGTCGTCGGCGGCGACGGGGGCCGGCGGGCCGAGGTCGCGCGGGTCGGTGTCGAAGTCGATTGGTTTGAACACCGACAAACAGGGCGACGAGGTGCCGGTCACGAGGTGGCGCGCGCCGCCGTCGCGGCGGAGGAGGCTGACCATCGAGCCCGTCGTCTGGCCGGCGTGGCGCGTGGGCCAGAAGGAGGCGTGGGCGCAGGGCGCCTCGAGGCGCAGCCCCGCCGACGGGTGGCGGCCGCGGTGGTCGCGCAGCGCCGCCATCATCGCGGCGGCGTCGAGCGTGCGCACCGACGAGAGCGCGGCGGCGGTGCAGGCGCGGCGCGCCTCGGCGCCGGTGAGCGGCCGCATCACCGGCGAGCCGAAGGCGCGCGCGAAGTCGAACGGCGCGTGGCGCGGGAGCCAGCCGCGGCGCCGCGCCTCGCGCTCGGCCTCGGGGTGGACGCGCGTGGGGGAGGCGCCGATGGTGAGCGCGTTGGAGATGGCGCGCACGCCGCCGGTGACGCGCTCGGCGGCCCAGAGGCGGCCGGCGCTCTCGACGACCCAGGCCTCGGTCGCGTCGGCGAGGAGGAAGCTCGACGAGTAGCGGAACGAGCGGTCGCGGAAGCCCATCGGGCCGCCCTGGTCGGTGCTAGACAACAATTCGGTCAGGACGTCGACCGCCTCGGCCGCCGTCGCCGCGCGCTCCAGCGTCGCGCGGAGCAGGTCCATCCCGCTCCGGCCCGACGACGCCGAGAGCGCGACGCGGGTGAAGACCGCCTCGTTGCCACCGACGACGCCGGCGTCGTTGGCGCCCATCTCGCAGCCCCACATCCACGCCGGGCGCGAGACGATCACCGCGCGCGCCCCCGCCCGCGCCGGGTGGAGCTCGACGGCCTGCGCCTCGCCGGGCTCGCGATCGCTGTTCTTGCCGAAGAGGACGCCCTCGGGCGTCACCACGACGGCGGTGTCACACACCCGGCTTCTCGACGGTGAGGCGGGCCAGCGCGGCGCGCAGCGGCGCCGGGAGCTCGACGGGGCGGCGCGTCGCGCGGTCGACGAAGACGTGGACGAACTCGCCCTGCGCGGCCGCCTCGTCGCCGGCGCCGTCGCCCGCGCCGAAGATGGCGATCTCGTAGCGGACGCTCGAGCGGCCGAGGTGCGCCACCCGCAACCCCGCCTCGAGCACCTCGGGGAAGGCGACCGCGCGCAGGTAGGAGCAGCGCGACTCGACGCACAGCCCGATGGTCGCCCCGCCGTGGATGTCGAGCCCGCCCTCGTCGATGAGCCAGCGGTTGATGACGGTGTCGAAGTAGCTGTAGTAGACGACGTTGTTCACGTGGCCGTAGACGTCGTTGTCCATCCAGCGCGTGGGGATGGTCAGGCGGTGCGGGTAGTCGGCGCGGCGGTGCGGGGTGGGCGAGGGCATTTGACGTCTATCACCAATAGGAGAGGGCGCCGCGGAACAGGGCGCTCATCGCCGCGTCGTCGACCGGCAGGGGGGCGTTGTCGACGAGGCGCCTCTGCACCACCGTGCCGGCGGTGAGCTGCGGCAGGTCGCGCTCGTCGTAGCCGACGCCGCCGTCGCCGTTGGGGACGCCGGTCGTGCGCATGAGGTCGATCAATTTGCTGGACAGGATCTCGGCCGCGTCGTCGGGGCCGGCGCCGCGGACGTCGGCGCCGAGCGCGGATGCGGCCTCGAGGTGGCGCGCGGGCGAGGTCGCCGCCGTCGCGCGGAAGACGCTGGGCGCGTTGACGACGACCGAGAGGCCGTGCGGGACCATCGGCTCGTCGTCGGGGTAGCCGGGGCAGCGGTAGTCGCGCACCAGGCCGGCGACGGCGTAGGCCATCGCGTGCGGCAGGTGGACGCCGGCGTTGCCGAAGGCGATGCCGGCCAGCGTCGCCGCCCAGGCCAGCGACTCGCGCGCCTCGGCGTCGGCCTCGTCGGCGACGGCGCGCGCCAGGTAGCGCCCCGAGAGGCGCAGCGCCTCGAGGCTGCCGAGGTCGCTCCACGGGTTGCGCCCCTGCGACATCGGGCGCGCCGACGGCGAGGCGGGCCGCGCGCGGGCGGTGTAGGGGCGCGCGGTGAAGGACTCGAGCGCGTGGCAGAGGACGTCGAAGCCGGCGGCCGCGACCACCGTCGCGGGCAGCGTGCGCGTGCAGGTCGGATCGACCAGCGCGTGCGTCGGGCGCAGCCGGCGGGAGGCGATGCCGGTCTTCGCGCCGAGGGCGACGTAGTCGAAGATGGCGATGCCGGTGCACTCGCTGCCGGTGCCGGCCGTCGTCGGGCAGGCGACGTGCGGCGGCAGCGGGCCGGGCACCGCGCGCCCCTCGCCGATGGGCGCGTTCACGTAGGCGAGGAACTCGGCGGGGTAGGTCGCGTAGAGCGCGGCCGCCTTGCAGGTGTCGATCACCGAGCCGCCCCCGACGGAGAGGTAGCCGTCGAAGCGCCCGTCGCGGGCGAAGGCGGCGGCGCGCGCGAACGAGGCGTCGGTCGGCTCGACGCGGACGTCGTCGTAGAGGGCGACGTCGAGGGCCGCGGCGCGCAGCGACGCCAGCGCGGCGGCGACGGGCGGCAGCCGGGCCACGCGCGCGTCGGTGAAGAGCGCCACGCGACGGCAGCCGTGCGAGGCGAGGAGCGCTCCCGCCTCGCCGAGCACGCCCGGCCCGAACGTCAGCGCCGCGGCGTCGATCGAGAAGGCCTCCTCGCCGCCGGCGAACGCGTACCCATGGAAGCAGCTCACCGCGCGAGCATACGTCAATCCGTCGCTCGAGGCCGCTTGCCGGCGCCCTCCACCGACGCATCTTCGCCGCCATGGTGCGCCCCTCCTTCGTGCTGGTCGACGTCCTCGGGACGCTGTTCTCGTTCGACCGCGCGCGCGAGGCCTTCGCGGCGCGCGGCCTGCCGACGATGGCCTTCGAGCTGTGGTTCGCGAGCGCCCACCGCGACGGGCTCGCGCTCGACGCGGCCGGCACCTTCGCGCCCTTCCGCGAGGTCGCCGAGGAGACGCTCCTCACCCTCGCCGCCGAGCACGAGTGGCCGATCGAGCGCGCCAGCGCGACGGGCCTGGTGCGCTCGCTGGCGACGCTCGAGCCGCACCCCGACGCCCGCCTGGCGCTCGAGCTCCTCGGGCGCGCGGGCATCCCGGTGGCGGTCCTCACGATGGGCGGGCGCGCGGCCACCGATCGCCTCTTCGAGCGCTCGCTGCTCGACGGGATCCGCCACGTATTTTCGATAGACGATTTTCGCCGCTGGAAGCCGCGCCGCGAGGTCTACCTCGGCGCGGTGCGGGCGCTCGGCCTCTCGCCGGCGGACGTGACGTTCGTCGCTGCGCACGCCTGGGACATCGAAGGCGCGCGCCAGGCGGGGCTCATGACGGCGTGGGTGCGGCGGCTCGAGATCCACCGCCACGCGGTGATGGGCGCGGCCGAGCTCGAGGGCGAGTCGCTGCTCGACGTCGCCACCGCGCTCACGCGGCTGCCGCGCGGCACCGCCGCCGAGCTGCACTGACGCGCGTGCTCGAGGGGGCTACGACGGGGGGCGGCGTGGAGGCGGACGCTCGAAGCAGAGCGACGGCGCCTGCGGCGCCTGGCTGGGGCTTTCGCCGATTGGGCAGCTATTGACGTTACAGACGGTCAAAGGAACAAGCCGGCGTGTCGAAAGAAGCCCCTGAGGAGGTCTTGGTCGCCGCCCTGGATCGTGAGCGCAACTGCGACGGCCT
>Ga0272446_1003145_pt1 | contig 21355 bp, 22 predicted proteins | sample YNPCB0061_FD_194587 | JGI IMG/M metagenome (GOLD analysis project Ga0272446, IMG submission 194587) | Hot spring microbial mat communities from Yellowstone National Park, WY, United States - YNP-CB-006-1 | ecosystem: Environmental > Aquatic > Thermal springs > Hot (42-90C) > Sediment | place...
CCTCCAACGCCACCCGCGCCTGTTCCCACCGAGCGATCTGGTCTTCGCAGCGGCGGATGTATTCATCCAGCGGGATGTTGAAGGCTTCGATCAGGTCGGGGCGGTCACGCTTGATGAACCACGGCACGTACTCGCTGAAATGCTCGCTACTTTCCGTCACGAAGTAACCCAGCCGGATGAACATCTCGTACCGGACGCGATTCCAGTCTGGGACGCGCCCCTCTGCCACCACGTTCCGGATCAATGGGTAGAGGTCTTGGCCGTTGCGCTCAAAGTTCAGGTAGAAGGCCATATGGTTAATGCCCGCTGCCCGATAGTTGATCTCTCCGACGGGGATTCCGATGTCATGGGCAAGTTGTTCGGCTGTGCCTTGTACGCTGTGACACAGGCCCACCGTTTTAATCGACGTGGCGCGGCTGATCGCCCAGCAATTCATCGCCATCGGGTTCACGTATTGCAGGAAGGTCACATCTGGGCAGCATTGCTCCATCTCCCGGCACATATCCAGCAGGACGGGAATCGTCCGCAGGCCGCGCATGATGCCGCCGATGCCGAGCGTATCGGCAATTGTTTGGCGTAGCCCATACTTTTTGGGGATTTCAAAATCGGTCACGGTGGCGGGCTTGTAACCGCCCACCTGAATCATGCAAATGGCGTAATCGGCCCCCTCAAGGGCGGCGCGGCGGTCTGTGGTGGCGGTGATGGTCGGTCTGGCGTGGAGCGTCTCCGCGACCCGCTTGGCGACGATCTCCGACGTCCTGAGCCGTTGGGGGTCGATATCGAACAGGGCAATGTGGGATTCAGCCAGTTCGGGGAAGCTCAGAATATCGCCGAGCAGGTTTTTGGCAAAGACGGTACTTCCGGCTCCGATGAACGTAATTTTGGGCATGATGAAACGGTCTCCTTTTCGGGGGGAGTGTATCGGTCACAGCATTATACCGACCTATAGCGTACTCTACTCTGTTGGTTGCGCGCCCGCATAATGTTGAGGGTTCAAACGCAAATGGGCATTGAGGGCTTCTTCAGCCGCTCTGAGCCGGGCCTCTAGCGCATCAAGTTCTGAATCCGGCAAATTGTCGCCGAGCGCCTTATCGATCTCTAAATTGGTCTGATCAACAATCGCTTGCAACCTCTCGCGCTCACGATCCCACGCGCCCTGCTGACGTTTTTCGGCCTGTTTTTGTGGCGATTGAACGATGGCAGGCTCAGTTATGAGCCAATCAATCATCATTTTGAAGTACGGGCAGTTATCTTCATAAACACGCTTGGCGCTGGCCTGCCCGAATAGCCGCTTACCGTCGATCAGTTTTTTGTAATTCCGGCCAAACTCCTCCGCCGGATGCTCAATATCTTCAGGGCAGTGATAAACCCGCTTAAGCACTTGTTCTTGGATTTGGGGATCGGCTAACAACCACGTCTCGAGTTCCATGACGATGGGAAAGGCCCCAAAACGCGGATGAAATTCCGGCGAAATGCGTCCACGCAGCTGCTTCTGAACCTCTGCAAAGCCTTCGGCATGGGCCATTTGCCCACGCCGATAAACGCCGAACGGCTCTTCGTGCAAATCCAGCAGGCACAACACGGCACAGGCTGGGTCATCGCTGAGTTGCTGTTCAGCGTCTCGCTTGAACTTGTTCTTCAGGTCACCTGCCCCGTCAAACCGAATCACCGCGCATTTGGCGAATCGCTCTGACCAATACGGTTGGAGAAAGGGCTTCAGGACGGCAAGTTCAGTTTCACCCTCGCAAAAGATGTACAGCACGCGGTCAGGCATGGCTCACCCCCCGATCAGGGTGGAATGCGTCCAGAGGTAGCCGGGTTTGTAGCGTTCTAGCCAACGGGTGAGCCGCGCTAGATCGACGCGATTAATCGTGGTGGCCCCGTCCTCCCGTTCGACGACCAGCAAATCTTCGGGGGCTATCGAGTCGATCAGTTGGGGGGAGTGGGTGCTGATGATGACTTGCGTTCGTTTGGCAGTTTCATGGACGACCTCCGCAAAGATGTCGATCATCTTGGGGTGCATCCCGATCTCTGGCTCGTCGATCAGGATCAGGTTGGGCGGGTTGGGCAACAGCAACAGCATGATCAGCCCCAAAAAGCGCAACTGCCCATCGGACATGAACAACGCCGGAATGGATTTGGGGAGGTCTTTCAGGCGCAAGGCAATACTGGCTTGCCCACCTGCCACCAGCGGAAGGTCAAACTTGCTAAAATCTGGGAAGACCGCCCGCATAATGTCGGTTAGGCGGGCGTAGGTGTCCTCGTACTCAGGTTGGTTGGTGAGCGCGTACAACACCGAGACGAGGTTTACCCCGCTGGGGTCTAGGCGCAGGGGGTCAACGACGTTGAGGATTTGCGGGGCGCGGATTTGCCGCAGTTCCTGTTCGCCAAAGCCATTGAAAACGACCCATTCCCGCAGGGCGCTGTTGACCTCGGTGATGGCCGGGTAGCGTACCGGATTGCGAATTTGGGCGATAGCAAGTTCTTGATCAAGGCCATCAAAAGAGTCGTCCACCTGTTCGGAGGCCGTCTTGAGGATCGTCAGCCGCCCATCGCGCACTTCCAGAAATTTATAGCGATCGGTATAACCGCTGTAGGGCGGGCGGGAGATGATCTCGGATTGCAGTGCGTATCCCGCCCCCCCACGCGGGCCGAGCCGAGCGGCATAACGCAACTGCCCGCCGTAAACGGTTGAGGCCGTCTCAAAGTCGATCTCCCATTCGATGCTTTCAGACAGATCGGCCTTCAGAAAGCGCAGGAATTCATATCCGCGTAGGCTGTTGATGATGGTTCGGTTGAGGTTGCCGCGTGCGCCTTCCCCCAGCAGGCTAAAGAAGCTCAGGAAGTTGGATTTACCTGACCCGTTCCGCCCGATCAGGACGTTTAGTGGGTGCAGGGTGAGGTCAAGTTTCCCTATGCTGCGGAAGTTACGCAGCGCGATCCGACTGATCATGCTTGAGAATCCTTCACGTGTTGTTACACCTAAGTATAACAGGGAACGCGCTTCAAATTCTCGCTCTCATGCGTGGCGCTGAAAGGGCCATGGTGAATCGGAGCGGGGAGGGGGGCGCAGCGTGTGCGCCCCCATGAAGAACAGGGCGGCCTTACGCCGCGCCCCGTCTTTCGCTAGGGGCTAGTACGTCGGTTGGGAGGGGTCGATCTCGCGTGCCCACGCGTTCACGCCGCCGACCAAGTTCACCAAGTTGGTATAGCCCAATTCTTGCAGCATGATGATCGCATCCCGGCTACGGATGCCCGTTTTGCAGTGGACGATGACCTCTTTGTCCTTCGGGATTTCGGCGGCGCGTTCTACAATTTGCCCCTTCGGGATGTGCAACGCGCCCGGAATGGTGCTGATCTCGCGTTCGTGCGGCTCGCGCACATCGATCAAGACGAAATCCGCGCCGCCTTCGATCCGCGCCTTCAGGTCATGCACGGTGACGCCCCGCACATTGTGGGCGGCGTTCTTCTCTTTGTAGTCGCTGCGATCATGGGCGGGCGTGCCGCAAAAGGCCTCGTAGTCGATCAGTTCGTGGATCGTCCGATGCTCTCCGCAGATCGGGCAATTCGGGTTCTTGCGCAACTTGATCGTGTCAAAGGTCATGTTGAGGGCATCGTACAGCAGCATCCGCCCGATCATCGGCTGGCCGATGCCCAAGATCAGCTTGATGGCTTCGGTGGCCTGTAGCGTCCCAATCGTGCCGGGCAGGATTCCCAACACGCCCCCTTCGGCGCAACTCGGGACCAGCCCGGGCGGCGGGGGTTCGGGGAACAAGCACCGGTAGCACGGCCCCTCCTTCGCATAGAACACGCTCAGTTGGCCGTCAAACCGGAAGATGGAACCGTACACATTCGGCTTGCCGAGCAGCACACACGCATCGTTGACCAGATAGCGTGTGGGAAAATTGTCCGTCCCATCGATGATCACATCGTAGTTTGCCAGCAGTTCTAGGGCGTTTTCGCTGGTGAGGGGCGTGTTATGCTTTTCGATGACGATGTACGGGTTGATGTCGGACAGTTTGCGCGCCGCGCTCTCCAACTTGGGGCGGCCTACGTCGCTAGTGTAGTGGATGACTTGGCGCTGAAGGTTGGTCTCGTCCACCACGTCGTAATCGACCAAGCCCAAGCGCCCGATTCCGGCGGCGGTCAGGTATAGGGCCGTCGGGCTGCCCAGCCCGCCCGTCCCGATGAGCAGGACGCTGGCCTGTTTTAGCTTCTTCTGCCCGGCGAGGCCCACTTCCGGCATGATCAGATGGCGGCTGAAGCGGCGCACCTCATCATGGGAGAGGGTGACCGTTTCCGGCGAGATGAGTTCGATGCTTACCATAGATTCCTACGCTTCCTTTAGGGGCTTAGAGGCTGCCCAACTGCTCTTTGAGGCGCTCCGTGCTAGCAACCCCTCGGTTCACGTAGCGCGGGCTGCCGTTTCTATCCAAAATGAACGTGGTCGGGGCCGAAAAGACGCCCCAACGGTCTGCAACGTCGGGGGCTTCGGTAGCGTCCACCTTGACGACCTGCACCTGATCCCCCAACTCGGCCTGAAGTTGCTTCAACGCCGGTTGTTGCTGCGTTCGGCAGGGGTCGCAAAACGGCGTCGTGAAGTAGATCACCGTCGGTGTGTTAGCTTGGATGTTTGATAGCAGCGGATCGCGGGGGGCATGACGGGCCACCTGCCGTAACGTGAGGCGATTGTAGGCGCAATAGGCAGCCACACCTACCGCCACGATCACCGCCGCAACCAAAAGACGTTCTAACATCGTACCGCTCCCTATTGCTGAATCGGGGCGCGGGTGAAGCCCAGCACGCCCAACCGATGCAAGGTGTAGTACATCAGGCAGCCGACACAGATTCCGGCAAACAGGTTAAGCGCGGCCAACGCCACCACGCCCCACGCCAGCACCCACCCGATTCCCGCCGCGCCCGCCGCAAACATGAGGCTGGCAACAGTCAGGACGGCCCCGCCGACCCCCTGCGCGAACAAGTGCGGCTCTGGGTTATCGTGGCGCACATCCGGGCGGGCGATGTTGAGGGGTTTTAGGGCGTATAGATACACCGCCTTGAACAGCGCCACGCTCGGCAACGCCGTCCCGATGAGCATCACTGCCGCGACAAAGGCGACGAGGGCGGGCGCATTCAACACAAACGCCGCGATCAGCAGGCCGATGATGAAGGCTTGATTCGTCCGTAGGGCGCTGTGGTCTACGCGCCGTGTGGCGTTGGCGTCTGTCATCGGTCAACCTCCCGCAATGCTAGGGATAATCCGCAGGCTATCGTCCGGTTCGAGCGGAGTCTCGAGGGAGTCGCGGTAGCGAATGTCTTCATCGCCGAGAAAGATGTTGACGAAGTTGCGCAGCGTCTCGCCATTGTACAGATGCGGCTTCAGGGCCGGGTATTGGTTGATCAGGTCGGCGAGGGCCTCCCCGACGGTTGCCCCATTTACCCTGACTTCAGCGCTATTGCCTGTGTAGACGCGCAGCGGCGTCGGGATTTTGATGGTTGCCATTTTAGGTGTGTTTCCTCCGATGAACCTCACCCCCATCCCCCTCGCCATCGAAAGAGGGGGAACCAGAGGGAAATACGTGAAATTAGGCTATTCCTCAGCGCCCTTTTTGATGGGCGCTCCGATCAGGTTGCCCCACTCCGTCCACGATCCGTCGTAGTTGCGGACGTTCGGCAGGCCAAGCAGGTATTTCAGGGCGAACCATGTATGCGAAGAGCGCTCCCCGATGCGGCAGTAGGCCACCACGTCCTTATCAGCGCTGATGCCCTTGCTGCCGTAGATTTTCTGGAGTTCTTCAACGGGCTTGAACGTCCCATCTTCGGCGACGGCGGTACTCCATGGGACGGACTTTGCGCCGGGGATGTGGCCGGCCCGTTGGGCAGTCTCGGTCATGCCGGGCGGCGCGATGATGTCCCCCACGTATTCGGCGGGCGAACGCACATCGACCAGCCCGAAGGTGGCCTGCCCTAGACGGGCCTTGACGTAATCCCGATCTGCCCGCAAGTCGTGGTTGATCTGGGTCACTTTGTAGACCGTTGGGGCGTAGTGAGGTTCTTCCGTCGTGAAGGGGCGGCCTTCTGCCAGCAACTTCTTGCGCCCGCCATCGATCAGGCGCACATCGGCATGGCCGTAGTACTTGTACAGCCAGAAGGCATACGCCGCAAACCAGTTATTGTTATCGCCGTAGAGAATCACCGTCATGTCAGGGGTGATTCCGGCTTGGCCGTTGAGGGCCTCAAACTGTTCTTGGCTGATGATGTCGCGGGCGATCTGATCTTGTAGCTGGGATTGCCAGTTAAAGGCAATCGCGCCGGGCAGGTGGCCTTGTTCGTATTGGGTGTTATCCACATCAACTTCAACGAAGCGTTTATCGGCGTCGTGCAGGTGGGCAATGGCCCAATCGGTAGAGACGAGAACATCAGTCATGGCGGGTGGGTTCCCTTCAAAGTGCAGTGGCAATTCACTAAAATGGGCGCGGTCTTCGCTCAGTTGCCACGCCCGCATCTCGGCAGCCTGAGCGCCCCGTATCGAGGTGATCAGGTAGCGGAAGTTGGGCAGGGCGTGTACCCGGTCATACTCTGACGGGATGGCGGGCGAATCCGGGTGGGAATGGTAGTAACCGATCAGGGTGAGGCCGAGCGCGTCGGCCTGATCCTCAAGGCGCATCCAGTCAGTGGGGGTCATGGCGTAGCGGTGGTACTGCTCTTCCGATTCGGCCACGTTTTCCACGCGCTGAATGTGACGTACCTCCGCCGCCCCCCCCGCGATCACTCCTAGCAAGAACCCGCCCCCTTCGTTGGGATAGGCTGCTCGTAGGTGATCGACGATCTGGGCACGCAGTGCATCTGGCAAAATGAGAGACATTACTGGCTCGTCTTTCTCCCCCTTCAGGCGAGTAGGCACAAAAAAAGCCGACCTGAACTTCGGGTCGGCTTACTGTGCTTTCACAGGTTCTTTACAGTGCGGCGCAATGCACCTAAGACGGTAAGCTGACCCACCGATACGGCATGAAGCCACCCATACACATACAAGCCTGCATGGGCATGAAGTCGGCGCACATGGCGCAAGAGATCAGGGTCACTTGGTCGTCCATGATCAACACTCTAACACGTCTCCGCACGGGTTGCAAGGGGTTGGTTCAGATTGCACAAGTGCTTCTTATGCAAGGTTCATTCCCTTAGAAGTTGTCTATCGGTGAGTTCTTACGCCCCAAGCGCTAATAACGCCGCCACCCCAAACCCAGCGATCACCACCCCCGACACCCGGTTCACCCAGACCAGCACGCCCGGCGTCACTCGCGCTCGGAACAGCCCCACCCCCGTGCTGAGAATCGTCCACCACAGGGCGGAGCCAGAAGCGACGCCAGCCACCAGCACCACTGCTGCCCCGACGGTCTGCGCGGTATCGCCGAGCACGGTGCTAAACAGGCTGAAGAACACAAAGATCGTAGCGGGGCTGGTAAAAGTCAGGAAGATGGTAGAAAGGTATGCTCCCCACAAGCCGCGCCCAGTCTGTTTGGCCTCCGCCGCTTTTTCGGCGGGGCGCGCAGTGAAGATTTTGTAGGCCAGATACAGCAGAATCAGCCCGCCGACGAGTTTGAGGGCTGCACTGACCCCCGTCAGGGCGTTGATTAGGGCAGTGATGCCCAGCGCCGCGATCAGGCCGTACACGGCGTCGGCAGTAGCGGCCCCCAACCCCGATACAAGGCCGGTCATGCGGCCTTCGGCCAGCGTCCGACGGATGACCAGCACGCCAATCGGCCCGACGGGGGCGGCGATGGAGAGGCCCAAAATCAGGCCTTTCAAGTAAACGGAGATGTCCATGTCTTTGTGTCGTCCTTTCAGTGTCGCAGGGCCAACGCCCTGATCGATCCCTCGTCTGGAAGTGGGCAAAAAAAAGCCCGTCCTGAACTGCTCAGGGCGGGCAACGCTACAGAACGGCAGCCAAGCACGCTTTAGGGGGGCGGCAAGGCCGAGTCCGCAGGGTTACCCACGTGGGTTTGGTTCATTTGGCGTTGATAGGGTTGGGTATATTGGGGCAAGGCGCGGGGCGGCGTGGCCAGAGGGTGCATCCGGCAGCGGGAGCCAGTGGCGGAAATCCGAGAGACCTTACCCTTTTTGGAAAACATACTGCTTAGTATAGGCCACTTTTCCCCAACAAGCAAGCGGGGGGGGCTCATTCCTCCACCACGAAGCCGAAAAGGAAATAGGCCAGCACCAGAAAGACCAGATCGCTCGACAGCAAGATGAGCAAATTGCCGCCCCAATCGCCAAACGGGAGGTTGTTCAGCACGCCGTTGCAGGCATTCACCGCCGCCGTGACCACGGGCAGGGCGACGGGCAGCACAATGATCGGGAGCGTCGTCTCCCGGCCCCGCGCATAGACCGCCATGCTGCTCAGCAATGTGCCGATGGCGGCAAAACCGAGCGTCCCGACGACTAAGATCGCCCACCACAGTGGCCGAAAGAGGCTCACGTTGAACAGGAAGTTCAGCGCTACCGTGACCACAACGGCTACCACGAAGGAGAACAGCCACGCCACAACGACCTTCCCAAAAAATAGGGCCTGACGGGGAATCGGGGTGAGGAGCAGGCCATCCAACGTGCCGCGGTCATGCTCTTGGGCGATGCTACGGCCCAAGCCCAACGTGCCCGCAAAGACGACGGTCACCCACAAGACGGCGGGCAAGGCCGCCACGCGCACATCGGGGCGGCTCTCTAGCGTGTAGTAAAAGACCATTGTGGTCAGCAGGCCAAACAAGCCCATCGCCCCGACCAGTTGGCGGTTGCGCAACTCGGCGCGGAGGTCTTTGAGGGCAATCGCAATGGCGGCGCGGAGAAAAGGGGTCTGGCGCATGGGCGTATGGGTTCCTGTGGTCAGCCTTTGTGTAACGATGCAGAGCAGTATACCCCAAAACAACACACCCCCGTCGATGGCGGGGGTGCGGGCAGACCTAAGCAGTGTTTGCCTTATTCCTTCAAAGTGAGGAGGAAGGCCACCAAGTCGTCGATCTGCGTGGGGGTGAGGAGACGCGCAAAGGTGGCGGGCATCACGTTGGCGGAGAAGCCCTTCACGACATACGCATTCGGGTTGATGATGGATTGCCGAATGTATTCTGCCGCCGAGACGCCTTCGATGCGGGTTTCGGCTCGCGTGCCGACGCCCTTCAGAGACGGGCCAGTTTGACTAACGCCACGCTGGTACTCATGGCACGAATTGCATGTACCCACACCGCTGAAGACCCGTGCGCCCGCTTGTGCATTGCCCACGACGGCGACCATACCTGACCCGCCGGAGGGGTTTTCTGCGACGGCAACGGGAGTCGGGGTGGCGGTTGGGGGCGGCGGGAAAGTGGCCGTTGGCGGCAGCGTTGGCCCTGCGCCGGGTTTGGGCGGCTCTTGACCGGGCAAATGCGGTTCACCGACGGGCAGGTGGCCGGGCGCGCCGGGCGTGGGGGTTCCGAACAACGCCCATGCCACAACCAAGACATCTGTAGGCGTGGGGGTCTCTGTGGGAAGGGCCGTCGCATTGCGGACATTGCCCGCAAGGACAACCGACGACATGCCATTGCTACCACAACCGCTAAGCAACACTGCGAGCAGGGTCAGGGCGCACAGCGCCGCCAGTCCTGCCGTGTTGGAGTATTTCTTCATTGTTGGTTCCTGCAATCCTCAACTACGATACATAGGGGAACCTCATGAACGAATGTCCGTCCATGAGGTTTTGTTCAGGAGCGGTCCAAACAGCGTTATTCAGTAATCACAAGGGCCGTCACCATACCGAACATGCCATGGTTGGATTCGGCGTGGGTGAGTAGGTGGCAGTGGTAAGCCCACACGCCGGGTTCTTGGCAATCCACGATCACGTCGTAGCGTTCGCCGGGAGCCACATTCAGGGTATCGACGAGGTACGGCACAGGCAGGGTTGCCCCGTCCTTCGCAATGACGAGCTGGTACATGCCATGCAGGTGCATCGGGTGGATTTGGAAGCCCTCGTTCATGTACCGCACGCGGATTTTATCGCCCTTCTTAGCGATGATCGGCTGCGTGGCGGGGAAAGACTTGCCGTTGATGGTCAGGCCGATGCCCGCGTCGTTGAGCATCATGATATAATCGCCGGCGACGACGGGTTCTTTGCTGGTGTCCTTCGGGTCGATGATGAAGGCGGCCATGTGCCCGCGAGAGACTTGCTCAGCGGCGTTGTGGTGGCTGTGATACATGTGCGTGCCGGGGTTCACGGCCACGAATTCATACGTGAAGGACTGGCCGGGCCGGATCGGGGGCTGCGTCACGAACGGCACGCCGTCCATGCTATTCGGGGTGTGGACGCCGTGGAAGTGGATGCCCGTGCTTTGGGACATCCGGTTCAGCACGTTCACCCGCACCTTATCGCCTTCCGTGACGCGGATGACGGGGCCGGGGACGCGCCCGTTGTACAGGAAGGCATCGACGATCACGCCGGGTTCAACTTCCCAAGGCCCTTCGGAGCAGACCACTTCGAACACCTTCGTATCGCCATCCATGATGAAAGGCATGGGGGAACCCCAGAAGGTCTTGTCTTTGCCCGCGTTTTCAAGGAAGTACTTCACTCCCTTCTCATGCAGGGCGTCCATTTCTTCCCAACCAATTTCACCCCCCTGACCGGGACGGTGGGTCATGCCACCCGTTGCATCTTCAGCGCGGGTTGTTAGGCGGCTGCCCGCCACACCGCCGATACCAAGTGCCGCACCGAAAGTCCCAGCAGCCTTCAGAAAACCTCTACGATTCATGGATATACTTCCCCCATTGGCTCAATAAATTAGACGTTGTGTCTTCGTGTCGTTTGTGAATGGCCAAACTTTATCATGGGGAGCAACGTGCCCCAAGCGTCATGTGTCACAACCTTCTCATGACATTTACGCAAAGGCCCCAAACCGACCATTTGGCAGGTAACCTGAGGCGTGATTACAGTTTATTCAGCAAGAGTTCACAAGGAACGCCTGTGTTCTACGATCCCTTTTTGTACCGTTCCCAAGCAGGCTATGAGGCCTTGCAAACTTGGTATGATTCCGCCGTGAAGCGCCTCAGCGTCCCCGTGGAGTCACGTTATGTGCCGACCCGCTTCGGCACAACCCACACCCTGATCACCGGGCTGGAGTCTGCGCCGCCGCTGGTCTTGGTGCCCGGCTATGGGGCCGGTGCGCCGCTGTGGAAAGGCCAACTTGAGGGCCTTTCAGACCGCTTCCGGTTGTACGCGCCAGATGCTGTCGGGCAGCCGGGCCGCAGTGCCACCACCCGCCCCGACCTCCTCTCAGATGGGTACGTGGATTGGCTGCAAGACGTATTCGATGGCCTGAATCTGGCCCGTCCGGCGGTAGTGGGGGTGTGTCTGGGCGGCTGGATCGCGCTGCGTTTTGCGGCCCTCCGTCCAGATCGGGTTGAACGGCTGATCATGCTCAGTCCGGTGGGGGTTGCGCCGTTCAAAGTGTATGTGCGGAGTGGGGTTCCGTTGGTGCTGAACATGCGCAAAAGCCCCGATGCCGCCGGATTGCGCCTGCTTCGCATGATCTTTGCGCCGCCCGGCGCGGGGATCACCTTCAATCGGGAGGTCTTCCACGCCCTGAGTTTGGTCGTCAAGCACTACAATGCGGGTGCGTTGGTCGGGATGAGTACGGCCCCCAAAGTGCGGGAAGTCCTCAGCGGCTTACGGGCGCTGATCCGCTTTGTGCGGGCCGAACCCCCTGCCGTACTCCGCCGCATCCGCACGCCGAGTTTGTTGGTGGTCGGGGCGTATGAGGCCATTTTCGATCCGAAGGTGGCGGTACGTCGGGCCACCCGCCACATGCCCGATATTCGCGCCGAAATTGTGGCGGATACCGGGCACGCCGCGATGTACGATAAGCCAGAGTACGTCAATGACCGCATCCTGCGCTTCTTGACGACGGGGAAATGAAGGGGAATGCTCCCCGTCTATCCCCACGTGGGCGGGGCGCACCCCTGAAATTCACCGCAGAACCGCCATCGTATCAGCGTCGAGGTGCACCGCAAGTTGGCGAGGGACGCAGCGTGCTACGCTCTTCGTCCCTATGAGGGCAAAATTAGCTGCTCGGCGTGGGCGAGACGATGATGACGGGCGTCGGCGTGGTCAGCGGCGGAATGGCCGTCGGGATCGGCGTTGGCGGCGGCAAAGTCGCCCCATCGCGGGTGACGGGGAGTTCAAGAAATGCCTCTGCCAATACCGTCCCATCGCGCAGATCGACGACGCGCATCCGCAATTGGACGCGGGTCATATCGTTGCTCGTCAGGATCGGGGCGAGGACGCCCTGCCCCGCAGAGGGAATCCAGCGGATGGCGCGGGGCAACTCGGCACTGATCGCCCGCCCATCGGGGAGGAGTTGCTCGAAGACGAGGTTCGCCGTAGCCGCACGGCCCCGCACCCGCCACGTGATCGGGATTCGGCTCCGGTTTTGGCCCAGTTCGACAAACTCTACGCCATTCGTCTGGGCGGTAAACACCTCAATGGTGGTCGGTGGGGTAAAACTGGTATCAAAGGGCAAGGTGACGATGTACTGCGTGAGTAAGTTCCCCTGAAGGTCGAAAACGCCGAGCCGGTAGGTCGGCGGGGTGAAATCGCCCGTCGAACTGACGATCAGGCGGGCCGAACCGCTGGCAGGCAGGCTCTGATCGGTGAGGGGGAGCCATTGCCCCTGCGATAAGGCGTGCAGCAGCAGGCGATTTTGGTCAGTCAGCCCGACGACCTGCCACGTTAGGTTGATCGGCGCGGCCCCTGACTCGACGGCCTCGACGGTGATCGAACGCACATCGGGCGCAAAGCTGATGATCGCCGCTGGCAGACGGTCTGATTGGGAGGCTCCGCCTTGCGCGGCAGCCCGCCCCGCCGCAATCAGCGCGACACAGGCCAGTGCGAAAACGGCTATTTTTCTTAGGCGCATGTCATTCATCTCGGAAAAAATCCCCCTTGTGGTGACAAAAAACTAGTCTAGCAGGGAGTCCGCCGGGCTGCCTTCGGCATAGGCCACCCCCTCAATAAAGCCCCGCGCCCTTTCGGTGTGCGGGAAACGCGCAAGGAATGCCCAAAATTCCGGTCTATGGTCGGGGTGTTTCCGGTGGCAAAGCTCGTGGGCGATGATGTAATCGATCACGTAGGACGGCCAGCCCCGAATCCGCTCCGAAATGCGAATATCGCCATCGGTTGGGCCACCCGTCGTACAACTCCCCAGCCGATTCCGCATGTTGCCGACCCACCGAATCGAACGCCAGACCAACTCGCCGCCGAAGTAGGCCGCATTGATTTGTTCGGCCCGTTGCTGCAAAGCGGAATCGGTTTGTTTGGCGGCCCGCCTCGCCCCTTTTTCGATTTTTTGGGCAATGTGGGTGGCCATTTTCTCCACCTGACTGCGGGAGAGACCGGGCGGCACGCGCAGCACGATCGCGCCGTCCTTTCGCACCCAACGCCCCGTCGTCCGTAGGCGGGCGTCAGTATGGATGTGGAAGAGGTAGGCGTTCCCGTTCAGCGTGATCGTGATCTCAAAGCGCATGGCGTTTACTTGTACTGGCCGCTACTCCACACGTGCACCCAAGTATTTGCAAAGAAATTATCCGTCCATTCATACAACCAGCGCGCATCGCTGATGGAGAGGTTAACGCACCCGTGCGAATGGCGGTAGCCGAAGCCGTCATGCCAGTAGGTTCCGTGCAAGCTGATGTCGTTATCGAAATACATCACATAGGGCACGGCGGGCAATTCGTAGAAATCCGGTTGGCCCATCGCGCCGCGCATGGTATCGGAGGTGAAGCGTGCCCAAATGCGGAACAAGCCTTCGTTGGTACTCCACTGTGGCAACCCTGATGAGATCAGGGTCGCAAAGACCATGCGGTCTTCTTCGTAGGCTACCAAGACTTGTTCGTACAGATCAACGGCGATCCAGCGGCCTTTAACCCCTGCCGGACGCTTAACGGGCAACACTCGGCCGACTACCTTTTGTTGTAGCCACTGGCCCGGCCCGATCAAGTACCAGTCCCACTGCCCATCGTTCACCGTTGCAAAGATGTTGACGCGGGTGTAACGCGGCAGGATCGGCACGCTGCGATCCGGCTTTTCACCGGGATAGCTGCTTGGCCGGGTGGGGATCAGCACCCACGCCATCGGGAACAGCGGCGCCGAATCGAAGATCACGCCCGTGTAGCTCGAGGCCGTGACGCCCTTCAGTTCGGACATGGGAACCCACTGGCCGGGCCGAATTTCCGCCCAATCGCCCTGCCGACGCCGAATCCCGACGAAGTTGAAGCCGGGGTCAATGCCCCCGATGGGCGCCCCATTCGGGGCATTGAACAACGTCACACCGGCCTTATTCACCCGGTAGAAGCTATACCGGCGCACATCGCGCTGATTCACCTCGATCTCGCGGGCGTTGGGCGTCGGATGGGCGAGCATCTCCGGCAAAAGCATCTGGTACTGCCACGTCGGGAGGCCGTGCGTGCAGCCGGGCGCATTCGCGGCGAGGCACGCCGACGGCCTCGTCCCCCCTTCGGCGTCGGCCGCAGATGGCGCGATTACCGTGCTGAGCAAAATGGCTGCGATCAGTGCCCATCGGGCGGCTCGGCGGTTAGTCAAGCGGTTCATCAGGCAACTTCTTCCTCTCATCAGCCTCTCATCAGCGGCTACTGTACACGTGCACAATCGTATCGATGCTGGCCCAATCATACAGCCAACGGGCATCGCCAACCGAGAGGTTCACGCAGCCATGACTGCGGCGGTAGCCGAAACCGTTATGCCAAAAAGCCCCGTGTAAGGCGCGGTCATCATCGAAGTACATCACATACGGCACGACGGGGATGCTGTACTGATCGGGGCGGCCCATGCTCCCGGACATTTTATCGGTGCGGAGTTTGGCCCAGACCTTGAACGTCCCCTCACGGGTCGGCCATTGCTTCAGCCCCGAAGAGACCAACGTAGCGAAGACGGGCGTTCCGCCTTCGTAGGCGATCAAGACTTGTTCGTACAGGTCGATTCCGATCCACCGCCCGCCGCTAACGGGGTCGCTCAGCGGGTTAATGCGTGCCATTTGACGCTGTTCGACCCACTGGCCCGGCCCGACCAAGTACCACTCCCATTCACCGACCACTTCGGTACGGTAGATGTACACCCGCGTATATTGCGGCAACGTCCGGGTGGAGCGCACGGCGTTGAGGCCCGGCGCACGGCTCGGCTTGGTGGCCCGCACGATCCAGCCCATTGGGTACGGCAACGCCCCCAACCGAACTCCTGTGAAGCTCGATGCTCGTGTGCCGTTCAGGTTACTCCGGCTGACCCATTTGCCGGGTTCAATTTCCATCCACCCCTCGACTTGCGTCTTGGGCACGACGAAGGTATAGCCCGGGTCAACTGTCCCAAGCGGCGCTCCGCCGGGGGAATCGTACAAGGTGACATTTTTCCGGTCTAGCTGCCATAGGCTGTAGCGCCGGAGTTCCGCCGCATCGGCCCCGATGGGGACGACGGCGGGCGCAGGATGGGCCGTCATCGCCCCCAACAAGGCCTCATATTCCGCCGCAGGCAACCCAAACCGGCACTCCGCCGACTCCACCACGCCAAAGCAGGCGTTCGCACGGGCCGGCTGCGGCGCGATTCCCAACGGGGCAAGCAAGGCGATCACTCCCAAAATCCACAAGGCACGTAATGATCGTTTCACGGGGTTAACATCTCCCCAATTTGCGTTTCTCGATATGCCTATTGTAGGCGTTTTCTAACATCTGCGCTGCGCCGAATAGCCGTCCAGCGATGCACGCTTGGCCTACGGCTCATCGCCGGAGTCGGCTTCGGCGGACTCGCCAGACTCGGCGGATTCGTCCGATTCGGCGGGAACCTCAATGGCCTCCGATTCTGCCCGAAGCGTGATCGCGGTGCGGTGAATGGCCCAATCCGCCGCCGCCGTGCCGAGCGCTTCGGCCACTTCGTCGGGCCGTCCGGCGGTTCCCTGCGGTGTAATGACCAGTTCCATCTGAAGGGTCTTCGGGTCGACGGCCACCAAGTCCATGATCAGGGGCCGAAGGTCGTAGGCCTTATCGCGCCGTTCGCGCAGGATCGACGGCTGAGCGAGCAGGTCGGCAACGCGGGCGGCCAAATCGGGGAGTTCCCCTTCGCGCAGGGTGAGCGTATACACCGAACTCCGCAAAATGGCCTGCACCGACGGACTTTTCAGCGGGATTTCCTGAATGTGCTGAATCGGCAGTCCGGGGGGGCTGACGGCGGTCAGGCGCTCGGCCAAGCCCGCTATGGGGATTGGCTCCCGTAGCCAAATATCGATGATCTCGGCGCTGCTGGTGAATCCCAACGGCAAGGGCGAAGGCAGGTGCATCTTGGGGCGGGCATTGAACCCCTGCGAATAGGCGAGTCCGATCTGGGCGCGGCGGAGGATGCGCTCCCACGTCTTGGCCAAATCCAAATGGCCGATGTACTTCATCGCCCCCAACTTGGCGAACGTAATGCGCAGCCGTTGGGCGGGCGGGGTCGGTTGGGCGTCGGTCATGTATTCCTGCGAATCTGCTAAAATGGTAGGGGTAATGATAGCCGATTCTGGGGGGAACCCCACCCCTTCCCCACACGCCGAGATCACAAGGAGTTCGATCCATGCCGAAAACGCCCGCCGCCCTCGATCCGATCCGTTTTGGGACGGTTGGCTCCCCGCAGACCACGCCCCCGCCCGGCGGGACGCCTCTCTCGATTGAACATGCCCGCCAGTTGGGGCTAGACCATCTCGAAATTGCGTGGGTGCAGAGCGTCCGGGTCTCTGACGAGGCGTGTGCCCAGATCAAGGCGGCAGGCCGGCAACACCGGATCAGCCTGAGCGTCCATGCGCCGTATTACATCAACCTGAACAGCCAGACCACCGAATTAATGCAGAAAAGCGATGAGCGCCTACTCACGGCGGCCCGCAAAGGCTACTTGGCGGGCGCAACAGATATTATCTTCCATCCCGGATCGTACCACAACCAGCCGCCGGAGCAGGTCTACGAACGGGCGCGGGAGAAACTGCTAGAAATCACCGCGATCTTACGGGCCGAAGGCATCGCCGTGGTCCTCCGTCCGGAGACGATGGGCAAATCGGCCATGTTCGGGACGTTAGAAGAAACGGTGCAACTGGCCCGCGATGTGCCCGGCGTCCTCCCCGCCATCGATTTTGCCCACCTGCACGCCCGCACAGGCCGCCTGAACACCTATAACGAGTTCTCCGCCATGCTCCAAACGGTGGCGAATGGGCTTGGCCGTGCCGGACTAGAGTCCTTGCACATTCACCTATCGGGGATCGAGTACGGGCCGAAAGGCGAGAAGCAACATCTGCCCCTCAACGAGGCCGATATGAACTACCGGGCATTATTGCAGGCCCTGATCGATGTCGGGGGGCGGGGCGTGATCGCCGTCGAAGCGCCGGAACCCTTCCACGTGGCGGACGCCCTGACCCTACAGGCCACCTATCGGCGGCTGGTGGCGCTCAAAAATGGGGAGGTTAGTACAGCGGGGGAGGAAGACTAATCCCCTGACCGGCCGCCCTACAGCACCGCAGCGAGGGCGGCCATCCGGTGGCGGTAGGTGTGATGGGCGTAGACGTGCGCCTGCGCCGCCGCCGCCATCGCTTCTCGCTCGGCATCGTGGCGGAGGTAGTAGGCCGCCACTTCTCGCAAATGGGCCGGAGTCTTATAGGTGACCAGATGCTCCCCCACTGTGAACCATGTTGGGATGCCGGGTCGGTCATCGGCGATTTGGAAGACCCCGCACCCCGCCGCCTCAAATAGCCGGATGTTCCCCCCGTAGCGCATCGAGTTGCCGTGTGGGTTGACCTGAATCTTGGCCCCGCAAATGGCCCGCAGGGTCTTTTCGCCGAGCGCCGCCCCCCGATACACCCCCTGTAGCGATCCCGGCACGGCGTGGACGCTCCACACGCCCAATCCCATGTCCCGGACGGCCTCGAGGGCCGCCACCCGCTCGCTGTACAACTGGGGCGGGATCAGCGTGCCTACAAAGCCGATTTCGCAGCCATATTCGGCCTGTTCTGCGGCGCTGAGCGTGCGTTTGTAGTGGGTATCGGGGTCGCAGGCGGAGATCGGCAAGCACAGCATGTCCTTCGCACCGAGTTCGACCAACTGTATGCCGTGATAGAAGTCGTTCACGACGGCCCAATCGTACAGCGGGGCGGCGGCCCGTTCTAGGGCGGTGCTGAAGAGCAGCGGCGAATCGCCAGTCAGGAAGAAGACCCGACACCCCGTCTCAGCCTTGATCTGCTGAATCGTCTCGGGGAAGATGACCCGATTTCCGCCCATCAAGATCAGGGCATCTGGGCCGAAGCGCCGTGCCTGCGCCAGCAACCGACGGTTGCGCGCATAGAAATCGGGCTGGGCGCGGGGCACACGATGGGCCAGCACCGCCCCGATCTTTCCCAGCAGTGGGCCGATTCCGCGCCGTCCGAAGCTGGCCGAACGAGTCGCTGCGATTCCGAAGGCGGGCACGTTCCGAATGAATGCCTCGACCTCGTGCCCAAGCGCCCGCAACGCACGTACATAGAAGTACTGATCCTGTGAGGCGGGGAACAGGTCGGCGGGGTCGCGCAGCTCTTCGGGATGGAAGATCGAACCAACGATCAGGAACTTCACGGCTTCCGCCCGATCACCAGACATTCAAAGGCCGTTTGCCACCGGAAGAGCAGGCGGCCTACCGCCCCCGCCAATTCGGCCAGTCCGGAGGTTTGGTAATAGCCCGGCCCCCGAAAGACCCGATGCAACCCATAAAACGTGAAGCTATGCGAATACGGCGCAACCTTTTCGACCTCGAAGCCCACCGCCGCCACGAACCCCGATAGTTGGTCGTGGGTGTACTGAGTCTCGAAGTAGGCGGCACGGGGGGCGGCGGGCGCGGGCCGCAAGCGCCGCCGGAGGGCGAGCAAGCCCTCTACGAAGTTGGGGTGTGGCGTCGTCAGGATCAGGACGCCGCCGGGCCGCAACACGCGGAAGGCCTCTCGGATCGCGCCCATCGGCCCTTGCTCAAAGTGCTCCACCACGCCAAAAGACAGATACCCGCCGAAGGTATTGGCTGCATACGGTAAATGGTGAACGTCGCCCAGATGCAGCGGGAGTTCCGGATGGATGGCGCGAGTCGGGTGCAGGGCTTCGGGGGCGTAATCCAGCCCGATGACGGGGTAGCCCTCCCTGCGCAAATAGTGGACGACGTGGCCCGGCCCGCACCCCGCCTCCAGAATCAGCGAATCTTTGGGCAGGTAGGGGGTGTACAACGCCAACAGTTCTTGCGCCCGCCGGTAGCGGAGGGTGGCCAGTTCGCGCTCAAATTCGGTTGCCGTCCAGATGTCCCGCCATGCGCGGCGGGTTTGAGCATAGGTCGGGGTGTTTAAGTCGGTCATAGGGCGGGATTATAGCCGATCTGCCCCCCGCCCCCAAGAACTTCACCGCCGGAAGTGGTGAAAAAAGGGGGAGGGTCGGTATTGACCCCTCTATCCCCCACCCCCTTTCCCCCCGTAGAACAGGGGAAAGGGGCGCAAGAGGTGGAGTCTCCCTGCCCTTACGTAGGGGGAAAGGTTCCTGATCCGGTTCCCCCTCTCCTTGCTTGCGGGGAGAGGGGGCAGGAGAGTGAGGGGTCAATCGCCACAGGACTCAGCACTCCCCGTTGTGGCCTTACAGATACTTCTCCACCGCCCAGCCGCCTTCCCGCACAATCGGAATGGCGTCGGGGGAGAGGCCCGGCAGGAAGGTGAGCTTGTTCTTGCCGTGCACAGCATCCAAGACATCCCCCATCAGGTCGGCGAGGGCAACGGGACGGCCTAGCGCATTGGCCACGTCTAACGGAGACTTGTCGTCTAGGCTGACCCCGTCGGGATGGTCGAACATAATGCGCGGCAACACGACCAGATCGCCCAATTCCCCCGCCTCTTTGAGCGGCTTCAACTGCCCGATGACATCTTCGGCCATCAGCAGGCCCGCCACCGTGATGCCCTCTCCCAAGCGCATGTTGGTGATGGCTTGCACATTCACGGCAATTCCGGTTTGGGCCGCAAACGCTGCGGCAGATTGGCTCAGCGTCGGGGCGAAAAGGGTCGCCGTAGCGAGCGTTATCCGGCCCACTCGTGCCGCTTCACGCCGGAAGGCGGGTAATTCCGTCGTTTGTATGTTTTCCCATTCATCGAGGAAGTTCCGCACCATGCCGAGTCCGTTTTCGTGCAGGGCCAGATCGTCATAGGCCGTGACGGGCGGCAAGGGGCGGCCCGCGACCAAGTACCATTCATCGGTGGGGTAGACGAATCCCACGCCTAGTCGAGCGCGGAAATCAGCTTGCCAGCGCTCACAAGCATCCAACACAGCTGCCGCGTGATCGGGGGCGTTGGTGTGCAGTCCGTAGCGGTGATACTTGGTCAGGCCGACGGGCACAACACTGACGCTCCGGACGGTAGGCCACAAGCTGGCTAGATCGTGTACGCTTTTTTCCATGTGAGGGCCGTCGTTCATGCCCGGCGTGATGACCAGCTGAGTATGCACCTCAAAATTGTGTTCGGCTAAGGCGCGCAGCTGGGCCATGATGTCTGGTGCAGTGGGGTTGCGCAGACATCGGCGGCGTACTTCGACATCCGTCGCGTGGACGGAGACATACAGCGGGCTAAGATGCTGCTCGATGATGCGATCCCAATCCCGTCCTTTGAGGTTGGTCAGGGTGACGAAGTGCCCAAACAGGAACGAATAGCGGTAATCATCGTCTTTGATGTAGAGCGTCCGGCGCATTCGGGGGGCCATTTGCAGTACGAAGCAAAACTCGCACAGGTTGTTACAGCGCCGAATGTCAATATCGAAGGTGGGGTGCGCGAAGATCAAGCCCAGCGGCTGGGCATATTCGCGCATCCCCTCAACAGTGAGTTCCACCCCATCCCGCCGCAAACGGAGTTCAAGCCATTCTTCGGCGGCATAGTACTGCACGTCGATCACGTCTTCACACGGCTGCCCATTGACGGATAGCAGTTCATCGCCGGGCCGCACCCCGAGCGCTTCGGCGGCGCTGTTCGGCAGCACTTCACGGATCAGCCCAGCGGGGGCTTCGGTTCGGGAGGGGATGAGCGTCATGGGTTAACCTCTAGTCATCGCGTGGGCGGCGGGGTTTACGGCTCGGTGGGCGCGGGCCGGAGCGCAAATGGCCGTCGCTGGGCCGCGCTGGACGCCCCGGACGGTAGGGCCGATCCCCGCCGCGATTGGTATCGCTGCCGGGTCGGGAGCGGGGCGGGCCGCCTGTAGGCCGCCGATCCGGGCGGGCGGGCCGGTCTGAACGCGGGCTGATGGCGTTCTCCTCACGGCGGGGCGGGCGGGAGTC
>Ga0272446_1003146_pt1 | contig 21352 bp, 18 predicted proteins | sample YNPCB0061_FD_194587 | JGI IMG/M metagenome (GOLD analysis project Ga0272446, IMG submission 194587) | Hot spring microbial mat communities from Yellowstone National Park, WY, United States - YNP-CB-006-1 | ecosystem: Environmental > Aquatic > Thermal springs > Hot (42-90C) > Sediment | place...
CTAAGAAAAGAAATATAAGTAAGTAATTGGACAAAGGAGCAAAGAGTAAGGAATAAGGACAAAGCATTGTCCATCAAATTTTTGTAAAAATATAAATGTTCGTTTAAAATAGCCCACGGTTTAAGTAGTTCCACAAAATTAAACGTATATTTACATTTTGGTAGTGCATAACAAGTAATGCTAAGGCAAAAAAATCAACGTCATTACGAGGTTTGCGATAGCAAACCGAAGTAATCTGTTGGTGAATGAGTAAGGATTGCTTCGCCTGCGGCTCGCAATGACGGTGAAAGAGTTGCTTCGCCTGCGGCTCGCTGGTGACGAGAAAACCAATTTTTACAGAAACATAAATGTACGTTTAATTTTGTTGAGGCACTTAAACCGTGGGTTATCTTATCAAAGTTGTTTTTTCGGAGCCGCAAAGGTTAATAATTCAGTACAGGGCTAAGCCAGCGTTCTGCTTCTTCCAAAGACATTTTTTTACGTTGGGTGTAGTCTATCACTTGGTCTTTGCTAATTTTCCCTAAGCCAAAGTATCTGCTTTCGGGGTTGGCAAAGTACATTCCCGAAACCGCTGCCGTAGGATACATTGCATAGCTTTCGGTAAGTGTGATACCGATTTTTTCGGTGGCTTGGAGCAGGTTGAAAATCATTCCTTTTTCGGTATGGTCGGGGCAGGCAGGATAGCCCGGAGCAGGACGAATACCGATATATTTCTCTTTGATGAGTTCTTCGTTAGTGAAATTTTCGTCAGGCGAATAGCCCCAAAACTCTTTACGCACACGCTCGTGCATCAGTTCGGCGAAGGCTTCGGCAAGGCGGTCGGCGAGGGCTTTTACCATAATGCTGTTGTAGTCGTCGTGGTCTTTTTCGTATTTTTCTACGAGTTTTTCTATGCCAATACCCGCAGTAACGGCAAAAAAGCCAATATAATCGGTTTTGCCTGTTTCTTGGGGTGCGATGAAATCAGCCAAAGCAAAATTAGGCAAATTTTCAGCTTTTTGGTTTTGCTGGCGGAGGGTGTGGAGAACTTCTAATACTTCAAAGCTGTTTTCCTCAACCAGTACACTGCTATCTTGTTCTTTTACCTTCTTGGGCTGAAAAACTTGGTATCTATGCCTACCGTGCTTATCACAAGGGGTTATGGCTTCAACCTCTTCAAAATCATATAGTAAAATATCGTCATCATTTACGGTGTTGCAGGGGTAAAAACCGATGACAGCATTGGCTTGCAAGGATTTTTCGGCAATGATTCTGGCAAGCATTGCTTGGGCGTCGGCGTGGAGTTTGCGGGCTTCTGAACCTACAATTTCATCATCAAGGATTTTAGGGAATTTGCCGTGTATCTCCCAAGTTTGGAAAAAGGGTGTCCAATCAATATATTTGGCAATTTCAGCTAAGTCGTAATCAATGAAATATTTATTCCCCAAAAATTTCGGCTTAACGATTTTGGCTTTTTCCCAATCAATTTTGAATTTATTTTTTCTTGCTTCTTCAAGAGATATGTAATTTTTATCAGATTTTTTGTTCAAAAACTCCTCTCTGATTTTAGCATACTCTTCTTTGATTTCAGCAATAAAATTTTCGCTTTCGCCTGCCTCTTTGGTAAGCAATTTGCTTGCCACAGGCACGCTACGGCTGGCATCGAGTACGTGTACGACTGCTCCCGAATAATGCTCTGCAATTTTTACGGCAGTATGGGCTTTTGAGGTAGTTGCTCCACCAATCAACAAAGGGATTTTGAAACCTTGCCGCTGCATTTCTTTGGCAACGCCCACCATTTCGTCGAGGCTGGGGGTGATAAGCCCCGAAAGTCCGATAATATCTACTTGATGTTTGCGGGCTTCGTCTAAGATTTTTTGTGTAGGCACCATCACGCCTAAATCAATAATTTCAAAGCCATTGCAGGCAAGCACCACACCTACGATATTTTTGCCAATATCGTGTACATCGCCTTTTACGGTGGCAAGGAGGATTTTGCCAGCAGAGGAAGATGATGTATCTGCATTTTTTAGCTTTTCTGCTTCCATAAACGGCAACAAATATGCCACAGCCTTCTTCATCACTCTTGCCGATTTTACCACTTGGGGCAAGAACATTTTGCCTTCGCCAAACAAGTCGCCTACGATGTTCATTCCGTCCATTAGCGGTCCTTCGATGATTTGTAAAGGGCGTTCGTACTTTTGGCGGGCTTCTTCTACGTCTATCTCAATGTAATCGGCTATGCCTTTGATGAGGGCGTGAGCCAAACGTTGTTCTACGGGTTCGTTTCGCCACGAGAGGTCAATTTCTTGGCTTTTTCCACCTTTATCCTTGATTTGCTCGGCAAAGGCAACGAGACGTTCAGTAGCATCGGGGCGTCTGTTCCAGAGTACGTCTTCTACAAGTTCGAGCAGGTCTTTGGGAATTTCTTCGTAAATGGCTAATTGTCCCGCATTCACGATGCCCATATCCATACCCGCTTGAATGGCTCTATACAAAAAGGCAGAGTGCATAGCTTCACGCACTACGTCATTGCCTCTGAAACTAAACGAGATATTACTCACACCTCCCGAAACTTTGGCGTGAGGCAAGTTTTCTTTTATCCAACGGGTGGCATTTACAAAATCTACGGCATAATTATTATGCTCTTCGATGCCTGTGGCCACGGTGAGAATGTTGGGGTCAAAGATAATATCTTCGGCGGGGAAGCCTACTTTTTCGGTAAGAATTTTGTAGGCACGCTCACAGATTTGGATACGGCGTTCGTAGCTATCGGCTTGTCCTTGCTCGTCGAAAGCCATTACAATCACGGCGGCACCGTATTTTTTTACTAATTTGGCTTTTCTGATAAAATCTTCTTCCCCTTCTTTGAGCGAAATAGAATTAACAACGGCTTTGCCTTGTACGCACTTCAAACCTGCTTCAATTACGCTCCACTTAGAGCTATCAATCATAATGGGCAGTTTGGCGATGTCAGGTTCGGAGGCGATAAGGTTGAGGAAAGTAACCATCGCCTTTTCGGAGTCCAACATTCCCTCGTCCATATTTACGTCAATCATTTGGGCACCGCCTTCTACTTGGCTGCGAGCCACAGCGAGGGCTTCTTCGTATTTTTCTTCCTTAATCAGCCTTGCAAAAGCCCTTGAGCCTGTTACGTTGGTGCGTTCGCCCACGTTGATAAAGCGAATTTCTTTGGTAGCTTTGAGTGGTTCTAAACCCGAATATTTAGAAATTTCGTCTTTGGTGGGCAAAGTACGAGGCTTGTATTTTTTGGCAAGGTCGGCAATGGCTTTGATATGGGCAGGCGTAGTACCGCAACAGCCTCCAATGATATTCACAAGTCCATCTTTGAGGAAGCCGTCAATGATTTCAGCCATTTCTTCGGGACTTTGGTCGTACTCGCCAAAGGCATTGGGCAAGCCTGCGTTGGGGTGTGCCGAAGTGAAGAAAGGAGCTTTTTGGGCAATTTCTTCGGAATAAGGACGCAGCAAATCTGCTCCCAAAGCACAATTAAAACCTACCGAAAGCAAAGGCAAATGCGACACCGAAATTAGGAAGGCTTCGGCAGTTTGCCCCGAAAGCGTACGCCCCGAAGCATCGGTAATAGTCCCTGAAACCATTACAGGTAAAGCATTTTTGCCTTGTTTTTCAAAAAAGTTTTCTATGGCAAAAAGGGCGGCTTTGGCGTTGAGGGTATCAAAAATAGTTTCTACAAGCAGAATATCTACACCGCCATCTACCAACCCCCTGATTTGCTCGGTGTAGGCTTCTACGAGTTCGTCGAAGGTAATGGCTCGGTAGCCCGGGTTATTGACATCGGGCGAGAGTGAGGTGGTTTTGCTGGTAGGACCCAAAGAACCTGCCACAAAACGAGGTTTCTCGGGCGTGAGTTTATTAAATTCTTCGCAAACTTCTTTGGCAATTTTGGCAGATTGGTAATTGAGTTCATAGACCAAATCTTCCATATGGTAGTCTGCCATCGAAACGGAGGTACTATTGAAGGTATTGGTTTCAATAATATCCGCTCCTGCTTCCAAGTATTTACGATGAATTTCTTTGATAATCTGTGGTTGCGTAATAGAAAGTAAATCGTTATTTCCTTTCAAATCGTGAGGGAAATCTCGGAAGCGTTCGCCACGATAATCAGCTTCACTTAATTTATACTGCTGAATCATTGTTCCCATCGCACCATCTAGCACAAGGATTCTTTCTTTGAGTATTTCGTAAATATTTGGAGTCATTTTATATCTGTTTTTTGCGATTTTGTTGTTGTTGTAGATACGCAATGCAGTGCGTATCTACAACAACATTATGCGTATCTAAATTGTGTGAAATTTATCTTTTTTCCACATCAAGGGATTATTTTCAACATAATTATAGATTTTATCAAAAGCTTCCTGATTTCTGACGATATGGTCGTGATAATTATTTTGCCATACTTTTTGTTCTGGATTGCCAAGCACTTCACGTATTTTTTTGGTAGTTTTTGATTTAAAAACTGCTACAAAAGAAGAGATAGAGCGAGGTTTTCTGTGTAATATTGGTTGTTGTGGTCGTTGTTGTTGTTGTAGATACGCACTGCAGTGCGTATCTACAATGTGCGTATCTACAATTTCAATCAAAAAATGTAAATGATTAGGCATTATTACCCATTGATGAAATATCCAATCTGCACGTTTTTCAACAGATAGTAATATTTCGTCTTCTACAATCTTGCCACAATCATTTAATATCATTGTGTTTTCTTGTATCTCTCCTAAAAAGCAAATTTTCCTTTCACAGCATATTGTTATGAAATATACACCCTTTTGTGAGTAGTCTCTCCCTGCAAGACGATGTGTTTCAGAACGATATTTGTTTTTGTAAAGTGTCATGATTTTTTATTTCATTTTATTATGGTTGTGTTGTTTGCGTATTAGATACGCACTGCGGTGCGTATCTAATACATTTTCTAACATAGCACGAAACAACCACCTAAGGTTAAATTTACTTAACCCAAAAAGACTTTTCACAAAAACAAGCGTAGGCATTATGGAAGGGCTTACACTTATCTTTCTCAAAACAAGTTTTGAGGGGGAATTGGCACCATTTTCCTTGCGGGAGTGGAACGGTTGCCAAGCCTTCATAGACCCCATGTCTCAGGCTTTCTGGATAAGCGAGGCAAAGATAGTGATATTTTGCTAATTGTCAAAAAATAGTGATAATAAGTTATGAGAACTTTTGTAGATAGATAAAACCAACAGGCTACATTAAGCCTTTTGTTTTGATTTAAGAAACTTTTTTATACCAATAACGTTATTAAGTATGTACTAATCTTACAAAAATGTTGAAGAAAATTAGGATAGGATTTTTTTTGATAACCGCTCATAGTCTATTTGCACAAGAAAAAACTGGTTACTTAGCAAATACAGGAAAGAATCTTTATCTTATTTCGGGTATAGCAAACTAACTTCTCATCTATCAATCAGGCTCTTAGTGAAAATAATCTGCCTCAAATAAGCCCTTGGCATTTTACTTTTGGTGTAGGAGGAGGACTTCGGTTCAGACGCTCTAATCTTGACTACACGGGTTTATTGCTAAACAATCATTTTCAGAAAAGTTTGGAAGCTACCGTGCCAAGCACACAATTAGGGTTGCAGTTTTCTTATGATTTCATTAGGAAGCAACAATGGAAACTTACTCTTATTCGTGGGCTTAACTGGACAATGATGCGGGCAACCCTCAAAGAAAGACAAAATGCTCCTAATACAGGTATAGGTATTTTACAGAGCAGAAATGCTGTTAGTATTACCAATCAATCATTTCTTGGAGATTTAGGCTTACAATGCGATTTTTTGCTACAAAAAGACACCCATGGTAGCCACTTTTTGCGTTTGCGTACTGGCTATAGATTCGACTTCAGGCGTGAAAGGGCTTGGAGCAGTGTTGCTTACAATCTAAGTGAGCCTATCACCGATAATTTTAGCCATTTTTATCTCCAAACCAGTTTCGGAATGTCGTACAATAAAGTAAATACCCACAAAAAGAAACACTAAGGCTCAAAAATAAATTCAGGTAAGGATTTGCTTAGTATATTTCCTACGAAGTGGGTTCAGTAGAAATTTTTTCCTCATCTCGAAGCTGTTTTGGTGCATTATTTCAAAGGTTTCTTTCAATTCGAGCCAAAGAGTGGGTTCTGCCTCTGATAGTTTTTTCCAATCAATGTTTTTTTTATCAAAATATTCTTCCAAAGTCATGAGCTGCAAGTTAGTTTGCTACTTCTGAGAGGAATTTAATTCTCATCAAACGGATTTCTTCTTCTGTGAAATCCTCGTCGATAAGCTCTTGTAGGGCTACTTGTATGTTATCTGTTTCGCTCTGCATAAAGTAATTGTATAGTTCTTCTTGTCTATCTTTTTCAATTACTTGGTTGATGTAATAGTCTAAGTTGAGTTTTGTTCCCGAATAGCAAATATGCTCTATTTCGTCCATAAGTTCTTCGAAAGTGAGGTCTTTGGCTTCTGCGATTTCTTCCAAATCTACTTTTCTGTCTATTTGTTGGATAATGAAAATTTTGACTTTTGATTTATTGACCGTAGATTTTACGACTACGTCGGAGGCGGTTTCAATTTCGTTTTCTTCTACATACTTAACGATAGCATCTAAGAATGGTTTGCCAAATTTTTGTACCTTTCCCATACCTACGCCATTTACTTGGGCGAGCTCTTCCTTGGTAGTGGGGTAAGTGGTTGCCATTTCTTCGAGCGATGGGTCTTGGAATATTACATAAGGTGGTAAATTTTTCTCTTTGGCTATACGCTTACGCAAATTTTTGAGCAAATCGAAAAGCACTTCGTCATACGCCTTACCCGATGCAGGGGTAGAGGTTTCTTGTTCGGCTTCTTCTTCTGTTGTGAGATTAGAGTAGTCGTAGTCTTGGGTGAGGGTGATGCTATAGGGGTTTTTAAGAAACTTCTCGCCTTTTTTTGTAATTTTCAGCACGCCGTAGTTTTCTATATCTTTCTCAAGATAATCAAAAAGGAGAATATGCCTAATTAGGGAAAGCCAATTGGTATCGGGATAGTCCAATCCTTTTCCATAAACCTCTAGTTTATCGTGTTTATAGCTTTTTACGTAGTCATTAGGTACGCCCATTAGTACATCGGCTATGTGTTTTGCTCCGAAGCGTTCGCCTGTTTGCTTTACAGTTTTCAAGGCAAGTGTAACTTGTTCTTCGGCTTCATATTTTTTGTGCGGGTGGCTACAATTATCACACTGTCCACAATTATTCACCTTGAACTCCTCACCGAAATAATGTAATAACTGCTTCACTCTACATACCGAACACTCTGCGTATTCTGTGATTTCTTGCAAGAGGTGTTTAGCATTATCTCTTTCGGTTACGCTTTTGTCTTTGTTGAATTTCTCTAATTTATAGATGTCTTCTCTATCGTAGAGCATCAGGCAATGCCCTTCTAAGCCATCTCTTCCTGCTCTTCCTGTTTCTTGGTAGTAACCTTCCAAAGATTTGGGGGCGTCGTAATGAATAACAAAGCGAACATCAGGCTTGTCAATTCCCATTCCGAAGGCGATAGTGGCTACGATTACATCTACATCTTCGTTGAGGAAGGCATCTTGGTTTTTCATACGTACATCAGCCTCGAGGCCGGCGTGGTAGGGCAGGGCTTTGATGTCATTGACACAAAGCAGTTCGGCTATTTCTTCAACGGTTTTTCGGCTGAGGCAATACACAATGCCTGATTGCCCTTTCTTTTGCTTAATAAAGCGGATAAGTTGTTTTTTGGGGTCTCTTTTGGGTTTTACTTCGTAAAATAAGTTAGAACGATGGAAAGATGAGGCAAAAATATTGGCATCTTCCATTTGTAAGTTTTTCTGAATATCTTGCTGTACTTTGGGCGTAGCCGTAGCAGTAAGGGCTATAATGGGTAATTTTTTGCCTAAGCTATCCACTATCCCCCTGATTTTTCGGTATTCGGGTCTGAAATCGTGTCCCCATTCCGAAATACAATGAGCTTCATCAATAGCTACAAAAGAGATATTCGCTTTTTTGAGAAATTCCAGATTTTCTTCTTTGGTAAGCGACTCGGGGGCTACATAGAGCATTTTTACTTTACCACTCAACACATCTTTTTTTACTCTTGTCATTTCGGTTTTGCTGAGCGTAGAGTTAAGAAACCGAGCATCAATGCCAAAGGCAACCAGTTGGTCGGTTTGGTTTTTCATCAGTGCTATCAGAGGAGAAATGACAATAGCCGTTCCCTCCATAATGACGGCGGGAAGCTGATAGCACAAAGACTTACCTGCACCTGTGGGCATAATCACGAAGGTATGATTGCCACGCATCAAATTTTTGATAATCTCTTCTTGATTGCCTCTGAACTGACTATGCCCAAATATTTCTTTAAGTTTTTCTTTTAAATTCGCTTCTTGTACTTTTTGCATTGTTGTTGATGCTTAAATCTGTAAATAAATATACCAAAAAAAAGCGGATACAAGTCAAATTTTTTTTTACAATTTTTTTATCAAGTGTTTGATTTGAGTTTGTGCCTTGTTTTCGTAATCTCTCCAAAATTTGGGGTAGCGAAAATAGAAAATTATTTTAAATACCTGATGCTGTGCGTAAGAAATTTCTTACTTTTGTCTGAAAAATCTTTTGAAATAGGGAAAAATGAATATAAAACATAATTATGTGATTATTATGGCTGGTGGGATAGGAACAAGATTTTGGCCTTTTAGCCGAAATCATTATCCCAAGCAGTTTCACGATATACTGGGGCGGGGGAAAAGTTTATTGCAAGAAACCGTAGCTCGTTTTGAGAAGGTATGCCCACTTGAAAATATCTATATTGTAGGTAGCAAAGAACACGAACAACTCCTGTACCAACAACTACCCGATTTTGCTCCCGAGCAGTTTCTTTTAGAACCCAGCCGCCGAAATACAGCCACTTGTATAGCGTATGCGTCTTACAAAATTTTTCAAAAAGATATTGAAGCTAATTTGGTAGTAGCCCCTGCCGACCACATCATTACAAACGAAGAAGAGTTTAGAAAAATTATACTCAAAGCCCTGAAAGAAACAGCTAAAAAAGACATTTTGGTTACTTTGGGTATCAAACCCTCACGCCCCGACACGGGCTATGGCTACATTCAGTATTGCGAAGAAAAAACAAGCCTTTGGAAAAAATTACTACTGCCTTCTTCACCGCTCAAAAAAGTAAAACTTTTTACCGAAAAGCCTCCTTTTGAACTTGCTGTTGAGTTTGTGAGAAGTGGGGAGTTCTTTTGGAATGCAGGTATTTTTGTTTGGAGTGCCAAAGCCATCATTAGCGAGTTCGAGAAGCAACTGCCCGACATTGCAGAGGCTTTTCAAGACGCCAAACAATATTTCGGAACGCCACAAGAAGCCGCCGCCATAGAAAAAGCCTATACACAATGCAAAATCGTTTCCATTGATATAGGTATTATGGAAAAAGCCGAAAAAGTTTTTGTAATTCCTGCCGATTTTGGCTGGTCTGATTTAGGGACTTGGAAGTCCTTGTATGAGCTTAGTCCAAAAGACGAAAACCACAACTCCCTGCAAGGAAACATCATAACTTACGATACCGAAAACTGCATCATCAGAACGCCCAAAGAGCGTTTGGTCGTGATACAAGGGCTTAACAATTTTATCGTTGCCGAATACGACAATGTACTACTGATTTGTAACAAAGATGAAGAGCAGAGGGTAAGAGAGTTTGTAGCAGTAGCTGAAAAGCAGGATAAGAAGTTTGTTTAATAGCAAACCCACACGCAAGTTTGTGTGGGTTTGAGTGGGGGGATTACTTATCTTGTTCGTTGAGAATATCAACAGATAATTGTAACAATTCTTTGATACGGTCGCTGGCGAGCATATAGTAGATATTTTTTCCACTACGCTTACTTGCCAAAACACCGCTGTTTCGCATACCTGCCAAATGGTGTGAGGTGAGAGATTGCTCCAAATCTAATTTGTCGCAAATGGCACTGACAGTCATTTTTTCTTCTTGCATCAAGAGTTGCACAATGTTCATACGAGTAGAATGAGCAATGGCTTTCAGAAATGCTGTAACTTTCTTGTTTGAATTTTTGAGTGTGTTTTTCTTTGCCATATTAGTAGGATAGTTTCAGTGATGTGAAATTTAAATTATTGATAAACTTGACAAAAAGTTGATTTTTCAAAACTTTGCAAGATATACATTTTTTTTCCTTTATTGCAAATATTTTTTCATTTTAAATTGATATGGTAAAACCCAAAAAACACTTGGGGCAACATTTTCTCAAAGACTTAGGAATAGCCCAAAAAATCGTAAATTTACTTAACAACAATTTTTCAAATCTTTCTGTTCTTGAAATAGGAGCGGGTACGGGCGTTCTTACGCAATTTTTGCTAAAAAATGAACCATTGCCTTATCTGATAGAAATAGACAGCGAATCGGTAGATTTTTTAAAAAAAAATTTTCCAATCTTGCACGAAAATCAACGCATCATAGAGGGAGATTTTCTTCATTTTGATATGAAAAAGCAGTTTAATGAAAAAATTGTAATAGTAGGAAATTTCCCTTACAATATTTCTTCACAAATTTTTTTTAGAGTATTAGAGTACAAAGATTGCGTAGAAGGAGTGGTTTGTATGCTTCAAAAAGAAGTTGCCGAAAGGTTGGCTTCCTCCGCAGGAAGCAAAGACTATGGAATTTTAAGCGTACTTTTGCAGGCTTTTTACGACATAAAGTATCATTTTACCGTCCCCGAACACGTCTTCAATCCACCGCCCAAAGTAAAGTCGGGAGTGATAAGCCTCCAACGCAACCAAACAGCACAATTAGATTGCAATGAAGCATTGTTTTTTCGGGTGGTGAAAACAGCCTTTAACCAAAGACGCAAAACCCTTCGCAATGCTCTTGCAAGTATTTTGCCTCCTAATGTAAAAGAAGAGGCTATTTTGCAAAAAAGAGCTGAACAACTTTCGGTAGCAGATTTTGTGAGCCTCACCCAAAAAATTCAGGAATTTTGATTTTTTCTTGACTTTTCGTAATTTTGCATTTGTACGATGTGTGCAATGCCAAAAAAAAACTAAAAATCCAAAAATAATGAACTTCAAATCCGATAACCAAGACCTACGTGAGCTTTTTGAAGAGCTAAGCGGCAATAAGTTTGACAATGATTTCCTCAAACAACGTAAAATTTTCCTTTGGGGGGCAGTACACGATGGCTCTGCCAAATATATTGTAGATAGACTTTTGTATTTAGACTCTCAAAAACCGGGCGAAGAAATTACATTCTATATCAACAGCCCCGGTGGGGTAGTTACTTCGGGTATGATTATCTACGACACGATGCAAATGATTTCTTCGCCTGTAAGCACCGTTTGTATTGGGCTGGCAGCGTCTATGGGTTCTATTTTGCTCTCGGGAGGCAAAAAAGGTAGGAGATTTATCTATCCAAGCGGTAGAGTAATGATACATCAGCCTGCTATTGGGGGCTACATACAAGGGCAAGCCAGCGATATAGCCATTACAGCCAAAGAAATTTTGAAAACTAAAGAATTGGGTGCAAAAATTTTGGCAGATAATTGTGGCAAATCTGTTGAGCAAGTAATGAAAGATTTTGACAGAGATTATTGGATGAGTGCCGAAGAATCAGTTGCTTATGGAATTGTAGATGCGATTGTAGATAAAATTATCTAAGCACTCAAAAATTTACACTTTTGCTTGTTGGTTTCTGTTTTTACAGCAACAAGCAAAATTTTGTTTTTGGTTCTCTATTCTAAAAAATGCTTTTTTTTATCAGAAGAATAGTTGTTTTTGCTATCTTGTGCTACTTGTGTAGTGCTTGCCTCAATCTGGAAACTATCTGTGCCGATACCATTGAAATACCTGTTGAGGCGAACTTTAAGCAAAAAGTTACTATCAGCAGAACAGGTCGCCCTGATTCGGTAGTGTTTAGAGATACATTTCTGTTCATAAAAAAAATTGAGATAGCAGGTTTTCCCGATAGGCTACTTTATGATTTCGTGCCTACTGCCGAAAAACCCGAAGACTCTTTAAGAGGGTTCAAGTTTCCCTACAATCCACTTAGCGACTCGGTGCGTTATGTAATTTCGTATAGGCGTGGAGATACAAGCCAACGAGATACTCTTGCTTTTCGTTATATGCGTTCCATAGAACTTTCCTCGCCCGAGTGTGGTGTGCGTACCAATTACCGCAATTTCCAACTTACACAATTTACTTTTGACTCTTTGGTTCTGAAAACTAATCCACAAACGAAAAATGTATCGTTGGATATTTATTATTTTGCTCCTTAGCCTTTCGGGAAACTGCCTTGCACAAGATAGCTTAAAAATGCAACCTTTCTTGCAAAAAAAATCTGCTCCCAAAAAGAAACTTTTTGCCAAAGACTCTATCTATTTTCGTGTGGGCATAGACGCAATAGGTTTGGGACAAGCCTTTTTTACGCCTAAAATAGCCGTGCATATCAACTCAGATATTGCCTTTCGTAACAAAAACCTGTTCGTAGCCGAATACACTTGGGCAAGAAGGCAAGAAAAGCAGTTAGCAAGCTATCAGTCGCAGGGGGCAATCGTGAGAGTAGGTTGGTTGCACAATTTCCTTTACAAGCAAAGCAAAGATGACGTATTCGGTATGGGTATCAGAATAGCCAATGCTTGGATTGATGAACAAATTGAAGCATCTATCAAAAATCCTTTATTTGGCAATGAGCCTGTATTTTTCAGACAAAATCTGCAAGCTACTTGGATAGAATTCAATATGGAACTGAAAGCCCGTATCTGGAAGAAACTGCTTATAGGCTACTGCCTTCGGTATCAGTTTCGCCCCGCTCTACGAGGCGAACAACTTTTTACTTCTTACAGCATACCTTCGGTAGGTAGAACAACCCGCAATAACTGGGGCTTTCAATATGGTATTTGGTATAGGTTTTAAAAAAAAACTTACTTCGCTAAGAGATAAATCCTAATAAACTTTTTTTGTTCCACTAATTTTGCTACTATTGTAAAAACTTTGCAAAACTACCACATCAAGATATGAAAAGGCGTAAATTTATTCAAAAATCCATATTAGCGGTCTCGGTTTTGGCAATCAAGCCTTCTTTACTTTTAGCCGATAGCCCCTCACAATTTGAGTTACCCCCTCTCAACTATCCCTACAATGCCTTAGAACCTTACATCGATGCTCAAACAATGGAAATTCATCACAGCAAGCATCACGGGGCTTATGTGAAAAATCTCAACGAAGCTATCAAAGGAACAAAGTTTGAAAAGATGAATTTAGAAGAAATTTTAGCGAATATTACTTCCAAAGACACTAAAATACGCAACAACGCAGGCGGACACTACAACCATACTTTTTTTTGGAAAATCATTAGCCCCAGCGATACAAAAGAACCCACAGGCAAATTAGCCGAAGCCTTGATACAAAAATTTGGTAGTATAGAAAAATTTAAAGAAATTTTCAGCGATAAAGCCAAAAGTCTTTTTGGCTCGGGTTGGACGTGGCTACTCTACAACAAAAAAAGTGGTTTTTTCATAGAAAACACACCTAATCAAGATAATTTTGCTATGAAAAATATCTACAAAAACGTAGCTACCCCTATCATTGGCTTAGATGTTTGGGAACACGCTTATTATCTGAAATACCAAAATCGCCGCCCCGAGTATATCCAAGCCTTTTGGAATGTACTCAATTGGAAAGAAGTTGAAAAAAATTACAATGACGCCACTAAATCTTAAAAATCTTAAAAATCTTAATCAAACATCTAAAAATTTTATGAAAAATGCCTGAACAAAAGTTTTATTTAGTAATTGATGATGACAAAATCAATAATATGGTCTGTGAGTCGGTTATTAGGAAGTTGCACCCAAACAATAAAGTCGTTTCATTTTTAAGGGCTGAAGATGCTCTTGTGTATCTGCAAAATTCTGCTAACCCTAAACCTGACATCATTCTGCTCGATATCAATATGCCCGAAATGGACGGCTGGGAGTTTTTAGAAACTTATCTAAAAATTTTTCCCAAAGAGCAACTCGCTCACATTTTTATACTTTCGTCTTCTATCAACCAATCAGATTTTGATAAAGCAAAAAATTATCCCGAAATAGTAGATTACATCGTGAAGCCTTTTTCCAAAGATAAATTGCTCAGGGCAATAGAGATGATAGTTTGATTATATGGAAAATTTTGTCGTATCGGCTCGTAAATATCGCCCAATAACGTTTGATACCGTAGTTGGGCAAAATCATATTACTACAACGCTCAAAAATGCTATTCAGAGCAATCATCTTGCCCAAGCCTTCCTATTCTGCGGACCCAGAGGCGTGGGGAAAACTACTTGTGCAAGGATTTTAGCCAAAACAATCAACTGCCAAAATCTCACACCCGAAGCAGAGGCTTGCGGTAAGTGCGACTCGTGTGTTGCTTTTCAGAATAATGCTTCTTTCAACATTCACGAACTCGATGCTGCCTCCAATAACTCGGTTGATGACATTAGAAACCTCGTGGAGCAGGTGCGTTACCCGCCCCAAAATGGTAAATATAAAATTTATATCATTGATGAAGTACATATGCTCTCCAATGCGGCTTTCAATGCTTTCCTGAAAACTTTGGAAGAACCGCCTGCTTATGCTATTTTCATTTTGGCAACTACCGAAAAGCACAAAATTATCCCAACTATCTTGTCGCGTTGTCAGATTTTTGATTTTAACCGTATTCAAACCCAAGATATAGCCCATCATTTAGCCCAAATAGCTGAGAAAGAAGGCATACAAGCCGAGCCACAAGCCTTACACCTAATAGCCCAAAAAGCCGATGGCGGACTTCGCGACGCCCTCTCGATGTTTGACCTGATTGTTACCTTCTCTTCGAACAATACCATTACCTATCAAAAAACCATTGAAAACCTGCATATCTTGGATTATGACTATTACTTCAAGATGACAGATTTTCTTTTGCAAAATAACCTTTCGCAAGTGTTGCTTGTTTTTGACGAAATACTCAAAAAAGGTTTTGACGGGCATTTGTTTATCATTGGGTTGGCAGAGCATTGGCGAAACCTATTAGTGAGCAAAGATGTGCTTACTACCCAACTGCTCCAAACTACCGAAGAAGTAAAAAAAATGTATGTCAATCAGGCGGCAGGTATCAGTACATCTTGGCTTATTTCGGCAATGAACATTCTCCAACAAGCTGATATTCACTATAAAAACAGCAAAAATCCCAAACTGCTTGTGGAAATATCCCTTATGAAAATAGCTCACTTGCAAGCGGCTATTGAGCTTGCTAAAATGCCTACCCCTGTTGTCAATGCCGAGGATACAAAAAAAAAAGCCCTGATGTAAATCTCACTTCAAAAAAATCTGTTTTCAAACCCACAATAGCTATCCCTACTGACACCAAAGTTTTGGAGGCTCAAATAGAAGTTCAGAAAACTTTGGAACAAAAGACAGCGGAAGTTAGCCTTGATATAAAGGATAAGTATCCTGTTCAGCCCATAGATGAGGCAAAACTACGAGAGGCTTGGCTAAAATTATTAGCTCATTGGCGAGAGCATCACTACGACAGCACAGAAATAATCGTTTTGGATAGAAAATTTGAGTGGCAAAACCCTGTTATTACTCTTACCTTAGACAACAATCTTCAACAAGAAGCCGTAGAAAAAAGAAAAGGATTTTGGATAAGATTTTTGCAAGAGAAGATGAATAACGCCAGTCCTATTGAAATTTTGACAAAAGTGGTAGAAAATCAAACTGATAAAGTACCTTATACCAATGCCGAAAAATGGCAATATCTTAATAAAAAATATCCTGTAATGGATTTGCTCAAAACCAAATTAGGCTTGGATATTGACTTCTAAAAAAATGAAGCCTCCTAAACATCAGAGGCTTCATTTTTTTGTGCGAAAGGGGGGACTCGAACCCCCACGGGTTGCCCCATACGCCCCTCAAACGTACGTGTCTACCAATTCCACCACTTCCGCTCATTTTGGATTGCAAATGTAGTGATTTTATTTTTTTTGGCAAAAAAAATATTAAAAATATTCGCACTCTGTAAGTTTTTGGTATCTTTGCCCTTAATTCTAAACCAAATTCATCAAAGCAATGAGAAAAAATATTTTCACAATAAGCCTTTTAACTATTCTGGGACTGAATGCCTGTAATTCTGATAACAAAAACAATAACAACAAACAAGAAAACAAAACTGAAAAAAAAGAAATTACAACAAATAACATTGAAAGCATCGTATATGTCAATTCTGATAGCTTAATCACGGGTTATGAGTTTTACAAGAAGTCTGTAAAAGAAATTGAAGTAAAGAAAAATCAGTTTGCAGGAGATATTGAAAACCAAGCTACCGCTTTTCAGAACAAAGTGCTAAAAGCTCAACAAAATGCCCAATCTATGACTATGGGTGAAATAGAAGCTACCAAGAAAAACCTTGCTGCCGAAGAACAAAGGCTAATGCAATATAGAGATGCTTTAATGCAAAATTTGGCTAATCAAGAAAAAGAAATAGTAGATAAAATGAATAAAAATATTGATGATTTCATCAAACGATATGCTGAAAAAAATGGCTATAAAATGGTTCTTGGTTACAAGCAAGGGGTAACTGTTTGGTATGCAGACCCCAAACTTGATGTAACTGCCGACATACTCAAAGGACTGAACGAAGAATACAGAAATCAAGGTGAAGCCAAAAACGAAAAGAAAGACGAGAAAAAAGATAGTACGAAGAAATAAAGTTTTCTAAACATCTCTCTAAAAACGGAAAAATCCCTACTAATTACAGGGATTTTCCGTTTATCAAGAGCAGTAAGTTCTATTCAATGACCACCTTTTTCAGAGCCTTGCCTGTTTGGGTATAAATCTCCAAATAGTACACTCCCTTAGCAAGGTGCGAAAAATTCAAATTGAGCATACTACCTTGTATTGCACAATTTTCTACTGCCATACCTAAACTATTGTATAAAACCACTCCTTGTATAGCAAAGCCAAGTTTTGAAGCATCTACTACAAACTCTCCTCTTGAAGGGTTAGGATAAACGCTGATAGCTTTATCAATTTCTATGTTGATAGAGGTGGTTGCATCGGCTTGTGTAGTTGCATTGGCTACGTTGCTGTAAGGCGAGTCGCCGCCTGCATTGCTGGCACGCACACGATAGTAGTAGGTCGTGTTGGCGGTTAGTCCGTTGTCGGCATAGGTAGTGGTATTGGCGGGCAAGTTTCCAGCAATTTCAACCCAGCCTGAAGTGCCATCAGGCGAACGTTCTACTTTGTAGGCAGTTTCGTTAGTGGCGTTGTCAGTCCAGCTAAGATTGATTTGTGTTTGTGATACTGCCGTTGCCGTGAGCGTTGTTGGGGCAGCAGGAGGATTAGGCAAGGTAGTTGCGTTGGCTACGTTGCTATATGGCGAGTCGCCGCCTGCATTGTTGGCACGCACACGATAGTAATAGGTCGTGTTGGCGGTTAGTCCGTTGTCGGCATAGGTAGTGGTATTGGCGGGCAAGTTTCCAGCAATTTCAACCCAGCCTGAAGTGCCATCAGGCGAACGTTCTACTTTGTAGGCAGTTTCGTTAGTGGCGTTGTCAGTCCAGCTAAGATTGATTTGTGTTTGTGATACTGCCGTTGCCGTGAGCGTTGTTGGGGCAGCAGGAGGATTAGGCAAGGTAGTTGCGTTGGCTACGTTGCTATATGGCGAGTCGCCGCCTGCATTGTTGGCACGCACACGATAGTAATAGGTCGTGTTGGCGGTTAGTCCGTTGTCGGCATAGGTAGTGGTATTGGCGGGCAAGTTTCCAGCAATTTCAACCCAGCCTGAAGTGCCATCAGGCGAACGTTCTACTTTGTAGGCAGTTTCGTTAGTGGCGTTGTCAGTCCAGCTAAGATTGATTTGTGTTTGTGATACTGCCGTTGCCGTGAGCGTTGTTGGGGCAGCAGGAGGATTAGGCAAGGTAGTTGCGTTGGCTACGTTGCTGTAAGGTGAGTCACCACCTGCATTGCTGGCACGCACACGATAGTAATAGGTTGTGTTGGCGGTTAGTCCGTTGTCGGCATAGGTATTGGTATTAGCGGGCAAGTTTCCAGCAATTTCAACCCAGCCTGAAGTGCCGTCAGGCGAACGTTCTACTTTGTAGGCAGTTTCGTTGGTGGCGTTATCAGTCCAGCTAAGATTGATTTGTGTTTGTGATACTGCCGTTGCCGTGAGCGTTGTTGGGGCAGCAGGAGGATTAGGCAAGGTAGTTGCGTTGGCTACGTTGCTGTAAGGCGAGTCGCCACCTGCATTGCTGGCACGCACACGATAGTAATAGGTCGTGTTGGCAGTTAGTCCATTGTCAGCATAGGTATTGGTATTAGCGGGCAAGTTTCCAGCAATTTCAACCCAGCCTGAAGTGCCGTCAGGCGAACGTTCTACTTTGTAGGCAGTTTCGTTAGTGGCGTTATCAGTCCAACTTAGGTTAATTTGTGTTTGTGATACTGCCGTTGCCGTGAGCGTGGTAGGGGCAGCAGGAGGAGCGATGATTCCAGTGATATTGATGTTATCAACATAAATCCAGTTACTATAGTTGTCAGTTAGTCTAAAACGGAATAAAACCGTGTTATGTCCAATAAATGCCGCAGGCACACTCACATTTTCTAATCTCCAATCATTTGCTCCTGGTGCGTTAAATTGTGCAGTTGAAGAGGCAGGTGTAGTAGTAGCAAGGGTTTGCCCCGATTTGCTCCATATTGTTGTAAAGGTTTGACCACAATCACTACTTGCTTGTAATTCTAAGGTAGCATAAACGGCTGTGGAAGGATTGCTTCCATAACCTCTATGGGCTACATAAAATGCAAAATTTACACTTCCATATCCTTGTAAATTTACGCCCGGTGCATTTAAAAAGAGAGCATTAGTGCCAATATCATTTGTCCATAAATCTACTGCTGCTGAACGCGTGCTGGCTTGTCCTACGTTAGCAATTATCCAATTTGTACTTCCCCCTGTGTTATTAGCTGTCCAGCCGACAGGCGTGCTTTCAAAACCTTCTGTGAGTGGTAAGACATTTGAACTCCTGACGACTATCGTTTTTGTTTTTGTATCGGTTTCAATTCCATTACTTACCGTCAAACTTATCTGATACGTACCACTTTGATTGAAAGTAACCGTGTGTGGTCCTTGTGTAGTGGCTGTGTTGGGGCTTGCTCCGCCTATGTTACTTACATCAAAATTCCATTGCCAAGAGTTGATAGCAGGGGCAGAGGGGGCTTTTGAAGAAGCATCGGTAAATGTAATACTCTGACCGATACAGACAACATTAGCCGAGGTGTTGAAATCGGCAAATACAGCATTGGGGTTGGCTGCAATACCTGTAACAATAAGCGAATAGGGTTGAGGATTGCCACCCTGCAAAGAGCCTTTGTGAGAAACTGTAATAGTGTAAGTTGCTCCTGCTACGGGGTTAGGGATAACGATTTTTTCTATGTTATCACGAATATTATCACCGTTAGTGGCGGCATTGGCGGGGTTAGCGGGGTCAAGTACCCAAGGGAAGAAAGTAGTTGAGCTATGTGTTACACGTACATCTAAGTCATTTACCAAACGAGGTGAGGTGGAGTTAAGCGTATTTGCTGGCAGAGGCGTACCTGCGGGGTCGTTCCAAGCGATAGTTACTTCCAATGGCACAGAATTACTTAAAGCTGTAACATTGAGCGTATAAGTAGCGTTGTTATTGAGGGTTCTCTCGTCAATGATAGAGGTAACATTTCTTTGCGAAATTACGTTGGCGGCTCTTTCGGCATTGAGCAAGCCCCAACCAAAACGATAGTCAGGACCATTAGAAGTACCAGCTTCATCGGCAGTGTGACAAACCAAACCTCTTAGCGTAGCTGAACGCATAAAATTACCTGCATTAAGATTTTTATAGTGTTGTTGCAATAAAACCAAAGTACCTGTTACGTTAGGGCTTGCCATAGAAGTTCCTGAAAGGGTAGCATAGGCATTATCGGCACTGCTGGAAGTAGAATACACATTTACGCCCATTCCCGAAATATCGGGCTTGATGCGTCCATCGTCAGTAGGTCCCCAAGAACTAAAAGAAGACATCGTTACACTGCTGGGTCCTGTATAGTTAGTTACGGAATTTACTGCTGCTACTACCAAGACGTTTTTTGAGCAAGCCGAGCCTGTAATAAGGTTGTAGCCTGTTGTTCCGAATGGAGCACCAGTATTGTAACCAGCCCCTCTATCGTTTCCTGCGGCTTTCACGATAGTATAGAAAGGAGCATTTACAGCGATTTGGTCCCATTGAGCAGAGGTGTTGTCATAAAAACCGAATTGCCACTGGCTTAACATTGAAGAATTGTATCCGTAGGAATGATTAGAAAGAATAAGTCCTTGTGAGGCTTGATTTGCCATTTCTGATTGGTCGCTATTCCATTCATTAGCCCAAAGGGTTGCTTGGTGAGCCATACCTTTGGCGTTAGCTGTAACCCCAGCCGCTACCATCGTACCTGCCACGTGCGTAGCGTGGTCGGTGTTACCATTATGAGTGGAAAAAGGCACACCGTCTTTGTTGATTACGCGTGTAGGCGAACCAAATTCTTGGTGTGTGATACGCGTAGGTCCTCCGTCCCACTCACCCACAATCATTCCTTGTCCATTGAGATTTAAACCCAAAGTTCCACCTGTCCAGAGGCGGTCGGCACGGGTAGTTTGGGCGGCGGCTAAATTACTTTGTGTAACGTAATACACAGGTTTGCCTTCTTCGTCAATTCGTTGTAATTCGGCAAAGGTGCCATTAGGCATTTTCATAAATACTTGCCAACCTTTCTGACGAGCTACTTCCAAAGCTCTTCTTTTTTCGGCAAGTTGTTTTTCGCCAAACTCCCGACTAAGCTGTTGCAGACGTGCTACATTAGTTTGTTGGAGAATTTTCTGGCGTTCTTGCTCATTTTGGGCAAGGGTACTACCCATAAAGCAAAACAATAATAGAACACAAATGGAAAATTTTTGCATAAAATCATATTTTTTTACAAAAATATCCTAAAATATTCCTACTTCAAAACATCTGAACAAAAATTTAGCGAAAAACAAAATATTATTCTACAAAGCCCCGCGTGCTTTTATTTCAAGGTATTTGTTGATGGTATTGATTGTAAGTTCTTGGGGTTTGGTAAGAATTGCCTGTATGCCGTAACGTTGTAAATCTTTGATAATGAGTCTTTTATCAAAAGAGAGTTTTTCGGCAATGGTTTGATGATAGATTTCCTCTAAATTTTCGGGTTCTTTATAGATAAGTTCGTCGAGTTCGGTATTGTAGAAAATAATCACTATCAAGAGATGAGAAGAGGCGATTTTGCGTAAAAATT
>Ga0272446_1003147_pt1 | contig 21340 bp, 16 predicted proteins | sample YNPCB0061_FD_194587 | JGI IMG/M metagenome (GOLD analysis project Ga0272446, IMG submission 194587) | Hot spring microbial mat communities from Yellowstone National Park, WY, United States - YNP-CB-006-1 | ecosystem: Environmental > Aquatic > Thermal springs > Hot (42-90C) > Sediment | place...
CGAAAGGAATTCGCTTTCAGCGTTTGCCTACCTCTCCAACAACATTCCGAAAATCATGACCCGCCTGCAAGCGGTAGCCGATTCGGCGCCGAACCTGCCCTGCCCGCTGGTGGTGATGGACACAGCGCCGGCGGCAGTGCTGGGCGCCACCTTCGACCCGGCCGCGGCAAAACCCAAACGCAAGATCATCGTCAACGCAGGGAACTTCCACACGCTGGCGTTTCGGCTGGGGGAACAGGGAATCGAGGGCGTCTTCGAACATCACACCGGCGAGATTGACCTGCCCAAACTCGAAACCTTGATTCGCAAACTGGCTGACGCATCGTTGAAGCATGAGGACGTGTTCAATGACATGGGTCACGGCGCGTTGATGTATTCGGGTGAAGTATTTGAGTTTGGAAAAGATGAATTCGATGTGGTGGTGACGGGACCGCGCAGAAGCATGTTCAATCCAAAATCGCCCGTCGAAAATCGTAAATCGCTGCGCCCATACTTTGCCGCCCCTTTCGGAGATATGATGATTGCCGGCTGTTTTGGTCTGCTGGCGGCAACAGCGGAGATTCTGCCCGATTTGGCGGAACCAGTTTTCAGGTCGCTGCGAGGCGGGCGCGGGGTTGCTCCGTGGGATGCAGAGTAACAGCGCGCAGCCGGCATCCTCCAAAAGTTCATCAAGTTCAACGTCCCGAAGACTTTCAGGAAAACCAGGTCTTCGGGACGTTGCTCAAACCGCATCGTTGGCGTTCGCTACGCCAGCGGTAATCCCAGTTCCATCAATTTCTCTTTGGTGGGGTAACCTTTCTCGTCCCAGCCGCGTTTTTGATAGAACTCCGGCAGCATTTTATCGAGTTCCACCACTTTGCCCTTTGCAGGACCATCGGGCAGCGGCTCGTGCAGCATGCGAGGGGGGAGCGTATCCCATTCGGGACCAGAGCCTGCTTTGATGAGGAACATGCGCTCAAGGGTATAGACGCGCTCGGCGGCTTTCAGCACTTCTTCGGGGGTGTAGCCTGCGCCGGTGGTCAGGTTCATCATCGCCGCGAGGGTTTGGGGCCAGATGATGCGGGTCTTGTCGAAGACGTACCGGATGGCAACAAAGACGCACAACCCTGAAGAATCAATCAAGGCAAAGGAATCTTGAAAGTGCTTGACCAGTTCTGCTTTGCCCTCGGTGGTGAGCGGGTTTTCCTTCACCGGCACACCGAAGACTTCTTCGTAGGCAACATCGCCTTCCATGTGCGAGGCGCCTTTGTTTGAGGTGGCGTACAACAAGCCCATGCCCTGCGAACCGCGCGGATCATAGCCGGGAAATTCCTGTTTGCGGGTGGTGACGGCAATTTCAGGATGACCGTATTTTTCACACAGGCGGTAACTGCCCAGGGCAAGGTCTTTCCCAAACCCCTTACCGTATGCCATGAGTTTGATCATTTCGATCATCGCATCGTGATCGCCGAAGCGCAGCGGCATGCCAATTACCTCTTCGGAGAGGTATCCTTTTTCGTACATTTCCATTGCGGCGGCAATCGTCATGCCGGTGGAAATCGTATCCAGCCCGTATTCGTTGCACAGATAATTTGCCTTCACCAGCGCCGCAAGATTACTCACTCCACAGCCCGTCCCCAGCGACGAGATGGTTTCATATTCGGGACCTTCGCCCTTGCCCTTGTAGGGACCCTCCGGCACTTCCGTCAGGCGTCCGCAGGAAAGGGGGCAGCGATAGCACGGCGTGTGACGGATGAGATAGTTGTCCTTCAAAGCGTCGCCGTCAATATTGTGGACATGCTCGAACGTGCCTTGCAAAAAATTTCTGGTGGGCAGAATGCCGAGTGTGTTTGTCACCTGCGGCACATACGACGTGCCGTAAATACGCATGTTGGAGCCTTTCTTCACGTCTGCGCCGACATTCTTGGAAGTATTCACACTGAGTTCGCGCATCCCTTCGGGGTTATACAGCGGCGGGTTTTTGCTCCCCATTGCCACTACGGCTTTGAGATTTTTACTGCCCATCACCGCGCCCACGCCAGAGCGAGCCGCCGCGCGATGTTTATCGTTCATGATTGCCGCCATCAATGCGAGATTTTCGCCAGCCGGCCCGATACACGCGACGCGCGCCTCGGGATGCGTCTCCGTCAGGAGGATGTCTGTGGTCTCATGCGTATCCTTCCCCCACACATGCGCCGCAGAACGGACCTCAACCTGCTCCTCGTTCACCCAAACATAAACCGGCTCCGATGCCTTTCCCTCGAAGATGAACATATCGAAGCCGGTGCGCTTCATCCAGGTTGGAAAATCGCCGCCGGAATTGGAATGCGCCAGCGCGCCTGTCAGCGGAGACTTGGTAACCACCATGTAGCGGTTGCCAGTCGGCGCGGGGGTAGCGGTGAGGGGACCCGTCGCGAAGATGAGCATATTCTCCGGCGAAAGTGGGTCAACCGCGGGGTCCATCTCTTTGTACATGTAGTAAATTGCCCATCCGCGCCCGCCGAGGTAGTCGCGGGCAATTTTCGGGTCAACGTCTTCCATGGTGACTTTTCGAGTAGTGAGGTTCACGCGCAGAATTTTGAGGTGCCAGCCGTACATGGGTTCTCCTTGGTTGGAAGGTTTCAGGTCGAAGATCTTTCTTTTGTGTTCCTTCATGACCCTTTGGGGTGACGTTTATCCGCCGGCAATCGCGGAAAAGGCGGTGACCATGTCCCCTTCTTTGAGCGGGGTGTTCAGGTCAACCGTCAACCCGTTCAGCACAATGACACTTTCATCATTGAGGGGGATGTCGAAACGGGAGATGGCATCGTACACCGTCGTGCCTTCCGGCACGTCCAACTCCACCACACCGTGCTTGTGCCCCGCAGGGAGGGCATCGCGGTAATTGGCAATCAATTTGACTCGTATCAACATCGCCTGAATTCTAGCATGAGGCAAAAGAGACGGCAAACAAACCATCAGGCGGCTGGTTTCCGTTCTGGCAGCAGGAAGAGAAGAAATCCCAACAAACGCAGGGTGGCGCTCACCCATAGAGCGCCCGTCAGGCCGATATACCCCGCCATCCAGGTTCCCAGCAGAGGCGCCAGAATCATGGACAGATATTGCATGGATTGCGAAATAGATACGAACGTTGCGCTGTATTCTGGCGGCACAGTCTTCATTAACTCATCGAAGAAAACCAGGTCGAGACCGCCCTGAAAAAAGCCCGCGATGCCCGCATACAAGATGATCAACTCGATGCGTGGAGTGAGAGCGCTCAAGGCAGGATAGAGCGTCATCCCCAGCGTCGTCGCCAGCAAGACGAAACGCCCGCTGCGGCGCAGGGAAACGCGGGGCCAGACAAAATAGCCAGCCAGCATAACCAGAGTCATTGCCATATTGAGCGTGCCAATCTGCCCGTCGGTGGCGTGTACTTCGCGCACCAAAAAGAGCGGCATAATTGGCGCCGCCAGCGTAAGCGCAGAAAAATACACAAAGCGTTTGAGAGAAAAAGAAAGGAAAACCGGATTTGCCTTCAACAGGTCGAGAATGCCGCGTATTCCCCGCCGCGCAGAAGTATCGGTCAGTGGCGGCGGAACCTGATCGGGAAGTGTAATCTTCTGCGAAAAATAAAAACTGACGAACCCTCCCAACGAAAGGATGAGAAACATGGCGGCATAATTGACCGGAAAATCAACCAAATCAATGACGCGGGTGACGATGAAGGTCCCTATCACACCGGTCAACCCGAAAATCGTCCAGCGGCGGCTCAAAAGCGTGTAACGCCCGGACGGTCCTGCCACGCCGTTCATGACCACCGAAAACGCCACCGCCAACGCCGTTTGCGGGATGGTCGCAAATGCCCAAATCGCCAGCGTAGCCAGGATGACGTATTTTTCGTCAAGCAGCAAGGCAAGAATGCCGGTTAACGCATAACACAGGATGACCAGCAGGCGCGAGAGACTGTACCAGGGAACGATATTTCTGCGCGACTGCAAAAACCGTCCCACCACAATGGCAAGCAGCAAACCCGTCACCCCCGGCATGGACGTAAGCAAACCCACTTGAAAATTGGTCGCTCCCAACCGTGTTAAAAAGACGGGAAGAAACGGCGCGGAAATGTTGGAAATACTCACCCCTACCGCGTCAATCTGGACATAACGGAAATTCAGTTTTTGAATACGAAGGTCTTCATCGCTCAATGAATTTATGGCATCCACGCCTGAGATTATAACGCCCGCAAGCCGAAGGCTGTTCAGGTAAAATCGGCGCATGATCGAGATCCGCCCCATTCAACAACATGAAATCCAGGCAGCCAAGCGGGTTATTTTCACCGTCGCCTTTGAAATCTTTGGAGGAGCCGATACACTCGAAGAATCCATTGCCAAATTTTCGGCGCAGGGAAAACTGAGCGAAATGGACGACATGCAGAAAAACTACTTCGAAAACGGCGGGACCTTCCTCGTAACCGTCCACAACGGGCGCATCATTGGCACCGGCGCAATCCGCCGCGTGAAAGATGATGTGTGCGAACTCAAACGTTTGTGGCTGCTCTCGGAATATCACGGGCAGGGACTGGGATACCGCATGATGCAGGAACTGTTCCGCATTGCCCGTCAAAAGGGATACAAATCCATGCGCCTCTTCACCGACCCTGTTTTTCAGAAACGCGCCCTGGAATTTTACAAACGCCTCGGCTTTTACCAAATTCAAACCGTCGGCGATGACCCGGATGACATAGGGATGGAAATTGCTCTCTAACATTACAGCACAAGGTCAATCAAATGGGTCAGGTCACCCCTGAACGAATATCGCGCCGCCATGTAGCGCAAGTCTCTGACCTGCGCGGACACAATCACCCTGATTCAAGTGCTCGCGGACGGTCTGTCGGCAAAAAATCAACCTTGCGCTGTAATACTAAACACACCACCTGTATAATCAAAGCATGAAAATCAAACAGCCCAACTCCAAAATGTGCTTCATTTGCGGACTGGAAAACCCGGTCGGACTGCACCTGCATATCTACGAAACCGAACCGGGCGTAGTCGAATCCACCTACACCGCGCCGGAACACTTTCAGGGATACCCCGGCGTGCTGCACGGCGGTATCGTTGCCGCCATCCTGGACGAGATCAGCGGGCGCGCCCACATGGGATCAGACCCATCCAAGCCGCGCTTCATGTTCACCGGCAAACTGGAAATCAAATACCGCAGGAACGTGCCCATTGGAAAATTGCTGAAAATCGTCGGCAAAGCGGGCAGGGAACGCAGTAAATTCGTGGAGGCATGGGCGGGAATCTACGATAGCGAAACCGGGGAACTGCTCGCCGAAGCGAATGCCGTCCACATCAATGTGCCAGAAAATCAATTCGACCTGTCGAGATTGGGCGAACTGGGCTGGAAGGTATATCCCGATTAGCGCGTACCCCAAAATTATGAAAATTAACGGCTCTCCTGTTTCTGACGGGAAGTGCATCGGTAAGCCAATACTTTGCCACGGATTTCACGAATCCACACGAATCTAAAAGGAAAAATCAGTGAAAATCTGCGTAATCCGTGGCTGAGATTTTCCGCTTTTGCACCCGACAATGCAAGAGAAATCTCGCAGTACAAAAATTCCCTGTTACTTTTTCCCCGCCTCCTGCAACATATCCATGTGCGCACAACACAGGAGGCATTCCTCCCCCTCATGACCGAACCCTTCTCCGACGACCAACTGGCACGGCAGGCGCGCGCCAGCGCCGAAGCCTTTGCCGAACTCTACCGCCGCCACGTGACGCGCGTCTTTCGCTACCACCTGGCGCGCACGGGAAACGTCCACGACGCGGAAGACCTGACCTCGCAGACCTTTCTCGCCGCGCTGGAGGGCATCCGCTCGTGGCGCGGGGACGGTTCCTTTGCAGCGTGGTTGATGGGAATCGCCTCCAGACGCCGCGCCCTGCTCTTTCGCAGACGAAGGCTCGAGGTCCCGATTGAGGCGGCGCTTCATCTCCCGACCTCGGGGCTGTCGCTCGAATCCGAGGCGTCGCTTCGCCTGCAAGTGGAAACCGTCGTCCGCGCGCTGAAGCAAATCCCGCGCGAGCGCGCCGAGGCGATTCGGCTGTGCCTGTTCGCCGGGCTGACCTGCGCTGAAGCCGCTCACGTGCTGCGAAAAAGCGAAGCCGCCGTCAAAATGCTCCTCTCGCGCGGACTGCGTGACCTGCGCGAGCGCTCCTCCCTTGCGCTGGAGGCGACCGATGAACGATAAACATTTTCTCCCGCCCGAAGACCGCCAACTTGCGGAACAACTCGAAGCGCTGGCTGAACGCCTGAAACCGGGCGCGGACTTCGAACGGGAACTGGAGAACCGACTGATGAACTCATATTCCCCCGAACCCAAAAAGGGATTTTTTGCCCGCGCCCTGCCCGCCCTGAGCCTGGCGGCAGGATTGATTTTGCTGGCAGTGATTTTGAACTGGTCTATCCGCACGCTGCTGCCCAACCCGCCTCAGCCTGCGGCAGGAGGTACGCCTGCGCCAACGCTGGGAATTCTCCTGCCAGGAGATACGCCCACGCCCAGCGGCGAGACCTATGATTGGCGCGGCACACCGCTCACCTTGCAGATTAACCTGCCTGACGGTCCCAGCCAAGCCTTCGTTTACAACTACCTGCCCGAACAGCCCGCCACGCGGGAAAGCGCCCGCGCCCTGGCAGCGCAACTGGGCATGAACGGCGCGGTTTACGACGCTGGCAGGGAATTTCTGGTCGTGGACGGCAATCAATGGCTGTACGTCCGCTCGGACCAGTACTTCCAGTACTATCCCGATTATCCGCGCTACACGGCATCCATCAACGGCGGGAAGCCGCCTGCGGACGCTGAAGCGCACATCGAAGCGTTCATACAGGCGCGCGGCTTCAATTTCCCGCATAAAATCCTGCCCAGCGAAATCTACGGCGGGTACGTCGCCGCGCCGCTCACGCCCGATGGGAATATCCTCTGCTACGAGTACTTCAAATGCGCGGGTTTGCATTTCCAGCTGGACGAGCAGGGCATTCTCTACGTGGACGGTATCCTGCCGAAATACGAGCCGCTCGGTCAGTATGCCATCATCAGCGCGGAGGAAGCCTTCCAGAAGATTCTGAACGCCAGTGGCGAGGCGGGCATGCTGGAAGGAATGCAAACTTTCTCGCCTCCCATCCAGACCTGGGTGCGAACCTACCCGCTCGATCAGACCCTCACCTACTACGGACTGCTGACAACCATTCCTTCTGCCGAGGGCGGCGCGCCGCTGGTTGCTTTGGATGGTTACACTGTGACAGGCAACCTTTCAGGCATCCCGTCGGAAGAAACGTACGTGCAGGCGACGGGTCAATTTCATACCCAGAACGGTCTCAAGACTTTCGCGCTCGAAACGTGGCAGCCGTATGACATCAATCAGGAAGAGGGCTTGCTCGGCGCGATCAACCAGCAGGGAGACCAGGTCATCCTCAACACCATTGACGATGAAATCTTCATCCTGCCTGACGGGTCCGACTTGCCGCTCCCGCTGGATAACGTCTTCGTCATCGGCGTGCGCGTCGGCGAGATCTTCGAGTGGAAGTCCATTGACCTGCGTAACGTTCAGGGCGGAGGCGGGGGCGGCGGAGGCGGCTTGGGCTTCTACAAACTCAATCTCACGGGCACGCCTGTTCCCTTCTCCACGCCCGAAACCGCGCCGCAGTTTGGCGGAGGCGGTGGAGGCGGAAACGGCGGGCAGACCTACACCGTTCAAGCGGGCGATACGCTTTCCAAAATCGCCGACCAGTTCGGGGTCACGGTGGAGGCGCTGGTGCAGGCAAACGGACTCGGCGACCCCTCCACCCTCCAGGTTGGGCAGACGCTGGTCATCCCCGTCCCCGATTCGTTTATCCCGCAAAAGGTTGAAGGGCTGCGCGGCGTGGTGAACATCACCATTTACAAACAGGCAGACGGCAGTCAGCACGCGGAGTACGTCTTGTGGAACAAAGACACGCCCTTCCCCTCCCTGCCGCTGACGGGCGAAAACCTGGACGCCCTGCAAGCCTGGCAGAACCGCCCCGTGGACATTTGGGGAACCATTGAGGATGAGAAAACGAAAGAAGGCGCGCCCACGCTCAAAGTGGAACGCTACGAGATTCCCTTCCCCGACCTGAAGTTCCAAATCCTGCGCGGCACGCAGACCCCCATCATTTTCAATGGACAGCCCGTCACCTTGTTCACCGCCGCAGACGGTCAGACCTACGCCCAACTCAGCGCCGATGGTCTCTACCCCGACAGTTCTACAGTCGGCAATCTGGATGACGTGGTGCAAATCGAAGCGCTCATCATCCCCGGCGAGACCTTCGGCAGTTACCCCGCCCTGCGAATGTTTTCCGCCGCAGCCACAGGCGAAGGCGTCCCCGAACTCACGGTCACTGCCGACCAAATCAACGTGGTAGACCTGACGGGCGGGGGCGAATACGCTCCGCCCACCGCCACCATCGAGCGCGTCGAACTGGTCTACTACATACCCGACCCACGCTACCTTCAAGGCGCGCTCAGCCCCGACCAGCGCTACATCCAACCCGCGTGGCTGTTCAGCGGTCATTACAGCGACGGGACGGCATTCTTCGTCCTTGTCCAGGCGTTGAAGCAGGAGTTTCTGCTGCCCGAAATCGCGCCTTACACACAGCCGGGGTAATCAGCAGCGTCCCGAAGGTTTTGAACCTTCGGGACGTTATAATATGGGCGGAGGCGATCCATGATTACAACCTATCACCGACCCCAGACTCTCGAAGAAGCCCTGACGCTTCTCTCCCGACCGAACACCGTCCCCCTCGGCGGCGGGACGCTTCTCTCTCACCCTTCACCTGACCCCATTTCCGTAGTGGATTTACAAGCCCTGGGCTTGAATGCCATCAAAAAACAGGGAAACAACCTCGAACTCGGCGCAACCGTCACGCTGCAGCAATTGCTCGAGTCGGAATATTGTCCACCTGCGCTGAAGACCGCTATCAAACTCGAAGCGCCGCTCAACGTGCGCAATGCCGCCACCGTAGCAGGGACGCTGGTCGCGTGCGATGGGCGTTCCTCCTTCACAACCGCCCTTCTCGCCCTCGACGCGAAGATCACAGTGAGCAGTAGTCAGTTGTCAGTGAACAGTGATCAGTCGTCAGTGAACAGTGATCAGTCGCCAGTGAACAGTGATCAGTCGTCAGTGATCAGTGATCAGTCGCCAGTGATCAGTGATCAGTCGTCGGTGATCAGTGTGGGAGAGTTTTTACCCTTGCGCCCGCGAGGACTTATCACCCAGATCGTCATTCCGCTCAACGCCAAATTTGCCTTTGAGTACGTCGCCCGCACCCCCGCCGATAAGCCCATCGTTTGCACAGCGCTGACGCAATGGAATTCGGGACGGACGCGGCTGGCAATCGGCGGGTGGGGCAAGAGCCCCGCGCTGGCAATGGACGGAACTGAAGCCGAGGGTCTCGAAAGCGCGGCGAAGAACGCCTGTCACGAGGCGGCAGACGATGTCGCCTCCGCTGAATACCGCATAAACATCGCCGCGACACTGGCAAAGCGATGTTTGGATGCGCTTGGCTAGAGCGCATTTCTATTGCGACGTTGCTGAAGAACGGAGAAATGTTTTGTATCATATCGTCAATTACACCATCCCATGCCGCCCAAGCCTGCTGACAGACTTTCTGCGTTTCGGTGCGGGCATGGAGCGTTTTTATTTTGAAAGCAGTCAGTCTTCCATAGCCATCGCCGGATTGGGCATTGCCGCGCAAATTCGTGGCAGCGGCGGAGGTTTGTTGGATAGCCTCGGAGCAGCCGTTGATGAATTGTTCCAAAATATTGTCAGCGTAAATCAATCCAAATGGCTGCCGCGCCCCACTCTGTTGGGAGGCGGCGCATTTTTCGAGCAGATGCAGCCCGGCGAATGGAGTTCGTTTCCCTCGGCGGCGCTGGTCTTGCCGCGCTATGCGGTGATTCGAATCGGGGAGGAATATTTCTTTTCGGTGAATCAGGCGTCGGCGGAGAAAGATGCGTTGCGCGTCGAGGCGGAATCGGTCCTTGGCAGGTTCGAGTCCGCTATTCTTCCGCCGCCCTCCATGCCGGATGAAATCATCCAGACTGAAACCGCCTGCGATGAATGGAAGTCGGCGGTCAGCCGGCTGGTGGAGATGATTGATTCGGGCGCGTTGAAAAAGGTTGTGCTGGCGCGCCCTCTGCAGGTGACGGGCAACCGCGCTGTGGATGTCTCTGCCATGCTGGCGCATTTGGGCGAAGCCTGCCCTGGCTGTTTTCGATTCATGTTCGAGTTTTCGGCGGGGACGGCATTTGCCGGCGCCACGCCTGAACGATTGATCGCTGTCCAGAATGGGAAGTTCTCCACTGCCGCGATTGCCGGTTCGATCCGCCGCGGAGAATTCCCCGGCGAAGATGAAGCGCTGGGCGCACAATTATTGTCCTCGGCAAAAGATCAAAGCGAACATGCCTTTGTGCTGGAACATATTCGTGAACAAATGCTGCCCTTCGCCGAGGAACTGCGCATCGCTCCGCAGCCAACTCTTTTGCGCCTGCCGAACATTTTTCATCTGCAAACGAGAATCGACGGGACGCTTCACCCGCGTCAGAATATCTTGAAGATGGTTTCTGCCCTGCATCCGACGCCTGCTGTGGGCGGCGTGCCGCGTGAGGCGGCGCTGCACGCCATCCGTCAATTTGAGGGGTTCGAGCGCGGGTGGTATGCCGCACCTGTTGGCTGGGTGGACGCGAACGGCGATGGCGATTTCGTGGTTGCCATTCGGTCGGGCTTGTTCCATAACAATCATGCCACCCTGTTCAGCGGGGCAGGCATCGTTGCCCATTCTGACCCGCAAAAAGAGTGGGAAGAAACTGCGGTGAAAATGCGTTTCCTGCTCGAAGCCATGCAATGCGAAGTGGCATGAACACAGCCAACCGTAACTCGATTTGGGCGGGGATCTTCGTCAGCGAACTGGAGAGGTTGGGGCTCGATTCGGTCTGCATAGCGCCGGGGTCGCGTTCCACGCCGCTGGTGGTTGCTTTCGCGGAAAGCAGTATCAAAACCTATCTTCACAGCGATGAACGCTCTGCCGCGTATTTCGCGCTTGGCATGGCGCGCGCCAGCCGCAAGCCGGTAGCGCTCGTTTGCACTTCTGGCACTGCCGCCGCAAATTTCTTCCCCGCCGTCATCGAGGCAAATTACAGCGAAGTGCCGCTGCTCGTCCTCACAACAGACCGTCCCGCCGAAATGCGGGAAAGCGGCGCGAACCAAACCATTGACCAGCTCAAACTGTTCGGCGATCACGTGCGCGCCTTTGTGGATATTCCCGCGCCCGAAGCCAATTTTTCCAGGCAGTTATTTCGATATTTGCAAACCCTCGCGGCTCGCGCCTGGGAGACGGCGCAATCGCCCCTGCCCGGCGCGGTGCATTTGAATTTCCAATTTCGGAAACCGCTTGAACCTCTCGATGTGCCAACCGACCTGCCCGCCTGGATGGACAAATCGCTGCCTGCCGCGCCCGCAGCCAGCCCTGCCCATCTGACCTTTTCCCGCCCGCGCCTCGTTCCCTCCCCCGAACAAATTCACCTGCTCACTGCAAATATCTCCTCCTCCCCGCGCGGACTGATCGTGTGCGGACCGCGCTGCCCGCAAGGAGACTTCCCGGCGCAAGTGACCCGTCTTGCCGCAGCGCTCGGCTGGCCCCTTCTGGCAGATGCGCTTTCCGGTCTGCGCTTTGGCTCGCACGTCAACGAACACGTTCTCGGCGGCTATGATAGTTTCCTGCCGGCGCCTTTGCGCCCGGAAATCGTCCTGCGCTTCGGCGACGTTCCAACCAGCAATGCGCTTGGCGATTACCTCGAAAGCCTCGAGGGCATTCCACAAATGATCATCTCCGATGTCCCGCGCTGGCGGGATGACCGATTCCGCGTGACCCATTTCATGTGGTGCGACCCGGCGATGATATGCGACGAATTAGCCAGGCTCGGCTGGCAAAAAGACCCTCACTGGCTGCCCGCCTGGCGAAACCTTGAAGAGAAAGTGTGGAGCGAAGTCGAAGCCCTGAACACCGAAGCCGCCTTCGAAGGCGGAATTTTGAGCGACGTGCTGAGTCAAATTCCAGAACAGGGCGGCTTATACGTCGCCAACAGCCTGCCCGTCCGGCATCTCGATCAATTTGCAAAACCCGCCCGTAAAAATATCCGCGTGTTTGCCAATCGCGGGGCGAGCGGCATTGACGGTACGCTCTCCAGCGCCCTGGGGGCGGCAGTCTGCCTGCCGGGGCTGGTTTTCGTCAGCGGCGACACTTCGTTTTACCATGACATGAACGGCTTGCTGGCAGTTTCACGCTGCGGCGTGCGCGCCGTGCTGGTTGTCATCAACAACGACGGCGGCGGAATCTTTCACCGCCTGCCCATCTCTGGCTTCGAACCGCCGTTCCGTCAATTTTTCGTCGCTCCACACGGCTTGACCTTCGAACATGCCGCCAAACTCTACGGCATAGAGTATCTTCGCATCGAGCGCCGCTCGCTGGCTGCCGCGTTGAAGCAGGCGCTAGCCTCCCCCCGCTCAACCATCATCGAAATACCCAGCGATGCCGAAGCGTTCGAGCGCCTGCGGAAAGAATTGCTCCAACGTGTAAAAGGTCACCACTGACGCAATGGTCATTTTTTTGGTTCAGAAAGCATTCGGTAATTCAGTTCAGCCACAGATAAATGAGATAAACTCTGATTTTGATAAACCCAGTTTGTTGATATGCAAATTTTTGGTTTTGATCGAGCCAAATCTATTTCATCAGTGTTCATCTGTGGCTAATAAAACGAATTGCCGAACGCTCTCGCTCAATCAAAACACACAAATTTACTTTTCGAGGACACCATGATCAACTGGATACCAGTCAAAGAATATCAAGATATCACCTATCACAAAACGGACGGCATCGCGCGCATCGCCTTCAACCGTCCCGAAGTGCGAAACGCCTTCCGCCCGGAAACCATCAAAGAAATGATCGAAGCCTTCGAAAACGCCTGGGAAGATACGCGCATCGGTGTTATCCTGCTGACAGGCAACGGACCTGCAAAGGATGGCAAATATGCCTTCTGCTCCGGCGGCGACCAGAAAGTGCGCGGCGATGCCGGCTACGTGGGCGAAGATGGCGTACCGCGGCTCAACGTCCTCAAACTTCAGCGCATCATCCGCAGCATCCCGAAACCCGTCATCGCGCTGGTGGCGGGCTACGCCATTGGCGGCGGACATGTCCTGCACGTCATGGCAGATTTGACCATCGCCGCTGATAACGCCATTTTTGGGCAGACCGGTCCCAAGGTCGGTTCGTTTGACGGCGGCTTTGGGTCCTCCTACCTGGCGCGCATCGTCGGTCAGAAAAAGGCGCGCGAAATCTGGTATCTCTGCCGTCAATACAACGCCCAGGAGGCGCTCGAAATGGGGCTGGTCAACAAAGTCGTCCCGGTCGAACAACTCGAAGCCGAGGGCGTTCAATGGGCGCAGGAAATTCTCGAAAAGAGCCCCCTCGCCATTCGCAATCTCAAATCTGCCTTCAACGCCGAACTCGACGGGCAGGCTGGCTTACAGGAACTGGCAGGCAACGCCACCATGCTCTTCTACATGTCCGAAGAAGGGCAGGAAGGGCGCAACGCTTACAACCAAAAACGCAAACCGGACTTTCGAAAATACCCCTGGCTGCCGTAACGGAGCAGTCACACCAAAGGCAAATCTTCTATGGACTGGCTGGCGGCGCGCGCCGCGCAAGACACCCCGGCGCTTGAATTCGAACATCAAACGTGGACGTACTCTGCCCTGCACAACTGGGCAGAAACGATAGCCGTTGAACTTGAAGCCCAAAACATCACACGCGGCGCGCGCGTGGGCATTCACCTCAACAACCAGCCGTTTTACGTGGCGCTCATCCACGCGCTGGCGCGCATCGGCGCAGTGGCTGTGCCGCTCAACCTGCGCCTCGCCGAACCCGAACTGCGCTGGCAAATCGAACAAAGTCAATGCGCTGTGGTGATAAGTGAAACGGAGCGGCTCAAACTCCCTCAGCCGATTCTACATCCGCGGCATTTTTCGCCCCCCCAGCCTTTTCCTGCGCGCCTCCGCCCTCCGCTCGAGCCTGATTCTGTGCAAGGCATCTTTTTCACCTCCGGAACGACCGGTTTCCCCAAAGGAGCGCTGCTCACCTTTGCGAACTACCGCGCCAACGCCGCTGCCTCCGCCGAACGTCTCGGCGTCTTTGCGGATGACCGCTGGCTGTTGACTCTGCCGCTGTATCACATCGGCGGCATGAGTATCGTCTTCCGCTCGGCGCTTTACGGAACAGAAATCGTCCTGCACGCCGGCTTCGACGTGGATAAAGTGTACAACGCACTGACACGGGACCGCATCACCATCGTCTCCCTCGTGCCAACCATGCTTCACCGCCTGCTGGAAAAATATCCGCACTTCGAGCCGCCGCCTGCCCTGCGCGTCATTTTGCTTGGCGGGGCAGGCGCGCCCGCCCCCCTGCTCGAAAAAGCCCTGAAACAGAACCTGCCCATCGCCCTCACCTACGGCTTGACCGAAGCCACCTCGCAGGTCGCCACCTCAACCCCGCAGCAGACCCGCCTCAAGCCCGGCAGTGTGGGCAAGCCCTTACACGGAACGACCGTCACGATTGTGGATGAGGCGGGTAATCCGCTCCCGCCTGGTGAGGCGGGAGAAATCGTCGTCAGCGGCGAGACAGTGATGCGCGGATATTTAGGCAGTCGGGCAGAGGAGATTCCGCCGCCTGTCAGAACCATCAAAACCGGCGATATAGGGCATTTCGATTCGGATGGCGATCTTTGGGTACACACCCGCCGCACCGATTTAATCATCAGCGGCGGCGAAAACATCTACCCTGAAGAAGTCGAGCGTGCGCTGGCAGAGCATCCCGCTGTCAGCGAGGTATGCGTTTTTGGGTTGCCGGACCCGGCATGGGGTCAGGTAGTTGCGGCGGCGGTGGTCAGCCGGGAGGCGGTCGGTGAGGAGAGTCTCATCCAGTTTTTGCGGGGTCGTATCGCGGGGTATAAAATCCCCAAAAAAATACTCTTTGTCCATTCGCTTCCTTATACCGCTTCGGGAAAGTTGAAGCGGGCTGAAATCAAAAATCTGATAGGGCTTGGAACTGCAACCAGCCCGATAAAATAACCATGAGTAAAAGTATCTCTCTTTCTGAAAACCTTCACATCGGCGGGGATGAAATTGTGCTGATGGCTGGACCTTGTTCGGTAGAAAGTTACGAGCAGACGTATGCGGTGGCAAAAACGATGCACGCCCTTGGGCTGCATGTGCTGCGCGGCGGCGTTTTCAAGCCGCGCACTTCGCCTCACACGTTTCAGGGGCTGGGCGCCGGCGGTTTGCAAATTCTGCGCGAGATTGCCGATGACTTCGGGCTGCTGGTCATCTCTGAGGCGCTGGGAGTGGAACATCTGCCGCTGGTGGCGCAATATTGTGACATCATTCAAATTGGCAGCCGCAACATGCAGCACTTTCCGCTGTTGTGGGCGGCAGGCGAACAACCCAAACCTGTTTTGCTCAAACGGGGGTTTATGTCCACCATTGAGGAGTGGCTGGGGGCAGCGGAACATATCGCCCTGCGCGGCAATCAACAGATTATCTTGTGCGAACGCGGCATTCGCGGTTTCGATTCGTCCACCCGCAACGTGCTGGATACGAACGCCATTGCGCTCATCAAGAACACTACCGATTTTCCCATCGTTGCCGATCCAAGCCACGCCACAGGCCGGGCAGACCTTGTGCCGGCGGCTGGGCGCGCCTCGCTCGCTGCCGGCGCCGATGGTTTGCTGGTGGAAGTGCACCCAAACCCTGCGCAGGCGCTTTCAGACGGCGCGCAGTCGCTTGCGCTCGACGCATTTCCGGCTTTTGTTGACGAGATGCGCCGCATGGCAAACGCAATGGGACGCAGGCTGGTTTAAGTGATTTTGCTCGGTCACCCACGCAATCCGCCGCTGGTCTTTCTGCACGGCTTTCTTGGGCGGGGAGAGGGATGGAGCGATATTGCCGCTGCGCTGCAAGACGAGTATTTTTGCATCCTGCCCGATTTGCCCGGTCACGGCGACAACCGCTCGCTCGATTCGCATGCTTCGCTCGATTTTGGTTCGGTCACTGCCTGGCTGGCAGGTTTACTGGATGAAATGTCCCTCTCGAACATTCATCTGGTTGGCTATTCCCTGGGCGGGCGAGCGGCTTTGCATTTTGCGGTTCGTTACCCCGAACGGATTCGTTCTCTGGTTCTGGAATCTGCCAATGCCGGCATTACAGACGAAGCCGGACGCGCCCGCCGCCTGGCGGAAGATTCGGCGCGCGCCGATTCGATTCGGAGCGAGGGCATCTCTGCATTTGTGGAGAACTGGTATGCCATGCCGCTCTTTGGCAGTTTGAAGCGTCGTCCGCAACTGCTTGCGCGCATCAAGGAAGCGGCGAAGAGAAATAACCCCGAATGGATGGCAAAGGTCATCCGTGAACTCAGCCCCGGCGCGCAGGTTCCGCTGTGGAATTCGCTTTCAACGCTTTCTGCCCCCGTTCTGTTGATTGCCGGGGCAGAAGACGAAAAATACGTTCACATCATCCACAAAATGGCGGAGGCGATTCCGCTGGCGCAAAAACAGGTTGTGAGCGAGGCAGGGCATAACGTTCATGCGGAACAACCGGAGGTGTATATCGGCTTGCTGAGAGAGTTTCTGCGTCATTCGTCAAAGCCATAACTGCGGCAAACAACCACGCAGACAATGCACAGACGACAACTTTACATCATGGCAGGTCTTGCTCGCGTATAATCAAGAACAGGCTTATGACCATTCTTCCCCTCGACCAAATCCTGTACGGCGATTGTATCGAACTTCTCGGCAAACTGCCGGAGAAATCGGTGGATCTGGTCTTTGCCGACCCGCCCTACAACCTGCAACTCTCGCAGGAGTTGTACCGCCCCAATCAAACCAAAGTGGATGCGGTGACCGATGGCTGGGACAAGTTCGGCAGTTTTGCAGAATACGATGCGTTTACCCGTCAATGGCTGGCGGGATGCCGGCGCGTGCTCAAAGATACGGGAACGATTTGGGTGATCGGTTCGTATCACAACATCTACCGCGTCGGCGCCATCCTGCAGGATTTAGGGTTTTGGATTCTCAACGATGTGACGTGGATCAAGTCTAACCCCATGCCCAACTTCCGCGGGGTGCGCTTCGCCAACGCTCACGAGACGCTGATTTGGGCGCAGAAGAACAAGGGCGCAAAGTACACGTTCAATCATCATGCCATGAAAGCCCTGAACGACGACAGCCGGGAGAATGGCTTGCAAATGCGCTCCGATTGGTACATTCCACTGGCAACAGGCAGGGAACGGGTCAAAGTCAACGGTGCGAAGGCACACCCAACCCAGAAGCCGGAAGCCCTGCTCTACCGCGTGATTTTAGCGTCATCGAAGCCCGGCGATGTGGTGCTCGATCCATTCTTCGGGAGCGGGACAAGCGGCGTAGTTGCCAAGAAACTTGGGCGGCGTTTCATCGGCATCGAGCGCGATAAGAAGTATATCCGCGTCGCCCAAAAACGCATCGCGGCGGCGGCGGAAGCGGATTCGGAGGCGGTGAAGGTTGAAAAGCCGAGGCCGGTTCGGGTCCCGTTTGGAGCGCTGGTCGAGAGCGGGATTCTGTTGCCGGGGCAGAGTCTGTATTTCGCGAAGAACGGCTCGAAAGCGAAAATCCTGGCAAACGGGCGCATCAAATGCGGAGACCTCAGCGGCTCGATTCACGGCGTGGCAAAAGCGCTGTTGAACGGCGCGCCCGTCAATGGCTGGGACGTGTGGCTGTATGAGGATGAAAAAGGGAATAAAATTGCGATTGACGAATTGCGCAAAAAGTTTAGCCGTAAAAAATAAACTCAAAATCGGTAGATCACGAAAGTGCCGCGTAATTTTCGCTCTTCGCGAAGCACGAAAATCTGGCGGTAGAGACCGCCAAATACGCGATTCGTGAAGTACTGAAAATCACAAACAGGAGGTCAGCATGTCCAGAGCGTTTCGCCTGATAAGGGAAGAAACCATCCCTGAGTTGAACTCGGTGGCAAGATTGTACGTCCACAAACGCACGGGAGCGCGCCTGCTCTCGATCATCAACGACGACGAAAACAAAGTCTTCAGTATCAACTTCCGCACGCCGCTGAAAGACTCGACCGGCGTGGCGCACATCATCGAACACTCGGTGCTGAATGGCTCGGAAAAGTACCCCGTCAAAGAGCCGTTCGTGGAATTGCTCAAAGGCTCGCTGGCAACGTTCGTTAATGCCTTCACCTACCCCGACAAGACCTGCTACCCTGTCGCCAGTCAGAACGTGCAAGACTTCTACAATCTGATTGATGTGTACATGGACGCTGTCCTGCATCCGCTCATCTCGGAGCAAACCCTGATGCAGGAGGGCTGGCACTACGAACTGGAAGACCCCTCCCAGCCGCTGGCATACAAGGGCGTGGTCTTCAACGAGATGAAAGGCGCGTATTCGTCGCCGGAGGGTGTGCTGGAAACGAAAGTCATCAACTCGCTCTTTCCCAAACACGTTTACGGCGTGGATTTTGGCGGCGACCCGCGCCACATCCCCGATCTGACCTACGAGAACTTCAAAGCCTTCCACGAGAAATACTATCACCCCTCCAATGCCTTCATCTTCTTTTACGGGAATGACGATCCCGAAAAACGCCTCAAACTCATGGAGGGCTACCTCAAACCCTACAAGAAACTGCGCGTCAAATCGCAGATTCCCCTCAAGAAACCCTTCAAGCGCCCCAAAAAAGCGCAATACACCTACGATGCCGGAGACAGCGCCGACATCAAAAAGAAACACTACCTTACCGTCAACTGGGTTCTGCCCGATACCTCTGACCCCGTGCTGAACTTCAGTTTCCGCATTCTGGCGAACCTCCTCATCGGCTCACCAGCCTCACCGCTCAAAAAAGCATTGCTCGATTCGGGCCTGGGCGAAGACCTGACGGGGCTTGGTCTTGAAGCCGACGTGCGTCAGATGATCTTCTCCGTGGGGCTCAAAGGCACGCGCGCGCGCGACGCGAAGAAAATCGAACAACTCATCTTCGACACGCTCGAACGGCTCGTCCGCGAAGGCATCGAACCCGACATGACCGCCGCCGCGCTCAACACAATCGAGTTCCGCCTGCGCGAAAACAACACCGGCTCCTTCCCGCGCGGCATCGCCCTCATGCTCCGCGCCCTCTCCACCTGGCTCTACGACGACGACCCCTTCAAACTGCTCGCCTTCGAAGCCCCGCTCGAAGCCGTCAAATCGCGGCTTACCAATGACCAGCGCTACTTCGAAAAACTCATCGAGACCTACCTGCTGAACAACCCGCACCGAACGACCGTGCGCCTCAAACCGGACCCGGAACTGGGTCGCCGTTTCGAGGAGGAGGAGAAAACCCGGCTGGCAAAACTGCGCGAATCGCTGACCGACGAACAGATTGCCCACATCGCAGAAAGCACCCGTCAACTCAAGAAGCGGCAGGAAACCCCCGATTCCCCCGAAGCGCTCGCCAAACTCCCCACGCTCAAACTCGAAGACCTCGAACGGCAAAGCAAAACCATTCCCATCGAAGTGATGGAAACGCAAGCGACCAGAGTCCTGTATCACGATCTGTTCACCAACGGCATCGTCTATCTCGACCTCGGCTTCGACTTGCGCGCCCTGCCGCAAGACCTGCTCCCGCTGACCGAAGTCTTTGGGCGCGCCCTGCTCGAAATGGGCACCGAAACCGAAGACTACGTCAAACTCTCGCAGCGCATCGGAAAAAGCACCGGCGGAATCCGCAGCGAATCGGTCGCCGCGGCAGTTTTCGGGTCGAGAGAGAGCGTGACGAAATTATTCCTGCGCGGCAAAGCGACAGTCACTCAATCATCCGAGCTGCTGAACATCCTGCGCGACATCCTGCTCACCGCAAAGTTCGACGACAAAGAACGCTTGAAGCAAATCGTTCTTGAGGAAAAGGCGGGGCTGGAATCCATGCTCGTTCCGCGCGGACATGTCTTCACCAACAAGCGGTTGAACGCACAGTTCAGCGAAGCGGGCTGGGCGCAGGATCAGATGAGCGGCATCGGGTATCTGTTTGCACTGCGCGAGTTGGAAAAGGAAATCGAGAAGAAGTGGACCGCCGTGCTGGAAAAACTGGAGGCGATGCGCGAGGCGCTGATTAACCGCAGGGCGCTGTTGTGCAATGTGACACTCGACGCCGCGAACTGGAATGCGTTCAAACCTCAACTGGATGACTTCCTCGGCGCGCTGCCCATCAAAGACCTTCGACTTTCGAGTTTCAACTTTAAGCCTGCCCCTCAAAAAGAGGGGTTGGCAATCCCGGCGCAAGTCAACTATGTGGGCAAGGGCGTGAACCTGTATGAATCGGGATACGAATACGACGGTTCTGCCCTGGTGGTGAACGGATACCTGCAAATGGCGTACCTGTGGGAAAAAATCCGCGTGCAGGGAGGCGCTTACGGCGGCTTCTCGTCATTCGATGACGCTTCGGGGGTGTTTGCTTTCCTTTCCTACCGCGACCCGAATATTGCCTCCACGCTCGAAAATTACGATAAAGCCGGCGCATTCCTGAAAAGCCTCGATTCCTCCCGCCTCAACGAGCAGGAATTGACCAAAGCCATCATCGCCGCCATCGGCGACCTGGACGCCTATCAACTGCCCGACGCCAAAGGCTACACATCCATGATGCGCTATCTGACCGGGCGCACCGATGAACTGCGGCAGGAAATTCGCGAAGAAGTGCTCTCCACCAATGGCGAGGACTTCATCGCCTTTGGCGAAGCGCTGGAAAAAGCCGTGCAATCTTCCAATGCCCTGGCGGTGATGGGTTCACAATCGGCATTGGAAAGCGCGGGCGTGGATCTGAAAGTGACCAAGGTTTTGTAACGTTCAAGGAGCCCCATGAACCTCACACTCAAAATCAACGGAATTGAACACATAATAGACGCCCCCGCATCCACCACCCTGCTTGCCGCCCTGCGCGGACTGGGCTTTCACGGCGTAAAGTTCGGTGACGAGCATGGCTTGAGCGGTGCGGACACCGTCCTGCTGGACGGGCGCCCCGTCAATGCAGGCTCGATACTCGCGGCGCAGGCGGAAGGTCATCAGATCGCCACCATCGAAGCGCTCACCCCGCCGCCGCCGTTTCCCCTCACCCCCAGCCCCTTATCATCCCCGAAGGGGGCTCCCAGCGGGAGAGGGGAGACCCTCACCCCCAGCCCCTCTCCCACAGGGAGAGGGGAGACCCTCACCCCCTTCCCCTCTCCCACAGGGAGAGGGAGACAGGGG
>Ga0272446_1003148_pt1 | contig 21336 bp, 17 predicted proteins | sample YNPCB0061_FD_194587 | JGI IMG/M metagenome (GOLD analysis project Ga0272446, IMG submission 194587) | Hot spring microbial mat communities from Yellowstone National Park, WY, United States - YNP-CB-006-1 | ecosystem: Environmental > Aquatic > Thermal springs > Hot (42-90C) > Sediment | place...
ACTGAACTGGACGGCGACCTGCTCGAATATGGCCCGGTTTCCGCATCCCTCGATCAGCTCTCGATGGTGCGGCGGCTGTACCTGCCCATCACCCGGCGCTAAATCGTCATTCAAGACCGGCAACCCCGGCGGGCTGATGGACGCCAGCGTGTCCGCGGCCCGCCAATTCCATCAAGTTGGAGCGTGCCAATGAAAAAAGGATTTGCTTCGCTGTGTCTATTCGTCGCAGGGCTGATGTTGATCTCGGCCGGCGCCGTTGTGAGTGCGCAGCCAACGATCGCCGCGCCGCTTGCCGACATCACTGAAACGGTTACCGAGCCGCCGACGTTTACCCCGAGTCCGACGGTGACATCGACCGAGACAGCCACACCAACCCAGACCCCCACACCCACTGAGACGGCCACGCGGACAGTGTCCACGCCCACCAACACGCCGCCGGTGGAAACCGTCATCTCGAACGTCACCCCCAGGGCGCCATCGCAAACATTGACACCATTGCCCACGCCCGATCTCACGCTCACGCCCGATCTGTCCCTGACGGCAACTCCGGCCATTGTGCTGGACACCACGGGCGAACGAGGTCGCACGGGCGGGATCAATCCAGCCGGCCTGGCCCTCATCGCGTTGGGTTGTCTCTTCATTGTTCTGGCAGTCACCTTGTCTGTGCGCAAGTCTTCCGGCCGCGCCTGAGACCACACAGCAAGTTTGCGTTTCGCATCCAGCCGGCGCACAGGGCGCGCAATGACCGCCAGGTGCGGCCGCGTGTTCTTTGCGCTGTTTTTTTCTGGCGCATGGTGGTGATGCCAGTGCGGACACAATCCACTTTCACACGTCTGTCGCAACTGGTTGCGGTTGTCGTTGCCTGTGCGCTGCTGCGGATAGCATCCGCAGGGTCAGGCTTTCCAGCGCCGGCCCGCGCGCAGGCGCCGACCCCACCAGGCCCTACCCGGCCCGGCGCGCCTCCGCTCCGCATTCAGGTCATGCCGGCAACCCCGGCGGGAGAAGACGGCGAAGGCGCCCGCATCACCGCGCGCGCCGACAAGGCGGGTGTCGCAAGCAACCCGGGCACTCTGCCCAATCCGCGCATCCTGGCGTTCGAGCTGCGCCGACAGCGCATCAGATCCCAGGCAGATCTTGACGCCGTCACCGCGCGCATCGATCATCTGGTCACACAACCGTGGCAGGGATCAGCGCCGCCGACGGGCGAGGGCAACGAGGATGCAGATCCGGCGGGCATTGCACACGCCGATCTGCCGCCGGCAGCGCAGATGTCATCCGCCCCATCCGCGCCGGTCACAATTCTGCGACGGGGGTGGTTGCGCGGCGCGCCGATCCTGGTCGTGGCTGTCTGGCCGGTGTTCGATCACAACGGCCAGGCAGTGTTGGTCAACGAACTTGAAGCCACCATCCCGGACGCAACACCGCTCACATCTGACAGGGCCGGCTTCGCAGCGTCGATGTTGGGCGTGGATTCCTTCACCCCGCAAGCTGCGGCCGCGCCAATCAATCCGGCCGCCAATGCGCCGGCGATCAAAATCGCGGTCTCGCAGCCGGGCATTCAGCGCGTCACCGGCGCTGCGCTCGCCGCAGCCGGCCTGAACATCAGCGCCACAAATCCGGCCCTGCTTCACCTGCGCCTGAACGGCCAGCCCATCGCCCTTGAGACACGCGGCGCAGGCGATGGCCGGCTCGACCCAGGCGATGAGATCCGCTTCTACGCGCCATCAGCCGGCGACCGCTGGAACACGACTACTCTCTACTGGTTGACGGTCGAGGCGACAGCCGGCGCGCGGATGCCGGCGCGCGACGCGACAGGCGGCGCAGGTCCCACCCAAAACACCGCGATCGAAAGGCGCGTCTGGCGCAATAACAAGCTCTACGACTCCCTCGTGCCAGGCCCCAATGGCGATCACTGGTTCGCCCATCGGCTGCTCACCGGCCCCGGCTCACCCTCGGCCGTCGTCACTGTGCCCATCACCACATCACTGCCGAAGTGGAGTGTGAGAAGCTTCCTGCCTTTGGCGCAAGTCAACGCTGCCGGCAGCATGGCGATCGCGCCGGCGGTGACAGAAGGCGCAACCTCAACAAGCGAGGCTGCAACGCCCCGCATCAGCCTCACCGTGGCCGGATCGGCGCAGACCAGCGGGCAGCATCACCTATCCGTGCGGCTCGGCGCATCCGCGATCTCGGCGCGTTGGAGCGGCGCCGGCGACTGGCAACACACCTTCACGTTCACGGGCGCCATCGACAGGGATTGGGCGACGCTCACGCTGGTCAGCGGCGCCATGCCCGACAGCGTCAGCATCGCCAGCATTGAATACGAGGCGTCGGTCATGCTGTCGTTTGCCGGCCGGGGCGGCGCTTTCTCCGGCGGCGCCGGGGTCGCCCGTTACCAGCTCCGGGGCACGCCTGCCGGTCGCGCGCTGTACGATGTGACCCTGCCTCAGACCCCCACGATCGTTCACATTCCAGCCGGCACAGACACCCAGTTCGACCACGCGGACTCTGTCCACGGTTCCGTTGCGCGCGACTACGTGCTGGCCGGGCCGGGCACACTGGTTGCCCCACAGGTCATGCCTCATACGCCGGTCGATCTGGTGTCGCCGCGCAATGCCCGGCTGATCTACATTGGCCCCGCGTCATTGCACGCAACGCTGACGCCGCTGATCGCCCTGCGACAGGCGCAGGGATTCAGCGCCATCGTTGTGGACACACAGGCCATCTACGACACGTGGAGCTATGGCCAGGTTTCCCCCGCCGCGATCCGCAGCTTTTTGCAACACGCCGCCAGCGCATGGCCGGCTGCGCCGCGCTTCGTCACGCTGGTCGGCGATGGCACAGCCGATCCCCACGATTACACCGCGCGCGGCGCGCTGAATGTCAACCTGGTTCCGCCCTATCTGGCGCCGGTTGACCCGTGGATCCGGGAAACAGCGTGTGACACGTGCTATGGTCAGCTCGACGGAGAGGAGCCTCTGTCCGATCCATTTCCCGATGTGCCAGTCGGGCGATTGCCGGTGAAGAGCGCCGGCGAACTGGCCAGCGTGGTGAGCAAAATCGTGAACTACGAGACCGCGACGGTTGGCCCCGTGCTGAACTCGTGGCGCTCGCGCATCGGATTGCTGGCCGACAACTATCGCGAGCCTGATGGCGCCGCCGACGCGGCCGGCGACTTTGCGGCCATGGCCGATGGCGTCATCGCCCTGCAGCCGGCAGCCCTCTCACCCCAACGCGTCTACTACGATCCTTATCCGCCAACCCAGGTCACGGCGCCGTGGCGCGTGGGCAGCGCGCTATCTGCTTACACCCGCACGATCGAGCTGTTCAACGCCGGCGCCGGCGTGATCAACTTCTACGGCCACGCGCATCAGTTCCAGATCGCCAGCACAGCGAGCTTCACGAACCCCAACAATTCTCAGCCGGCGTCGTATCTGCTCTACCTGTACGACGCGGACCAGTTGAACAACGCCGACCGGCTGCCCATCATGATTCAGATGACCTGCTACACCGGCGCATTCCAGACGCCTCTGGCCGGCGGCGCCACACTGGACGAACGCTTGACGCTGGCGCCGGGCGGGGCTATTGCCGTGTGGGGCAATACAGGCAAAGGCGTCGCCTACGGCAACACCTACCTGCAACGCGGGTTCTATGCGGCGCTGTGGAATGCGCCGGCCATGACCGCCCGCGTGGGCGATCTCGTGTTGGCCGGCTACCTGGACCTGTTGACCCAAAGTCCGTGCTGCCAGGAAAGCGTCAACACCTATGTCGTGCTGGGGGATGTTGCCACCCGCGCCCGCGTATTCGCGCCGAAGCAGCAATACATCCCCTCTGTATCGAAGCCCTGACTGACAACACACCCCAGCCACAATCAGCGCGCCATTCCCGCCGGCGCGCGTGCGCGCATCCTCCGCGTGACCTGTGACACGCTCAACCGGAACGTGCGCCCGGCCCCTGCATAACTCATCCTCATTCCCTGAACAAATCAGGCCCAGCGCCGGCTGATTTCAGGCATTCCCCTATGGCCGAATCATTGCGCCGGCGATATCTCTGTGCGCGCAAACGCATCAGAGACGATGTCAGCGCAGTGCTACGTTTCCAGTCCCTGTTCAATCTCACGCCGGCGCGCCGGCGCGTTGGCTGCGCGCGCAATTGCGCGCGTCGTGGCACTTGCAGCCGGTTGCGCACTGATGGCGTCTATCATCGCGCCGGCGCGCGCAGCTCCCCGGCTCGCTTCTGTCGAGCCGGTCAATCAGGCCGCGTGGACAACGGCAATCAAGATTTGGGTGAATCATTCGGGCATCCAGCGCATCAGCGGGGCCGACCTGGCTGCGGTCGGATTCGATCTGGCCAACGCGCCGGCTTCACACCTGCGGCTGGAGCATGACGGCGAGGAGATCGCGCTCGAAATCCGTGGCGCTGAGAATGATCGCCTCGTCCCAACGAGCGAGGTGCGTTTCTACGCTGATGAGCCGGGCGACCGCTGGAACGCCGCCGACCTCTACTGGCTGACGGTGCAGCCCACGCCAGGGAAGCGGATGGTGGTTGAATCGGTTGCGCCGATTACGGGAACCACGCAAACCACCGGCCTTGAAAGAGGTCAGATCGCCACGCGCCGGGTGTATCACCCGCTGTATCCCGGCGCCGACGGCGATCACTGGTTCCTCGCGCAACTGAGCGCGCCCCCCCCGACGCCCCAAACGGTCTTCACCGCGACTTTGCCCGGCACGCTGGCGCCGGTTGCCGGATTGGCCATCGTCTCTGTGTCGGGCGTCGCCGTCACAGACGGCCAGCACACGCTGCGCGCCCAGCTCGGCAGCGCCGCAAGCATGGTGAGCTGGTCTGGCAACGGCAACTGGACGCAAACGTTTCCCCTGACCCTGAGCGCCGGCAGCCGGCAATTCACCCTCACCCTGGCCAGCCCAGCGGGCGACACGGCGCTCATTGAGGCGATCGAATGGCAGTTGCCGGTCAGCCTGAACTTTGCCGGCCAGGGCGGCGCGTTTCGCACCCCGGCCAGCAGCCGCTACCAGCTCAGCAACATTCCGGCAGATCGCACCCTGTACGATGTGGTGGAGACCACCGCGCCGCGCGCGCTAATCCTTCCGGCCGATTCAAGCGCGCTGATTGACAGCGCAACAGGCCCGCGTCAATACATCCTGGCCGGGCCGGGAGCAATCTACGCGCCGGCGCTGTCGCCACACACGCCGATTGACCTGACCGCCCAACGCGATGGCGAAGTGGTCTATATCGCACCCCCAGCCCTGCGCGCAGCCCTGGCGCCGCTGGTGGCATTGCGACAATCCCAGGGATTGAGCGTCAAAGTCATCGAGCCGCAATGGATCTATGACGCATGGAGCTACGGCCGCGTATCGCCCGATGCGATACGCAATTTCTTGCGCTACGCGCGCAGCGAGTGGTCTCGCCCGCCGCGCTACGTGACACTGGTCGGCGATGGCACATACGACCCGCTGGGCTTCGCCGATGCCAGCGCCAACAATCTGACCAGCAATATCATCCCGCCATACATGGCAATGGTGGATATCAGCCAGGACCCGGCCAATCCGGCCGTGAGCGAATCAGCCTGCGAAACCTGCTATGGCCTGCTGGACGGCGATGATCCGCTTTCTGATGCCGTGCCCGACATCGCCATTGCGCGACTGCCGGCCAAAACAGCCGCCGAACTGACTGTGATGGTCAACAAGATCATCAGCTATGAAACAGCGCCCCTGCCGGCGGCGTGGCGAAGCCAGGTGGGATTCATCTCTGACAATGCGCTGGATGAGCAAGGTCGGCTCGACAGCGCCGGCGATTTCAACGCGCTCCTCGACATGGCGGTTGCGCTGCAACCCCCCGGCGTCGCTGTCCAGCGCATGTACTACGATCCCTACCCCCCATCTGCAAACAGCGCCCCCTGGCGCGAGCCAAATGCGTTGGCGGCGTACACCCGAACCCTGCATCTCTTCAACAGCGGCGCGGGCATCATTGAGTTCGCCGGCCATGGTCATCCGCTACAATTCGCCAGCACAGCGCCGTTCCAGAATCCCTACGACAACGCAATTGCGTCCTATCTGCTGTCCAGCGCCGACCCGGATCGCATGACGAATGCCGGCCGGCTGCCGATTGCGCTCTTCATGGCATGCAGCATGGGCCGCTTTCACGTCGCGCTGGCCACGAGCAACGGACAAACGCTCGCAGAGCGACTGGTCTCGTCACCCAACGGCGCCGTGGCGGTCTGGGCCAGCAGCGGCAAAGGCGTGCTGTGGGGACATCAGTATTTGCAGCGCGGCTTCTACACAGCGCTGTGGGACGCCGCGCCGTTCACTGCCCGACTGGGCGACCTGACGCTGGCCGGCCAGCGCGATCTGATTGCCAACGCAGACTTCCTGGCTTACATGTCCTGGACTTACCTGCTGCTAGGCGATGCCGCGACTCTGGTGCGCGTGGCGCCGGCGCCGGCCATGCCCTGGGCGCATCGCGTCAGCATTCCGATCGTGTCGCGGTGACCCCCCAATCGATTTTGGATTTGGGATTTGGGAGGCGTATGGTAATCTGGCAAATTCCGCCGATCGCGGTATAATGCGCGCCGTCATTCCTCGATAGCTCAATGGCAGAGCAACCGGCTGTTAACCGGTAGGTTACTGGTTCGAGTCCAGTTCGAGGAGTTTTCCGGGTAGAGGGCCGCTCCGCGCGGCCCTTTTCGTTTGCCCTCTGTCTGCTGACGACTGACTACTGACTACTGACGCCCCCCACCAGCCGCTGCGCCGCAATGAGCGTGTTCTGCATCAGCATGGCGATGGTCATGGGGCCGACACCGCCCGGCACCGGCGTAATGGCCCCGGCCACTTCACTGACGCCTTCGTAGTCCACATCGCCAACCAGGCGCGAGCCGGATTTGCGCGTTGGGTCGGCGATGCGATTGATGCCCACGTCGATCACAACACACCCCGGCTTCACCATCTCCGCCGTCACAAAACGCGCCTTGCCGATGGCGGCGATCAGAATATCCGCTTCGCGCGTCACCGCCGGCAGGTCAACCGTCTTGCTATGGCACACCGTCACAGTGGCGTCGCGCGCCAGAAGCATCAGCGACACCGGCAGACCCACGATGGCGCTGCGGCCCAGCACCACAGCGCGCTTGCCGGCAATGGGGATGCCGCTGCGATCGAGCAATTCAATGCACCCTTTGGGCGTGCAGGGCGCAAAGCTGGGTGCGCGCCCTTTCAGACCCAGCCGGCCGATATTGCTGGGGTGAAATCCATCCACATCCTTGTCCAACGGGACCGCCGCCAGAACCGCCTGATCGTTGATATGGGCCGGCAGCGGCAGTTGCACCAGAATGCCGTGCACGTCCGGCCGCGCGCCCAATTCGCGCACCAGCGCAACTGCTTCCTGCTGAGTCGTCGTGGCCGGCAACTCATAGCCGAACGACATCAGCCCCAGCTCCTCGCACGTCTTGCGCTTACTGCGCACGTATGCCGCCGAGGCGGGATTGTCGCCGATCAGCACTGTGGCCAGTCCCGGCGCAACGCCGCGCTCGGCCTTGAATCGCTCCACCTCAGCCTTGATCTCGCTGCGAATGGCCGCCGCAATCGCGGCCCCGTCGATGATATGCGCCATGTTTCCTCGTTGCTCGCCTGGCTCGGCAAACTGTCAACTGGTTGCAGAACCTGTAAACCTTCCAACCTTCCCAACCTGATGAACCTTACCAACCTTAAGATCCGGCCCCGTTCAGCATGTCGATGGCGCTGGCCGTCAACAAAGCAACCGCCAGCGGCAGCGCGTCCTCGTCGATCTGAAAGCGCGGGCTGTGGTGCGGCTCGGTGATGCCCTTGTCGGCATTGCCGGCGCCGACAAAGACGAATGCGCCGGGGGCGGCCTGGAGAAAGAAGGCCGCATCCTCGGCGCCCATCAGGCGGAAATCCGAGACGACCCGGTTGTCGCCCACCAGCCGGCGCGCGTGACGGCGCACAATCTCGGACATGGCCGGGTCATTGACCAGCGGCGGGGTCGAAGCGTCCGCAAAAGTGACCGTCGCTTGCAGGCCCAGCGCGCGCGCCGTATGTTCCGCAATCTGGCTGATGCGGTCATTCAGCAATCGGCCCACCGCTTCGCTGAAGGCGCGGGTGGTGCCGCCAAACTCGACTCCATCAGGGATGATGTTGTGCGCTGTGCCGCCGCGAATGTAACCCACGGTGACCACGCCCTGATCCATCGGGTTGACATTGCGCGACACAATCGACTGCAAGGCAGCGATGATGTGCGCCGCGCCGACAATCGGATCGGCGCCCTGATGCGGCATGGCGCCGTGCGCGCCGCGCCCGCGCAAGGCGACGATGAACGCGCCGCTGCCGGCCATGGTTGGGCCGTCGGTCATGGCGATGACGCCCATCGGCAGGCTGCTGAAGATGTGCATCGAGAGGGCGCAATCCGGCCTGGGGTTCTCGAGCGCGCCGTCACGGATCATCGCGCGGGCGCCGGCCACAATCTCCTCCGCCGGCTGAAAGACAAACTTGGCGATGCCGCCCCACTCCGCCCGCCGCTGCGCCAGCATTTCCGCCACGGCCAACCCAATCGCCGTGTGCGCGTCGTGTCCGCAGGCGTGCATCAGCCCATCAACCTGCGAACGAAAGGGCGCGTCCACTTCTTCGTGGATGGGCAGCGCGTCCATGTCGAAGCGCAGCAACAGCGCGCGGCCGGGCCGCTCGCCGTCCATCACGCCAACCACGCCAGTCTTGCCGACGCCCGTCTGCACTTCAAAGCCCAGTTCCGCCAGACGCTGCGCCACGATGCCGGCGGTGCGCGTCTCCTGGAAGGCGATTTCGGGGTGCGCGTGCAGATCGCGGCGGTCGGCGATCAGGCGCTCGCGCAATGCTTCGGCCTCTAATCTCAGTTGTTGAATGTCGGACAAAACCATCCTCCCGGCGCGATCGGCGAGTGGCTTTCAGCCGCAACCAGCGGATCGCTCAAGGAAGCATAGTGACGACATCGCATCGTGTCAAGCGATCATCCGCCGGCCACGATTTTGAAAATCTGGCCGGGGCGATGCAAAACATACAGCTCGCCGGCCTCGTCTTCGCCGAACGATGTGATATTCAAACCGCTTTCGAGCAGCGTCTCATTGACCCACTGGCCGCCGGCGTCACGATGCAACGCCCAGATCGTCCCACTGCAAAAGTCAGCGTACAGGTATCGCCCGGCCAGCCCCGGAATCGCCGCGCCGCGATAGACATAGCCGCCGGTGACCGAGCAGCCCAGTTCACGGCCGTATTGATAGATCGGCGGCGTGAAGGATGGGCTGTCCTGGCCGCCGCGATAGGGCGCAAAGCCCTCGCGCAGACGCCAGCCGTAGTTCTCGCCGCCCCGGCTCGACGCCGGCTGGAAATCGATCTCCTCATACGCATTCTGGCCCACATCCGCCATGTACAGATCGCCGGTGGCGCGATCGAAGCTGAAACGCCAGGGATTGCGCAATCCAATCGCCCACAGTTCCGGCGCGGCATCCGGCCCAAAACCCGGATTGTCGGGCGGAATGGCGTACAAACGCTCGCCGTCCGTGCGGCTCACGTCGATTCGCAGCATCTTGCCCAGCAACGACGCAACGTTCTGGGCGTGGTTCTGCGGGTCGCCGGCGGCGCCGCCATCGCCCATGCCGATGTGCAACATGCCATCCGGCCCAAACTTCAATTGCCCGCCGTTGTGGTTCGAGTAGGGTTGATCGACCGTCAGAATGATCTGTTCGCTGACCGGGTCTGCCAATAACCCATCTGCGCTGACCGCAAAACGCGACACGACGGTCGCGCCGCGCCGATTGGTGTAGTTGGCGTACACAAGCCGGTCTTGCGCAAAGTCCGGGCTGAAGGCAATGCTCAACAGCCCTTGTTCATTGCCCTGGCTGCCAACGCGATCGGTGATATCGAGAAACGCCCTGTCGCGCACCCGGCCATTCTCGATCACTTTGACGCGCCCCGGCTGTTCGGTCACATACAGCCGGCCCGATCCATCGCCGGCATGAGTCAGGTAGGTGAGCGCATCCAGGCCGTCAGCCACCAGTTGCAACGCCAATCCAGGCGGCGCATCGGCAATCGGCGCGGCAGGCGGCGCGGCTTCAGTCGGGATGGATGATTGGGTCTGAGTCTCGACAATCGCGAGCGGCGTCGCGCTGGCCGGCGCGCGCGTGGCAGCAGCGACAGTGGTTGGCGCTTCGCGCGGCGCGCCGGTGACAGGCGCATTCGGCGCAGCGCAGGCAGAAGCCAGCAGCGCCAGCATGCCAAACCCTGCGCATACAGTCTGTCTGTTCACTTTCATGGGATCAAGGTAGACAACTGCGCTGAGAATGCGCTGAAGACGGCCTGAAGCCGGCGTGAACCAGCGCGCGCGCACGCCTATCCCATCAGGTGTCGGACTCCTTTGAGGAGTCCGACACCTGAGCCTGGCGTGTGATATAACGCCCGCCATGCCAACCATTGCATTTCAGGGTGAACCCGGCGCCTACAGCGAACAGGCTGCCTTCGATTTTTTCGGCGCGCAGGCGCAACCCGCGCCGCGACCGACGTTCGACGCTGTTTTTGACGACACAGCGGCGGGTCGCTGTGATTACGGCATTGTGCCGGTCGAAAACTCGCTGGCCGGCAGCGTGCATCGCAACTACGACCTGCTCATGCGGCACAATCTGCACATCGTCGGCGAAGCCATTGTGCGCGTGCGTCACAACCTGATCGCCCTGCCCGGCGTTGAACTGCCAGACATCCGGCGCGTGTATTCGCACTGGCAGGCGCTGGATCAATGCGAGAAAACACTCAGCCGGCTGTTGCCGAATGTGGAGCGGGTGCAGGTCTACGACACCGCCGGCGCCGTGAAAATGGTGCTGGAAGAGCAGCGCCGTGACACGGCCGCCATCGCCAGCAAACGCGCAGCCGAACTGTACGGGCTGCCGATTCTGCGCGAAGCGCTGGAAGACGACCCCACCAACTTCACACGCTTTGTCGCGCTCAGCCGCGAGCCGGTCAGCCCGCCGGCTGCCACGCCGTGCAAAACCTCGCTGGTGTTCGCCACGCGCAACATCCCCGGCGCGCTGTACAAGGCGCTGGCGGCGTTTGCCTTGCGGGAGATCGACCTGACCAAGATCGAGTCGCGGCCGTTGCAGGGGGCGCCGTGGGAATACCTGTTCTATCTGGATTTCGCCGGCAACCAGAGCGATGAGATATGCGGGCACGCGCTGGCCCAACTGCGCGAGTTCTCGACCTTCGTGCGCGTGCTGGGCAGCTATCCGCGCGCCAACATGCCGGCCTGAGCGAGCGACTCAACAGCGCCCGGCGCGACAAACGCCTGCCAGATAAAGATCGCCAGCATAAGCAGGCACAAGAAGAGGTTCAGGAAGGCAGCCGCCAGCGCGCCCAGGCAATAGCCCGCCCCAAAGCGCAGCGCCTGACGCCAGGGGCGTTGCTGGGCCAGCTCCGCCAGCACAATGCCGGCGAACGCGCCCAGCGCAGCGCCGGCCAGAGTGCCGGCCACCGGCACAACGCCCGTCAACACCAGGCCGCCAATCAATCCACCCACCAGAGCGGCCGCGATGGTTTTCCAGGACGCGCCGGCTTTGCGTGTTGCCAGCGCCGAGAGCAGCCGATCGTTGACCCATGTAAGAAGGACAATTCCCCCCAGCGCCAGCAAGGTCGGCCAGCCAATGCGCGAAAACCCATCCGCCCAGGCCCAGACCAGCACCCCCACCCAGATCAGAAGCGACCCGGGCAACACCGGCAGAATCGCCCCGATCAGTCCCAACAACATCAGGGCGTAAGCCAGTCCCATGAGAAGCGGGGTCAGCGTTTCGTTCAACAGCCCTCCGATGTTTAGCGGCCTTCAGCGTCGTCGGCCAGGCCGGCGATCGTGCGCACGAGCGTGACCAGGCTGATCAGAATGCGCAGCAGGTCGCCTGTCTGAACGGCCGGCAGATTGACTTTCGCCCGGCCCGACTGCGACTGTTCGATCGTGCGCGCATAGAGCGCGGCTGCCGCGAGGCCGACAATCAGCCCGATGCCGCCGCCAATGACGAACACTTTGACTTTCCAGTTCATGGTGATTTTCCTTGTTGCAGGGTATTGTAGCCTTTGTCGCCTGCGCCCGGCGACTCTGAATTTTGCGTTAGAATATGTGAGCGCATGTTCATTTATTCATACGATTCAACATGAGCGCGAAACGAAAGCCGCTCCCGCCGCCGGCCCTGGATGAGGCCACTGTCGAACGTCTGGTGCAACTGTTCAGCACGCTGGGCGATCCCTCGCGCGTGCGCATCCTGTGGGCGCTGTTGAGCGGTGAATTGAACGTCGGCGACCTGGCGCAGCGCGCCGGCATCAGCGCTTCTGCCGTGTCGCATCAACTGCGGCCGTTGCGGCTGATGCGGCTGGTGCGCGCGCGCAAAGCCGGGCGCGAAGTGTTCTACGCCCTCGATGATGACCATGTCATCGACCTGTTCCAGCGCGGTCTCGATCACGTGCGACATGAATGAGCGCGAAGCCCGATTTCTGAGGATCATGCTATGAACATCACCTACCGGTCCACCATCACCTGCCCGGTGTGCGGCCGCGCCACCGAGGAAACAATGCCCGATGACGCCTGTCAGCGGTTCTATCGTTGCTCCGGCTGCGGCAACATCCTCAAGCCAAAAGCCGGTGATTGCTGCGTGTTTTGCTCCTATGGCAGCGCGCCCTGCCCCGACAAGCAACGCGAGTATCAGGCCAGGCTGAACCCATGACCGACCGCGACACGCAGGAAATCGTCTTCGAGATCGCCGGCATGGACTGCGCCGAGTGCGCGCGCAGCATCGAGCGCGGCGTGGCCCGGCTCGACGGCGTGCAATCGTGCAGCCTGAGCTATGAGACGACCAGACTGCGCGTGCAGGGCGCCATCACGCGCGAGCAAATCATCGCTCGCGTGCGCGAACTGGGCTACGACGTGGCGCCGGAAGACGGACAACAGAGGACAGACACCCGGCCGCAAGCGAGTGGTTTCATTGAGTTCCTGCTGGCCCGGCGCGACACGGCGCTGGCGGCGTTGGGCGGTCTGCTCATTCTGCCCGGCCTGCTCTTTCACGAATTGCTGCCCGTTGCGGGCCTTGCATCCCCCTTGCCCGACACGCTGGTCGATGGACTGTCGATCGCGGCCATGGCTGCGGCCGGCCTGCCTGTGTTCCGCAGCGCCTGGCGCGCGCTGATCCTCAACCGCGAGATCGGCGTCAACGCGCTGATGTCCATCGCCGCAGTCGGCGCGATCATCATCGGCGCTTACACCGAGGCCGGCCTGGTGATGGTGTTGTTTGCCGTCGGCGAGGCGCTGGAAGGCTACACCATGCACCGCGCGCGCAACGCCATCCACAGCCTGATCGCCATCGCCCCCAACGAAGCGACCGTCCTGCGCCCATGTATCGATTGCCGGTCGCATCTGGGACAGGAGGGCTACACCGGCGGGCCATGCCCCTTCTGCGGGCTGGAGGAGCAGCGCGTGCCTGTGAGCGATCTGCGCATCGGCGAGACCGTCATCGTAAAGCCCGGCGAGCGAATCGCCATGGATGGGATCGTCATCAGCGGCGCTTCGTCGGTCAATCAGGCGCCCATCACGGGTGAGAGCGCGCCGGTGGACAAGGATGTTGGCGACGCAGTTTTCGCCGGCAGCATCAACGGGCCGGGCGCGCTGGGCATTGAGGTCACTCGGCTGGCCGCCGACAACACCATCAGCCGCGTCATCCGCATGGTGGAAGAGGCGCAGGAGCAGCGCGCGCCTACCCAACGCTTCGTAGACCGGTTTGCGAAGGTCTATACGCCGGCAGTCGCGCTCATTGCTGCGCTGGTGGCCGTCCTCCCGCCCGCGCTGTTCGGAGCGCCGTTTCTCAATCCCGACCCGCACACGCAGGGCTGGCTCTACCGCGCGCTGGAGTTGCTGGTGGTGGCCTGCCCGTGCGCGCTGGTCATCAGCACGCCAGTCAGCTTAATCAGCGCGATCGCCAACGGCGCGCGCAATGGGGTATTGTTCAAGGGCGGCGCGCATGTGGAAACGCTCAGCCGGGTGCGCGCCATCGCTTTCGACAAGACCGGCACACTGACGACAGGCCGGCCGACGGTGGTGCGGGTGCGCTCGGCGCGCTGCGCGACAGACGGCCATGAACCGTGCGAACCCTGCGACGATATGCTGGCGCTGGCAATGGCCATCGAACGGCGCAGCGAACATCCGCTGGCGCGCGCGGTGGTGGAGCGAGCAGACCAGAGCGGCCTGGGCAACAAGTATCCAGCCGCGCAGATTGTCACCGCGCTGGCCGGGCGGGGCATCACCGGCTCGGTCAACGGGCGCGAGGTTGTCATCGGCAGCCACGCATTTTTCGAGAATGCCATACCGCATGCGCCGCACTGTGACGAAGCGCAGGCCGCGTCTCGCGCCGGACATACGCCGCTGATGATCGGCGCAGATGGTCAATACCTGGGCTACATCGCGGTGGCAGACGCTGCGCGCCCGGGCAGCCGGCAGGCGCTGGCCGAATTGAGATCGGATGGCATTGCCGCGCTGGTCATGCTGACCGGCGACACCCTCGCCACAGCGCATCACATCGGCGAGCAAGTCGGGGTGACGGAGGTTCGCGCCAACCTGTTGCCCCAGGAGAAAGTTGAGGCAGTGCGCGCGCTGCGCCGGCAGTATGGGCCGGTGGCGATGGTGGGCGACGGCATCAATGACGCGCCGGCGCTGGCAGCGGCTGATGTGGGCATTGCCATGGGCGGCGGCACAGCGCAAGCGGCGGAGACGGCTGATGTGGCGCTGATGGCGGGCGACCTGCGCCAGTTGCCTTTTGCGCTGCGGCTAAGCCGGGCCGCCATGCGCGTCATTCACGCCAATATCGGTTTGAGCGTTGGGGTCAAACTGGCCTTCTTCGCAGTGGTGTTGCTGGGGTTCGGGACGATGTGGATGGCCGTGCTGGCCGATGTGGGCGTGTCGTTGCTGGTGACGCTGAATGGGCTGCGGCTGCTGGCGTTTTCAAGCGCAAGACAGCCGCACTGAAAAGACGGCCCGCCATGCGGGCATGGCGGGCCGGGGTTGAGCTTCGGCAGCGCGGGGCCGGGTCATACCACCGGCAGCGCCTGTTGCGCTTTCTGGATCTCCTCTTCCGGCAGCGCGTAATCCTGCATCTTGCCGCTCAAATAGCGCTCATAAGCCGACAGGTCGAAATGCCCGTGGCCGCACAAATTGAACACGATGACGCGGCTGATGCCCTCTTCGCGGCACTTGATCGCTTCGTCGATGGCGCCGCGCACGGCATGGGCGGCTTCGGGGGCGGGCAGGATCGCTTCGGTCTGCGCAAACAACACACCGGCCTCGAAGGTGGCCAACTGATCGACAGCGCGCGCCTCGATGTAGCCGTGGCGATACAGCTCGCAGATTTCAGAGGCCATGCCGTGGTAGCGCAACCCGCCGGCGTGGATCGGGGCCGGCATGAAGCCATGGCCCAGGGTGTACATCTTGATCAACGGCGTCATCATCGACGTGTCGCCGAAGTCATAGGCGTAAACGCCTCGCGTGAGGCTGGGCGCCGCCGATGGTTCCACAGCCACGACGCGCAACTTGTGGTTCTTGTCTTTCAGTTTGGGGGGCAGGAAGGGGAAAGCAAAGCCGGCGAAATTGCTGCCGCCGCCAATGCAGCCGACGAGCACATCCGGCTCGACGCCGGCCAGCTCCAACTGCTTTTGGGCCTCCAGACCGATGACGGTTTGATGCAGCAGGACGTGATTCAACACAGAACCGAGCGCGTATTTGGTCGGGGTTTTGCTGGTGACGGCGTCTTCAACTGCTTCGCTGATCGCCAGCCCCAGGCTGCCAGAGCAGTTGGGATCCTGAGCCAGCATGGCGCGGCCGGCGTTGGTGTCGGGGCTGGGGCTGGGCACAACCGTGGCGCCCCAGGTCTCCATCAGGTAGCGGCGATAGGGCTTCTGGTCGTAGGAGACGCGCACCATGTACACCTTGCATTCGATGCCGAACATCTTGCAGGCCAGCGAGAGCGCGCTGCCCCACTGCCCGGCGCCGGTTTCGGTGGCGATGCGTTTCGTGCCGGCTTCCTTGTTGTAGAACGCCTGCGCGACGGCGGTATTGGGCTTGTGACTGCCGGCCGGGCTGACGCCTTCGTACTTGTAAAAGATTTTGGCCGGCGTCTGCAGCGCCTTTTCCAGCCGATGCGCCCGATACAGCGGCGAAGGACGCCACAGCCTGTACACCTCGCGCACAGGCTCCGGGATTTCGATCCAGCGCTCTTTGCTGACCTCTTGCTTGATCAGCTCCATCGGGAACAGCGGCGCCAGATCATCCGGTCCGACTGGCTGCCTGGTGCCTGGGTGCAACACAGGCGGCAGGTCAAACGGCAAGTCGGCTTGAATGTTGTACCAGGCTTTGGGGATGTCGTTCTCGCTCAGGGTGAACTTGGTCTGGTCGGACATGTCAGGTGCTCCTTTTTCCTCTACGCGCTCCTCCGCGAGTATGGTCGCTCATTCTAACCGGGTTTGAAGGGGATCGCGGCAAAGTGAGCAAAGTGGGAGACGGAAAACCCGGCTGCTGTTCTCAGCAGCCGGGCGGCGCGCCGAAGGGCCGGCGCAATGCCGGCGATCCAGTGATTCAGAGCAGCCAAGAGTTGCGGTTGGTGGCGTCGCACTCCAGTTGCGGAATTTGATCGAACTTTGCCTTTTTGAGGGCGGCGCGCACGGCATCGCGCACTTTGGCGCGCGACAGCGTGTTGTTCGACGCGCGCACAGTCTTGACGTAGTAGTAGGTGAATGCGCCGTTGAACCGGCCTTCAAAGTAGGCGTCGGCGCTGGTTTGATCGTCGCGGCAGCCGGCCCACAGGATGTGATGCCGGGCCAGCATCTTGTCCCCCTTGCGCAACGCAGCCACTGTGCGGGTCGGCGCGTCGCGCAACTTGAGGAACGCTTTGTAAGAAGGAGGCGGCAGGTAGCGCGGCCGGGGCGCATTCGGCAACAGCAGCATGACCGGGTCGAGATTCTTGATGCCGGTGCCGCTGTGGCAGGTGTCGAGATAGCATTCCAGCAGCGTGTCCTGCGGCAGTTGGATGAAGAGATCGTGCAGCTCGTCGTCAAGAATGATGTGATCCGGGTCCCACTGGTCGTCTTTGGCTGCCAGATCGTAGGGGCAGAACGCTTCGTCGGCGCGGTCGGCTTCGTCACCGCTCACATCGGGGACTTGCGTGCCGTGGCTCGACAGACTGAAGACGATGTACTTCAGCTTGCCGGCTTTGGCGTCGGCCACCAGCGACTTCAGGTTGGACATGATGCGCGCCTTGGTCGCCTGGGCGTCGGTCAGAACGGTGATGTCAGCGTCGCTGAATCCGAGCAAGTCCTTGAGCAACTGCGCCATGTCATTGGCGTCATTGACGCAGCCTCTCAATTCTGCGGTCGGATAATTCTTGAACTTGTTGACGCCCACACACAACGCTCGTCGATTCGACATCTCTGCGCCTCCTGGGTTGGGTAAGGTTGGGAAGGTTCCTAAAGTTGAAAGACCTTGCGCACCTTATCAACCTTGCAAACGTTACGAACTTTAAGAACCTTAAGAACCAAACCGCGGCAACCAGTCGCCATGCGCGGCGATCAGATCGTCCACCAGCGCCGTAATCTGTTCCAGATCCAGCTCGGCAGCCGTGTGCGGATCGAGCATGGCGGCGTGGTAGATGTGCTCGCGCTTGCCGGTCAGCGCCGCCTCCACGGTCAAAGCCTGCACGTTGATGTTGGTCTGCATCAGGGCGGCCAGTTGCGGCGGCAGCGATCCAACCCGTGTTGGCTGCAGGCCGTTGCGGTCAACCAGCACCGGCACTTCCACGCAACATCCCTGCGGCAGGTTGTCGATCAAACCGTGGTTGGGCACATTGCCATAGATCACGCGCGGCTGATTGGTCTCGATGCTGTGGATGATGGCAGAGCCGTATTCGTGACTGCGGCGGTGCTCAATGCCTTCGCCGCGCTCGAACGCCTCGCGCATGGCATGCCAGCCGGCGATCTGCGCTTCACAGCGGCGGATGTACTCGTCCAGCGGCACATTAAATTTGTCGATCAAATCCGGCCGGTCGCGCTTGATGAACCACGGCACGTATTCGCTGAAGTGCTCGCTCGATTCCGTGACAAAGTAACCAAATCGACGCAGGACTTCGTAGCGCACCAGGTTCCAGGCCGGCGCGCGTCCCTCCTCATACACCTTGCGAATCAGGGGGTACAGATCCTGCCCGTCGCGCTCGAAACGCAGGTAGAACGCCATGTGGTTGATGCCGGCGCACAGATAGTTGATCTCCTCAATCGGCGCGCCGATGTCGTGGGCGAGCTGCTCAGCCGTCCCCTGCACGCTGTGGCACAGCCCGACCGTCTTGATCTTGCTGGCCCGGCTGATGGCCCAGCAGTTCATCGCCATCGGGTTGACGTACTGCAAAAACACCGCATCCGGGCACACCTGCTCCATCATGCGACAGTAATCCAGCATGACCGGGATCGTGCGCAGCGCGCGCATGATGCCGCCGATGCCGAGCGTGTCGGCAATGGTCTGGCGCAAGCCGTACTTTTTCGCAATCTCGAAGTCAATGACAGTGCCGGGTTTGTAACCGCCCACCTGGAACATGGAAATGGCGTAGTCGGCGCCGTCCAGCGCGCGCCGGGGGTCGGTGGTGGCCTCAATCGTCGGCCGGGCGCCGAGGTAATCCGCCAACTTGTGCGCCACGATATCCGACGTTTTGAGCCGTTCGGAGTCGATGTCATACAGGCTGATGGTAGAGCCGGCCAGTTCCGGGTAGCTCAGGATATCGCCGAGCAGGTTTTTGGCGAAGACGGTGCTGCCGGCGCCGATCAACGTGATCTTGGGCATGGATGTCAGCAATTCCTCCAGTTTCCGCAGAGGCGGAGTCAGATGATGGCGGGAAGTATACCGTCTTCAGGGGCGAAAAAAGACAAGCCGGGCGCTCGTGTTGCAGACGCCCGGCTTGTGGATGGCGCGTTTGAACGATCAGCAGCCCGGACAGATGCGACTATTAGCCGGCAGATTCGGTGGTCTTGCTCGATTTGGCCTCCGCAGCCGGCCTGGCAGGCGCGTCAGCCGCTTTGCTTTCGCCCCCGCCTGCGCTCTCACCAGACGGCGACGCCGGCTTAGGCTCGTGTTCCTTCGCCTCAATGGGCTTCACGCTCTTGGATTCTCCCGACTTGCCATTGGACGACCGGCTGTCGGTGATGTACCAACCCGAACCCTTGAAAGTCACGGCTACCTGGCTGACCACGCGATACACGTGGCGACGGCCGCATTTAGGGCAACGCTTGACCGGATCGTCAGTGAACTTCTGTCGTTGTTCAAACTGATTGCCACAGTCAGGGCAGGCATACTGGTATGTCGGCATGAGCCGGGATTATACCGTCGATGATTAGACCGGCATTAGCGACATTGAAACGCCGGGGGTTGCGTTCTCAGAGGCGGCCCAACGGCGAGAGGCGGCAGGAGAAGCGGGCGAGAAACCGTTTGCGCACAAACCAGCCGGCCATACAATGTCGCTCATGCTGACGAACGTTCTCGCGCATCAGGGGGCCGCATGACCGATGTGTTGGCCGCGCGCTTGTTGATGGGACTGTCGCTCGCTTTTCACATTGTGTTTGCCGCCGCCGGCATTGCCATGCCCTTGTTCATGGTGATTGCCGAGTGGCGGCATCGCCGCACCGGCGACGCGGCGTGGCTGTCTCTGGCCAAAGCGTGGTCCAAAGGGGCAGCCGTCCTGTTCGCTGTCGGCGCGGTTGGCGGCACGGTGTTGTCGTTCGAGTTGGGGCTGCTGTGGCCCGGCTTCATGCGGTTCTCCGGCTCGATCATTGGCGTGCCGTTTGCGCTGGAAGGGTTCGCCTTCTTTACGGAGGCGATTTTCCTGGGAATCTATTTGTATGGATGGGATCGCGTGTCGCCCCGGCTGCACCTGGGCGCCGGCGCGATAGTGGCTGTTTCGGGCGCGCTCTCCGGCCTGCTGGTGTTGATGGTCAACGGCTGGCAGCACGCGCCGGCCGGCTTTGAGGTTGCCAACGGGCAGGCGGTGAACATCGACCCGTTCGCCGCCATGTTCAACCCGGCCTGGCCGCACATTGCGCTGCACATGACCATCGCGGCGTACCAGAGCATCGCCGCAGCCATGATGGGCATCCACGCGATCATGCTGTTGCGTGACCGGAGCAACCAGTTTCACCGCAAGGCGTTTGCCTTCGCGCTGGCAGTCACGCTCGTCACCGGCATCCTGCAACCGCTGGCCGGCGACTTCAGCGCCAAGCAGGTTGCGCAGTTGCAGCCGGCCAAGCTGGCCGCCATGGAGGGCCAGTTCAAGACGGAGCAGGGCGCTCCGCTGCGCATCGGCGGCATTCCCAATCCCGACACGCAGGAGACGCCGCTGGCAATCGAAATCCCGGGTCTGTTGAGCTGGCTGGCATTTGGCGACGCCGGCGCGACAGTCATCGGGCTGGAAGCGTTCCCGCGCGCAGACTGGCCGCCGGTGGCGCTGGTTCACCTGGCCTTTCAGATCATGGTCGGCAGCGCATTTGTCATGGCCGGCGTGGCAGGGCTGGGCGCAGTGCTGGCCTGGCGCAGACGCCGGCTGCCAGACAGCCGGTGGTGCCTGTGGCTGGCGGCGCTGGCTGCGCCCCTTGGCCTGATCGCGTTGGAGACCGGCTGGATCGTGACCGAGTTGGGCCGGCAACCATGGATCATTCAAGATGTCATGCGCACGCTGGACGCCGTGACACCGATGACCAATCTCGGCGCGCCGCTCGTCACCTTTGCGCTCATCTACGTTGCGCTGGCCGTAATCACCGTGTGGGTGCTGACGTATCAGGTGATCCGCAGCCCGCGCATCGCGCCCGATCACACCCCCATGGCATGACCACGGTCAGGGTCTGATAGCGATGAATACGCTCCTGTTTGACCTCCCTTCTCTGGTCGCCGGCAGCATCATGGTGGCGATAACGTTCTATGCCCTGCTGGGCGGCGCCGACTTTGGCAGCGGCGTGTGGGACCTGCTGGCCGCCGGACCGCGCGCCCGCCAGCAGCGCGAGGTGATCGCCCACGCCATCGGCCCCATCTGGGAAGCCAACCACGTCTGGCTGATTGCCGCCATCGTCATTCTGTTCACCGGCTTCCCGCTGGCATTTGCCGAGATCTCGACAGCCTTGTTCATCCCCTTGATGGCCATGCTGGTCGGGATCGTGGCGCGCGGCTCGGCGTTCGTCTTTCGCGCCTATGGCTCACAAACCGACTCGGTGCGGCGGGTGTATGGCACCGTGTTCGCCATTGCCAGCG
>Ga0272446_1003149_pt1 | contig 21334 bp, 14 predicted proteins | sample YNPCB0061_FD_194587 | JGI IMG/M metagenome (GOLD analysis project Ga0272446, IMG submission 194587) | Hot spring microbial mat communities from Yellowstone National Park, WY, United States - YNP-CB-006-1 | ecosystem: Environmental > Aquatic > Thermal springs > Hot (42-90C) > Sediment | place...
TGCGTGCGGACCCACGTCCACGGTTCCTTGAAGTCGCCCTCGGCCCGGACTTCCAGCACCGTGCGGTCCTTGTCGTTGTGCTTCGTGTGGACGTAGGTCTCGTCCCACGAGGAGAACGGCTGGTAGCCCTTCATGATCTCGTGGTCCGGCTTCACCACCTCGGTGCGGAACGTGCCGGTGCCGTGGCTTCGGAACTGGGCCCCGACCAGGTCGATGTACTTCGGCGAGTTCAGGAAGCAGTAGCTGGCACAGTGCAGGGCGACGAGGCCCTTGCCGCCCTCGACGTACTCCAGCAGGGCCTTTTCCTGCTCGGGCGTGATCTTCGTGTGGTTGGCATACACGATGAGCGCGTCGTACCCGGCCAGGGTCGTCGCGTTCAGGTCGTCGAGCTTGTCGGTGTAGGTGAGGTCGATGCCGCGGGCGGCGAAGACCGGCTGGAGTTGCTTGAAGCGGGCGGCCGGCTGGTGGTGCCCGCCGTCGCCCAGGAACAGAACCTTCAGGCGGGTCGGCTGTTTTGGCTGAGCCGGCGGCTGAGCCGGAACCGATGTGGCAATCGTAAGCGCGAACAATGTAAGGACGAACCGCATGGGACAAACTCCAGCAGGTGGCAATCCAACAAAAATTTTAGATTCCGATATTTTCCACTCAAGTGTCAACCCTGCCACCCGAAATTGCCGAAAACGCTTGTGGCGATCGATTTCGCGCGACTGGTGGGAATCGGTGCGCTTGGGAGGGATTCACGGATGGTCATCAAACGGCTCACGATACGAGCTATGGCCGGCCTCAGCCTCTGGGCCGGGTTCGGGTTGACGGCGCAAGCCCAATTGCCGGCCGTCACGCCTGATACAGCGTTCAAGGTTTTGCCCCGCCAACCGGGGGTCAATGTCAGCACACCCGGCCCGGATCAGATCCCGCAGTGCAAGGTGGAACCCATTCCCGGCAAGGATGGCAAGCCGATGGGTTACATCGTGCGGGATCCGATTGGTCGGGCCGTACGCCAGTTCGTTAGCTACGATGGGAAGACGTTCAATATCATTGCCTTCTACCTCAACGGTGTGGAAGCTTACCGCGAAAGCTATCCACCTCAATCCAACGAACCGTTTCAATTCCGCTGGCTTGGGCCCAACGGGACCAAGTGGGGCCTGGACCGCGATCGGGATGGGCGGGTCGATGAATGGGTGGTCATGTCGCCGGAGGAGTTGAGCCAGGAGTTGCTCGCCGCGATCCTAACCCGCGACCCGAGGCGAGCCGAAGCACTCGTGGTGACCCGGGGGAACCTCGAAGCGATTGGAGTCCCGGCGGGTGATACGCAGAAGCTGCTGGAGCGAGCAGCCACGGCCAGTCGTCGGGTGAATGAGGTGGCCGATGCGCTGAAATTATCCAGCAATGCCCAATGGGTGCAACTGGGCTTGGCGGCTCCTCAGGCCACGGCTGCCGACGCCTTCAGCCCCCCCGCTCGCGATGATGTCGTCATGCATCGCAATGGCACTGTGCTGGTGCAAGACGGTAAGGACACGAAGTTCCTGCAGACCGGCGAGATGGTGCTGATTGGCCGAGCGTGGAAGCTGGTCGATGGTCCCAGTACGGGTCTGGATGCCGGTGCGGCGGCTGGCGGTATGCCGCCTGTTCCCAAGGCGATTGAGGGCTTACTGACCAAGCTGCACGAAGTGGATTCGCAGTTCCCCAACCCGCCCACACCGGAGAACCTCGCCGCCCACAATGCCAAGCGGGTCGAGATCCTCGAGCAGATTGTCGCCAAGTTGGAAGCCAAAGACCAGGAGACCTGGCTAAAGTTGCTGGCTGATGCGCTCTCGGCCGCTTCGGAAGGGGAAAAGCCCGGCGGCAAACACATCACCCGGTTGCAGCAACTGCGTGAGTCGATAGCTAAAGGGCAGAATACGGCATTGGGGGCTTACATCACGTTCCGCTACCTCATCGCGGAGAATAGCATCGCGTTGGCCACAACCGGTAACGAGGCCGGTGGGTTCGACGTGATCCAGGCACGGTGGCGAACCAACCTGGAAGATTTCATCAAGACTTACCCAACATCGGAGGAAGCTCCCGAAGCCATGCTACGGCTGGCCATGGCCACCGAGTACCTCCGCGATGGTGAAAGCAAAGCCAAGGAATGGTACAGCCGGCTGGCCCGTGAGTACCCTCGCCACCCGCATGCGGCGAAGGCGGCCGGAGCTGTCAAGCGACTCGACAGCGAGGGTAAGCCGCTGGAGCTGGTCGGTCCACGGCTGGACAACGGCCAGGCCTTCGATGCCGCGAATCTCCGCGGCAAGGTTGTCGTGGTCTACTACTTCGCGAGTTGGAGCCGGGCTCTGGCTGGTGACGTGCAAAAGCTCATCGCCCTGGAACGAGAATACGGCCCCAAGGATCTGGTTCTGATTGGCGTGTGTCTGGACAACGACGCCCGCACCGCCGCGCAAACGGTCGCCAGCTTCCAGGTGCCCGGCATCATCCTCCATGCCCCCGGTGGCCTCGACGCGAGCCCGCTGGCCGCTAACTACGGCATCGTCGTGGTGCCCCATGTCTTCGTCGTCGGCAAGGACGGCAAGATCGTTAACCGCAGTGCGCAGGCCACCACTGTCGAGGAAGATGTGAAGAAGTTGCTCAAGTAACGCCAAGCCGGCGAGCGGTCGGCCTAAACCGACCGCTCGCCATATGCTAACGGCATGCCATACTTCACATCCGAACTCGCCGCAGCTCGATCTGCTCAACACGCCTGGAGCCTTTTGTCGGTTCGTGAGCGGCTCCGCCCGGTGCGTGCTCTCCGCAACCGCCTCGTAGAGCGAACCGACGAGATCATTGCCGCGGTCCAGGCTGATATCGGCAAGCCCGCCGTGGAAACACTCGGCGGCGATCTGCTACCGACTGCTGCGGCACTGAAGTTCCTCGAGCAGCGAGCGGCCCGCATTCTGGCTCCCCAGCGCATCAGCGGTCGGCTACGGCCAACTTGGCTGATGGGCAGCCACGATGTGATCCATCGCCGACCGTGGGGCGTAGTCGGCATCATTGGAACGTGGAACTATCCGGTCTTCTTGAACGTGGGGCAAGTCGCCCAGGCACTGGTTGCCGGTAATGCCGTCCTCTGGAAGCCCAGCGAAGTGGCCCCGCGGACGGCTGAATTGATCCACCAACTCTTCCTCGAATCCGGCATTCCCCGGGACCTGTTCCAGAAGTTGCCAGCTACCCGCGACGCCGGACCGCAATTAGCCGAGTCCGAGGTTGATTATGTTGTGTTCACGGGCTCAGACACCGTGGGGCGCAAGCTCGCAACCCGCCTCGGTGAACGGCTCGTCCCATCCACGTTGGAACTCTCCGGCTGCGACGCTCTGTTCGTGTTGAGCGATGCGAATGTCGAGTTGGCGGCTAAAGCGGCGTGGTTCGGTGTGACGCTCAACCGTGGGCAGACGTGCATCGCCGTGCGCCGCATCTTTGTGCATCGAAGCCGACAGCTGGAATTGGCGGAAGCGCTCCGGAAACTTCTGGTCACCGGGAAGCCACAGAAGCTCGTGTTGGCATCCCAGGAACAGCAGGCGAAGCGGCTCATTGAGGATGCCGTACGACAGGGTGCAACACCGCTGGTGGCGTCGCAGGAACCGGCAGCGGGCTTGGCACCCACGATCTTACTCAACACGCCGCCGGATGCCACCTTCTGCCGCGAGGCGTGCTTTGCCCCCGTGGCAGCGATCATCCCGTTCGATACGCTTGAGGAAGCCGTGGCAGGGGCAATCCGATCCCCGTTCGGGCTGGGAGCCTCGATCTTCACCGCTGACCTGACTGCGGCACAGGAACTGGCGGCCCGCATCCCGGCCGGGCATGTCACCATCAACGACGTGCTGGCCCCCACCGCTCACCCGGCTACACCGTTCGGCGGCCGGGGCGCCAGCGGCTGGGGCGTGACCCAAGGGGCCGACGGATTGCTCGGACTGACTGTGCCGCAAGCAGTAACAGTACGAAGTGGCACCTTCCGCCCCCACTACGAGGAAGCAATTACGCCCGATCCCGCCACAGCGGAGATGCTCCGGGGGTTGCTCCGCTGGACTCACGCCCGCGGACTGGGCGAGAAAATCCGCGGGTGCTGGCAACTGATTCACGGCGTGTGGAAAAAGAAGTAATCAACTACCCTCGTCCGCTTCCGCAGCGATCGTGCGGTACATCTCCAGTGCTTTCTGGAAGGTCTTTTCGGCCTCAGCACGTTCGGCAGCGGCAATGCCCGGGCCACGGACCTTCCACAGCTGCTCAATTACCCCGATGCACCACTTGGCGCTCTCACGGCTAGCTCGGATCGGCTTGCCGCCGACCAGCACATTGACGGGGTTGGTGTGCATCTGCGGGAAGTGCCGCAGGGCCACCCACGAACTCCTGTCGATGGGTACGTCGAACGCGACAGCGTGAATCTGGTCGTCGGCCGGAATCTCTTTCGAGGCAGCCACCTTGCCGTTAACAACCAGTTCCAGCTTGCGGGTCGGTCCGGCTGGCGTTTGCGCACCCGGGGCCGTGCCCAGGACCGGATCCTTGGCGAAGGCTACTTTGGCTGTTACCTTCACCCGCCCCGGCTGGTCCAGCTTCACATCGCCGAACCCGGGGGCCTGGCCGTTCACTTTGAACTCCAACGCGTGGGCATAGCCATCGGAAACATAGGAACGACCGAGGGCGATGCCCTTGCACCAGGCGGTGTAATCGACCAGATCGGTCTTACCCAGTTGAACATAGACACGACCCTGACCAACACGACTGCCGGAGATACAGGGAAAGTCCGTCTCACCCGACACTTTCAACGGGAAGCCGCAGTTCAGGATGTGGTACCAGCAGTTCCACTCGGGTAAGCGGTCGGTGTCCATGGCGCTAATGAAATCGCAGACGCCCATGGCCGTTGTCACGCAAATTTCCTGAGCTCCAATGCCATCCATCTGCGGAATGGCCAGGTTCGGCAGCACGGCCACAGCCCGCTGGTGGCTGCGTAGCAATTCGTCCTCCGTGATCGTGCCGTCGCCGTCGGCGTCCACCCTGGCAAACGCTTCCGGCAATGGCCACTTGCCGGCTTTTGCCTCCTCGGGGCTGATACTGCGATCCTGATTGGTATCCAGTTCCAGGAATAGCCGGCGCGTAGCCATCGGCGGATTCACCCCCAGGCCACTGGCCGAGTGTGCATAGCCGGTTACCGCACCCTGAGCCTTGGCCCAGCGCATCAGCGGGGTTGTCCACGTCGGCCACCCCTTGACCTTGGTGCCCTCAGAACCGGGGTAGGTTTGATCCTGCAAGTTCAACAAGCACACATGGCCCAGCGCCTGCGAGCCGAAGCCCGAGACTTCCACGTCGTACTTGAGCACGGTGAACGGTTCGCTGAGCTTGTGTGGCAACGCCTCAAAAAACTGACGCTGGTATTCGTAGCAGGGGCCCCACGTCAAGCAGCAGCCGACGTTAAGGCCCTCGCCTTTGACGTGCAGGAACATATCCTGCGGCAGCACGCCTTCGGTGGGGTTCGTGTAGTGCGCGCAGCCGGCAGCGTGAATGTGGTGGTCCCCACTGTACCAACCGTAATCCATCGGGTTGATCCACCGTTCCAGCTTGAAGGCCAATTGTGGGGCATCGCCGGCCACCTTGATTTTCTGCGTCTTCATCCGGTACTCGGGGCCGCGACTGTACTCGACAGTGAACTCACCCGGCGGCAGGAGTACGATTCCGTTGTCAGGCCGATAAATCTGCCGTTGAAAGAAGAAGTCGGGAGCCAGCCGCTTGGGCTGCGGCGGGAAAACGTGCCCGGCGGCGTCGGTAAAGACAAATCGACCCACCGTGGGCTGGCCGTCGAAATCGGTGACCCTGAGTCGAACTTTGAGGGCCGGCTTCACGTCGAACAGCACTGGCACTTCCGCCCGGAAGCCCAGGTCTTGGTTCCCTTGGCCCACATCGAAGCCGATGGTCGCCTCGCGCTTGCCGGCTTCGGTTGAGTAAATCAGGGCGATGGCGTATTCCACGCCCAACCCGCTCAACTCGGCGGTCATGGGCGGGCTCGTGAACATTTCCACTTGCAGGAAGCGTTCGACGACCCGCGGGTCCGCCTTGGGGTCACGTCGTTCGCGACCTGGATCACTGTACACGTTACCCGATTGAGGGCTGAGGATACGCAGCGGTTTCTTGACCGTGCTCTCGTTCACCACCTTGACGAGCAACGCGGTCCAGCCGGCCTGCTGGAGGGCTGCATCGGCTGGCCCCCGGGCAACCTTCACCCGCGACTCCGGGTTAATGTTTACCACGAACAGCACGCGCTGATCGAGAATTTCCTGAATGGCCTTGGCGTCCTTGGCGTTGGCGGCCTGGGTCAGCGCCTGGACTGTGTCGGCATCGAGCGGGGAACCGAGGAACTCCCGTGCTTTGATGAGCCGTTTGACGTTCTCGGCCAGCGGCTGCCCTTCGATACCACCGATGGCAGGCGGAGGGTCAATGGCTTTGGCCAGCGGTAGGGGAAAGCCCGCAACTGCAACCAGGGCAAGCAGCGCAACCAAGTGGCGAACCATGGCAAGAGCCTCCAGCGAGCGGCCGGTCTCAGCCGACCGGTGAACAGAGCAGTCGCCGCTCATCAAACCGCGCCGGACAACCGGTGTCCACGCTTTTCCGGGAGCGGCTGACTGGTTGAGTTCTGATATAATCCAATACATCTTCGTTCTGTGACCATTAGGAGAGAACCCGGCCCGTGAAGATCGTCAAGTACCCGCACCCCGCGTTGCGGGAAAAAGCGGCTCCGATTACGGCTATCGACAAGGACATCCAGACCACAGCCGCCCAGATGCTGGACCTGATGTACCAGAGCGAAGGGCTGGGGCTGGCGGCCCCGCAGGTGGCCTTGCCCATCCAGTTGCTCGTGATGAATTTCGAGGGCGACCCCAACCGCAAGGACCGGGAATATGTCGCCATCAACCCGGTCATCGTGGAAACCAAGGGCGGCACGATCAATGACCGCGAAGGCTGTTTGAGCTTCCCGGGCTTGTATCAGAACGTCCGCCGATACAAGACGGTGAAGGTGCAGTTCTATAATCTGCAGGGCGTGCTGCAGGAAATGGTGGCTCATGATCTGCCTGCTCGGGTTTGGCAACATGAGATCGACCACCTCCAGGGCATCTTGTTCATCGACAAAATGGGTTCGCTCGGCCTCTCACGGAGCCAGAAGGATCTGGAGAAGTTCATCGCCGACTTCGAAAAAGACAAGAAAAAGGGCGACCTGCCGGCCGATCTGGTTGCCAAGCTGTAATCCCCTTCGCCGCGATCCGAAGGCCAATGCACCCGCCTCGGCTCGTGGCGAATCGGTTCAGGTGCTGCATGCGCATCGTAATGATGGGTACCGGGACATTCGCCGAACCGACCTTCGAGGCCCTGCTCCAGGCCTTCGGCCCGGAGGTGGTCGGTCTGGTCACCCAGCCGGACCGCGACGCGGGCCACAAACGGGGCAGCACTCGGCAGACCGGCACGGGCATGGCTACGATCGCCAGCCGGCACGGCATCCCGGTTCACCAACCCGACCGCATCAATACCCCCGAGGGCCTCGCCCAACTCCGCGCCTGGCGACCCGATCTGCTGGTCGTCGCTGCCTACGGGCAAATTCTCTCCACGGACGTACTGGCCATCCCAACTTCTGGCACGATTAATGTCCATGCTTCACTCCTTCCGAAGTATCGTGGCGCGGCTCCCGTGGCCTACGCAATTCTTGCCGGTGACAAGCAAACCGGCGTGACCATCATCAAAGTGACCCCCGGGTTGGACTCCGGCGACATGCTTCTTCAGGAAGCCATCGACATCCAGCCCGACGACACCACCGGCACCCTCGAAGCCCGGCTGGCCCAGCTGGGGGCCAAGCTCGCAGTGGAAGCCGTTCGCAAGTACCAGGCCGGTGCACCCGTTGCAGGCGTCAAGCAGGACCCCACGCTGGTCACCAAGGCCCCAAAGATCAAGAAAGAGTTCGGGCTCATCGATTGGACGAAGCCTGCCGACTTCCTCGAGCGCTTCGTTCGGGCCATGCAACCGTGGCCCACGGCGTACACCTTTCTGCACCGTCCCGGCAAGCCACCGCTGCGGGTCATCGTGACCCGGGCTGTGGTCCGTGGCCGGCGGGATCCGGCTGACCCGCAACCGCCCCCCGTGCCGGGCCGGGTTTGGAGCCACAAGTCGATGCTCTTCGTCGATACCGACGGCGGCGACGTCCTGCAGATCCGCGAACTGCAGCCAGCGGGGAAAAAACCCCTGACGGCCGAGGAATTCCTGCGGGGGTACCCGGTCGCGGAAGGCATGCGCTTCGGATCGGACCAGCTGCCATGACCACCGCCCGGCAACTCGCAGCGGATGTGCTGCACCGGTCCCGCTCCCGCGAGGCGTTCGCCGCCGAACTCATCGACGAGGCGCTGGCCATCACGCCACTCGCCCCACCGGACCGCCGCTTCCTCACGCAACTGGTTTTCGGCGTCCTGCGCCGCCGCGGCACCCTCGATGCCCTGCTCAAGCCGTTCATCAAAATCCCCTTCCACGCCGTGCAGCCCCGGGTGTGGGACGTGCTCCACCTCGGCACGTTTCAGCTTGTCTTCCTCACCCATGTTCCCAACCACGCTGCGGTCAACGAGACGGTGGAGCTGGCGAGCTTCGTGGGTGCAGCCAAGGCCAAAGGGTTCGTCAATGGCGTGATGCGTCGCATCGCCGAGCTGGTCACCGACGCCTGGACCGACCGGCCGGGGCCGGACGCTGTGCCCATGGAGCTGGCTCCGGGTGGCCACGGCCCGCGCTCGCCTCGCTACCGCCGCCTGAACCGCCCCGTGCTCCCCGACCCCGTCGCGGCACCCGATGCCTACTTCGCCACGGCGTTTTCGTTCCCCAAGTGGCTGGCCGATCGCTGGCGGCAGCGCTTCGACCCCGACGAATGCACCCGGCTCGGCTTTTGGTTCAATACCCCGCCCCCGCTGTGGATTCGCGTCAACAAGCTGCACAGCACCCGCGAAACCTATCGCCTGCGGCTCGCCGCGGCGCTCATCGACGCCGAACCGGGGGAACACCCGCAGTCGCTGCGCTTGCTCGAACCCGCTGCCATTCGCGACTTGCCCGGCTATGACGCCGGCGATTTCGCCGTGCAAGATCACGCGTCGATGCTGGTGGCATCGGCACTGGGCGTGCAGCCCGGCATGCACGTCCTCGATCTGTGTGCGGCTCCCGGTGGGAAGACGACCCATCTCGCCGAGCTGATGGATAACCGCGGCCGCATCACCGCTTGCGACATCGACCCCCACCGCCTCGAAACCGTGACCGCGCTTGGTCAGCGGCTGGGCGTGCGCGGCATCGAAACCGTTCTCCTGAAGGACACCGCCGATCCACCCCCCGGGCCCTTCGATGCCGCCCTGGTCGATGTCCCTTGCAGCAATACCGGCGTGCTGGGCCGTCGCCCCGAGGTCCGCTGGCGGCTGAAACCCACCGAGTTCGAGCACCTCGTCCGGCTGCAAACCCGGTTGCTGATTCTGGCTGCCGAGCGGGTGAAGCCGGGCGGGGCCATCGTGTACTCCACGTGTAGCATCGAGCCGGAGGAGAACACCGGCGTCGTCCAGGCCGTGCTCCGGGGGATGCGGACGCTCCAGCTGGAAGCCGAGCACCACGCCCTTCCCGGCCAGCCATCGGATGGCGGCTACTGGGCCCGACTGCGGCGAACAGGAGCGTAACAACCGATTCGCACCGCTGCAGGCGGGTGAAGCCGGCCGGGACCCCGCCGACCCGCTCCGCTTCGCCACGGCAACCCCCCTCCGCGAATTCGCAACTACCGCCGACACAATCCACCTCCACTACTGCCTGTCCGAGGCCGACTTGGTTGAACACCCGGAACCAACCTGCCGGTGCCACCGACCATTCGAGTTCCACCTTGCCGGCACATTCATGGACTCATCCGCTCGCCACCGGATCCTCTATTGGCTGCTCCGAACTTTCTGCTGGAGACTCATTCGAAATGCTTCCTGGACGACCGGGTCGCGCAGGTCATACACGTAGATCGAATACCCCACCACGGCCGAGGGGCGGATGCGCCGGAATGGATCGAGATCAACTTTGGAGTCGCGTTTAGCGTAGTACAGGCACCATAAACTAATTACGATATAGCGGCACGGCGGATCGGGATCCCAGGGGTGGGCCGTGATGCCATAACTTTTAAGTCGGATTGGGTTGGCGTGCATCGGGGGAATGTCGTGCTCCGGTACGACCACGCACGGCTCACCCTGGCCGTCGAGAAACCGCTTCAGATCGATTAACCCCTGGTCCCAGTCCACATCCACCGTCCCGAGTAAATCGGGGCCACGCTCTGGACCGCCGACAAATGTATTGAAGTAGCTGAGGTGGCGAGGTGCGATCGAGAGAGACGCATACGCCTGAGCGGCCACCAATAATCCCAGGGTCACCAGCAAGACCATCCGCCGGTGGGCGAGCCACTCTGTAATTGCACTGACACCCAGTATGATCAGGGTGGGATACAGCGGCAAAATGTATCGGACTCCAGCCTGTTTCGCAGACAGGCTGCATGCCAAAAACAGCAGCCCACACCCCAGCAGCAAGGCGAATGTGAACAGATTCGCCGACTGACGGCCACGGCAGAAGGCCACGATGGAAGCGGCGGTCCCCACGATCGCCGCCATGAGCAGGACGATTTCGGCTGGTGTGCTCTTCATGAAGAGCGCGTACACATAATAAAGCCGGTGACCCTTGGGATAAGGAATCCCAAACAGATACGTTGGAACTGGTTCCGACATCACCGAACCCATCTGGCGCGTGAAGCCGACGAAAAACGCCGGTGGGTATAACTTGTGCGCTTGTTCGATGAAGAAGTCCCCGAATGGCCCATTCCCCACGACCCGCCGCCAGCCGACATTCGGCGACGTTTCTGCCGCTGGAAACCGCGCCAACGGTGTCTCGGATAGGCTGAAGCCGGTGACGACCCATCCGACAAGTGCGGCGACTAGTGCAATCCCGATCTGCCGCACTGGTTGATTCACCAAGGCACGACGCACGAGATTCCAACGGCTGAGCCGTGGTCGATACGATACATCGGCCCACACTCCGACCAGGTAGCCGATCGGGAACAACAGGACCGCACTGTATTTGGCCAATATGGTGAGACCAACTGCTACCCCCACAAGCAAAAACCGGGTGGGGGACGGAGCCAGCGCGTGATGAGCAATGGCGGCTAATGAAAGGAGAAAGAAGAGTGTGAAGCAGGCGTCCGTCGTGGCTAACGCCGAGTGGGTGATCAGTTGTGGTGACAACGCAGCGAGCAGTGAAGCGGCACCCGCCGCCGGCAGCGAATTGGTTCGTCGGTAAACCCAGAATCCACACAGGTAAATGAGCGGAATCCCAATCACAATCGCGTGAGTCTTCCGCGCGATGTCGAGAGTGGCAGGGTCATCGAGTGTCATCCCCCAGTCCGTGTCCGCAATGAGGTTGCCCCGCAAGGCTACCGCCGGACCATAAGCCAGCACGACGGGAAGCGGAGCCACACCCCAATTCGTACACCGATCGAAATTCCCGTACATGAAGATCTGCTTGGCAGCAGGGAGATAGAAGTTTTCATCAAACGTGATGCTGTTGTTTGATTGAAACCAGCATGCTTGGGAAAATAGCGCCGCCGCCGAAGCAACCGCCAGAAGTACCACCCACTGCGGCTTGATCGCGCCTGTTCGTTTCTCGCTCTGCATCATTTGACCCACCTGAAACTTAGCCATCAAACCGCCTCGCCCTGAGATTCAACCTCGGTAATCGTGGACGGGCGGAGCCACTGCTGGTGACGAGTCGCTGCCATCGAACGGAAGCAACTGTTCACATGTTTATTATTACAGACCAATTTCCCGAAAGCAAAAACATTCTCATCAAGACGTTACTTCGCGTAACGGCGTGTGATCGAATGACAGTTGCCAGCCTGGAGAACGGCGTTTCGTCCCGGTTCAGGTGGATCGGGGGCTGCGCCGGCGGGAAAGCCGGCGCGCAAGCGCTGCGTGGCGGACCAGTTCAGGCCATCGCTTCGTGGCCAACCTGTTCAGTGGCGGACCAGCCAGGCCACCGGCATGATCAGCACCGCCCCGGCAATGAGGCTGACCTGCTGAGCGGTCAGCGGCCCCACGTCGGGAATGCCGAGTTGTGGGCCGAGCAGGGCAAGGGCCGCCCCCGGCACGGTCACCACGGTGGGTCGCCAACCAAAGAACACCATGCCATTGAGCAGCACGAGCAAACCCGTTGCGGGTAAGGCCCAGCTATTGAGGGCCGGCCGCAGCAGTTCGGGTACGGGAATGGCTGCGGGCAGGCGGAGCGGCTGAGTTCGCGCCTGCGCTGCTCCCTCGGCGGCCTGCTGGGCGGCTTGCTGGGCCGTGGCCAAATCGCCCTCGGCAATGGCGGTCCAGGCGCGTTGATCCTTGAGCAAGCCGTTCTGATGCACCCAGAGCAAACCGGCCCCAAACAGGAGCACACCGAGCAGGAAGCGGAGCCGCCGCCCAAACCAGTCGTTGACGAAATGCTTGAGCCAGACACTGCGCAACGGTCGACCGGCCAGGTTGAAGCCCGGACGAGGCCGCCGGCGTTCCCGTGCCGCAGCCACCATGGCCTGAACGTTCACCTCCTGGCCTTGCTGGCGGGCCTTGTGGGCTTCGGCGGCCTGCTCGACCAGTTCGTCGGCCAAGGCGCGCGCTTGAGCCTGGGCCTCGGCCCGGGCGACGCCTTCGGCTTCGAGGGCCTGGGCTTCCACTTTCTGCAAGTGGCGGCGTTCGCGGGCTTGCTGCTGGGCTTCGAGTCGGGCGTCCAACCAGGCGATGATCGGCTCGCGCCAGGTTCCCGCTGGCCGGGACACTTCCCCGGTTGCTCCCTTGCGATAGGCTCGGGCCGCCAGCTTCGCCTCGTAGCCGAATAACGCCTCGAAGAACGCTTCCCAGTCGGGCCCGCTGTATTTGCACACGAATTGCCGCACTTGCTCTTCATCCAATCCCTGCAGGCGCAGCGTCTTCAGCAACTGCCGCGTCTCCAACAACGGCTCTTCCTGAGCGGCGGCCTGCGCTCGATCGGTTACGAACCACAGCACCAGGGCCAGCCCGACGGCCAACACGGCAAAGCCCAACCACACCCACAACCAGCCGAATAACCACAGCGTCAGCAGCAGCAGCACGCCCCCGACGCCGGCATAAACCCAATCCATGATGCGTAAGCCGAAGAGAACGGCCCGGGTGCGGCGGAACAATTCGCTGCCGGTCAGGAGGCCATGCACGACGAAATAGGCAAGCGGAGTCAGGACGAATAAGCCGACCAGCCCGCCGGCGAGCACCGACCAGCCCGCCAGCGCCGCGCCCACGATGCCGAGCAAGCAAACGGCGGTAAAGCCCACGGCCAGCGTCCGCTTCAGGCCACTGCGGGAGCGGTAATTGAACTGATGGCAACACTTCTCCAGTTGATCGGCTTGCTCTTCTTTGGGGTTGAAGGGACCGGTTTTCTCCAGCCCCAGGAATTCCTCCAGGGCCGCAATCACCTCGTCCATGGATTGGTAGCGGTCCTCGGGCTTCTTCGCCATCATCTTCATCAGAATGGCCGATAATGCCTTGGGGACCCGCTTGACGACCACTTCCGGCGGGGTGAGCGGGGCGGTTTGGTGCTTGCTGATGATCTCGTAGGCGGTGCGGCCTTCGAAGGGGGGCTTGCCGGTCAGCAGCACATAGAGGGTGCAGCCCAGGGAATAGATGTCGGCCCGGTGATCGACGGCGGCGGAATCGCGGGCCTGCTCGGGGGCCATGTACATCGGGGTGCCCATGACCGCCCCGGCTCGGGTCAACTGGGTGTCGTCGCCATCGCTGGCAGCCGACGACGACGCGGGCGCCGCCAGTTCCCCGGACGGGAGCTTGACGAGGCCCAGGTCCGCCACCTTCACGATGCCCTCAGCGTTGATGAGCAGGTTATCGGGCTTGATGTCGCGGTGGACCATGCCTTGCTTGTGGCCATACCGCAGCCCCCGGGCCGCTTGCAGGATGTAGCCGACGGCCACTTCCGGAGCGAGCCGCCCCTCCTTTTTCACCAGGTCGGCCAGGGATTGACCGGCGATGAACTCCATGCTGAAGAAGTGGCGGCCAGCGTCCTCACCGATATCGTAGATTTGCACGACGTTGTGATGCGTCAACTGGGCCGCGGCATAAGCTTCCCGCGTGAAGCGGGCCACGAAGCCGGGATCCGTGGCGATCTTGGGATGCATCACCTTCAGGGCCACCTTGCGGTCCAGCGAGATTTGCCGGCCCAACAGCACGGCCCCCATGCCGCCCTTGCCCAACGCTTTCAGTACCTCATAACCACCCAAGCGGGGCGGAACGTCGGCGGCATCGGCGTCCGAAGTGGCGGATTTGCTCGCCTTCACTTTCTCCAGCCGAGTCTTGGCAGGCCGCGTGTCCTTGGCGTGGAGATCCTTGCTGCGGCCTGCTGAGTCCGGCTCGGTGAAATCTCCTGTGGCATTCGGATCGGCCCGACCGTCCGCCTCCGTGAAATCACCCGTCGCATTCGGATCGGCCCGACCAACCGCCTCCGTGAAATCTCCCGTCGCATTCGGATCTCCCCGACCAACCGCCTCCGTGAAATCACCCGTCGCATTCGGATCGGCCCGACCAACCGCCTCCGTGAAATCTCCCGTCGCATTGGGATCGGCCGCGGGTTTGGCCGGGGCGGGATTGGCCGGAGCAGGCCGAGCCGCGGGTGATGCCGGCTTGGGCGAAGGGTTGGGGGCGGGATTGGCCGCCGGCAACGGTTGCACCATCATGGTGCGTTCGGCATCATCGGCGACGACGATTAGAAACGGCTTGTGACACTTCGGACATTTCGGCGTATATTTGCCGGGCTTCGGGGCTTGCGGATTCAACACCGCTTTGCAATACGGGCAGGCAATACTCATGACGGACTCCACCAGTGGCAAGCCACGGCGTGGACGGGCAGAACCGCGTCACACCAATAATGAATCGAAGATGAAGGGATACTCGTGTTGCTGATTATAACTGGTTTAGCTGAGTGCAACACAAGTGATGTCGGTGAATCGGGTCCCCCCGTGGCCGATGTCGGCCGATCTAACCAGTAGACTGGAACAAGCCGTGTCGGTTTCCCCACACGGTGTGATCGAATCTCTGGTGAATTCGCCAACGGATGGGACCGATCGGAACGGGGGGGGTAGCGATCAGTCTCGTGCGAGCGTTCAAGCCGTTCGCTGACAGCCCGGTTTGGGGTAGCAGCTTCCGTGCGAGGACTTTATGGTGCCGCCGTCTGTGCTGGTTCTGTCGAACAAACCCGTTCTGCCCGTGGATCATCCGGAAGCCGGCTCCGAATACGATATTCTGGACACGGTTGCCGACACGGTGAAGGTGCTAATCGCGGCCGGCTTCCGGGTCCGCCAGTTAGCCATCGACCTGGACCCGCAGCCCCTGCTCGACGAGCTTCGCCAGGAGCGGCCCGATGCGGTGTTCAACCTGTTTGAAGGGGTGCCGACGCGGCCCGGGAGTGAGATTGCGGTCGCGGCTTTGCTAGACTGGCTGAACTTGCCGTACACTGGGTGCCCCCCGCTGGCCCTCGCTCTGGGCCAGGACAAAATCCGCACCAAACATCTGTTGACCGCGGCCGGCCTGCCCATCCCGCGTTATCGGATCGTCGAGCACCTACCCGTTCCTACCTGGGAGGGTGGCTGGCCGGCCATCGTCAAACCGGCCTTGCTGGATGCCAGCGTGGGGATCGATCAAGCCAGCGTGGTCACCACCCCGGCGCAGCTTAATTCGCGGGTCGAGTATGTGCTGACCACTTACGGCCCGCCGGTACTGGTGGAAGAGTTTATCAGTGGCCGGGAGTTTCACGTCAATGCGTTCGAACAGCCCGGGGCGGGGCTGGAACGGCCCATCACGGTGCTCCCACCCGCCGAGATTGCCTTCCACCCCCCCACAGCGGACCGCTGGCCACTCTACACGTTCACGGCCAAGTGGGACGAAAACAGCGAGGAATACAAGGCCTGTCCGTTGGTGGCCCCCGTGCTGTTACCGCCCGAGCAAACCGCCCGGTTGGCGGACTTGGCGACCCGGTCGTTCCGCTTGCTGGGATGCCGCGATTATGCTCGCATTGATGTCCGGATGGACGCAACCGGCGAGTTCCGCATCCTGGAAGCCAACCCGAATCCGTATTTGAATAGCCTGGCCCTGGTGCGGGGTCTGGAAGCCATCGGCTGGACGCACGAACGTTTCCTGGTACACCTAACGCTCAATGCGCTGGCCCGCGGGGGCATTGCTGTTCCCCCCAACATGATTTCCGTACCCATAGGGATTGTTACTGGTCAGTGACACCTCACGGACGCGTCGTCCGCAGGGTACTGAACCCCAACCCGGTTCGTTCGCCGATGCACGCTGCGATTCCCCGCTTCACGTTGCCCGTGGTCATCGCTAATCCGGAGGCCACGTTCGAATGCATCTACGGCCGCGGCTGCGACGGCATCTGTTGTCAGAATGGCCGCCCCAGCCTCAGCGCCGACGAACAGGCCACGATTGAAGCGGTGCTGCCCCGGGTACTCCCGCTGTTACGCCCGGAAGCGCGGAAGCTGGTTGAAACGGTGGGGTTCGTCAGTCAGCGACGCAAGGTGGGGCAGCCCATGGTCCGGGTGGTGGGCGGGTGGTGCCTGTTCTTCAACCAGGGCTGCGTTCTGCATCAGTTGGGAGCCGCCGACGGCGACCCGCTGCACTACAAACCCATCCAATGCGCCCTCTTTCCCCTGGAAAAAGGCGAGGACGGCCGCTGGTTCGTTCGCCAATGGGGCTATGAAAATGAGCAATGGGATCTCTTCTGTCTGAATCCCCAGCAGTCGCGGAAGCGGGCCCTCGATTCCCTGAGCGCCGAACTCGCCCTGGCCGCCCAACTCGATGCCGCCGCACAACCCGCACAGGCAACACAAGCCAATCCACCGCAGGGGACACCCGACCCTCCCACGCGGCCAGCAAAGTCAAACTGATGCCGTTTCCCCACTGGACCACACTCACGGGAAACGACTAAAATGGAATTCGACCCTCTTGACAGGGTCCGGCTCACACAGAATGATTTTCGTAGTTTGTGTGACTGACTACTCGTCACTGAAAACGATCGCTGCCCCCGGGTTGGCTTTCGTCTCGTTCCCCCCAGAAAAGGGGTAAGGTGCTGGCATGTCATCTCAACCCGCCCGCAAACGTCGACTCGAGGTCGAAGACATCGGGGACATCGCGGTGGTCAACTTCGTCGACAAGAAAATTCTCGACGAGCAAAACATCCAGATGATTGGCGACGACCTGTTTCGACTCGTCGATGAGTTGGGTCGGCGCAAGGTGCTCCTGAACTTCTGCAATGTTGAGTTCATGTCCAGCGCAGCTCTGGGCAAGCTGATTACCCTGCACCGCAAGCTTCAGGCGGTGCAAGGCAAACTGGTCCTGTGCAAAATTGCCAAGGATATTCTGGACGTTTTCAAGATCACCAAGCTCGACCGGATTCTCACGATCACGCCGGACGAACAATCGGGGTTACAAGCATTCTAACTCGCCGGCCGGCCGACGGCTCCCGCTCCCCTCGGCCTTGACACCGGAGTCCATCAGTGGCGAATGAGTTCCATGTGTGACAATCCGATCGTCGCCGAACTGTCGATTCCTAGCGACCTGGCCGAGGCGCGTCGGATCCAGGACCTCATCGAAGAGGCGCTGCAGGCCTCCGCCTATTCGGAGCACGACATCTTCTCGATCAAACTGGCTCTGGAAGAAGCGCTGGTCAATGCCATCAAACATGGCAACCAGATGGATCGCGACAAGCGGGTCACCGTCTGCTACCAGATCACCCCCCAGCGATTCGAAGTCCGCATCACCGACGAGGGCGAGGGGTTCAACCCCGACGACGTGCCCGACCCCACGGCTATCGAGAATATCGAACGGCCCTGTGGCCGGGGCTTGCTACTGATCCGCGGCTTCATGACCAATGTCGTCTATCATGGGAAAGGCAACTCAGTCAGCATGACCAAGATCCGCGATGGGGTTGGCAACTCGGATGCCCACACCTCAGACTGACCGGCCCCCGCGTTTCGTCCGCACTTCCGTTCGGGCTTGCACAACTTCCGGCATGTTCATCGTAGCCGCCAGCCGCTACAGTTTTGTTCAACGGGTTTGTCGCCCAACTCGACTCACTAGCCGATTGTTCCAGTCGTTGGGTTCCTTTGCACACTTGGATGGCCCATGTCGCGCATGATGCAACAGTACCACGACGCCAAGGCGGCTCACCCGGGCATGCTCGTGCTGTTCCGCAACGGCGACTTCTACGAACTGTTCGAAGACGATGCGGTGCTGGTCCACCGTATCCTGGGGCTGACCCTCACGAAGCGGGATGGCAGCATTCCCATGGCGGGAGTGCCCGTCTCACGGCTGGAACACTACCTTGGGTTGTTATTGCGAGCCGGGCATCGGGTGGCAGTCTGCGAGCAAATGGAGGAAGCGCACCCGAAGAAGAAGTTGATTCACCGGGAAGTGAACCGCATCGTGACACCGGGCACGATCACCGACGATGGGCTTCTGGACCCCCGCGCGCCCAACCACCTGGTGGCCCTCGTACCGGGCAAGGGGGCCACCTGCGGGCTGGCCTGGGTCGATCTCTCCACGGGGTCGTTTGCGGCGAGCGATGTGCCGGCCGGGCAGCTGAGCGACGAGTTAGCCCGTCTCGCCCCGGCGGAGGCGATCTTCGCCGAGGGGGCCGCCGCCACTGTGACCCAAGCTGCCGGGGCGCTGTTGCCCGCCAGCCGGGTCGCCCGGCCGGATTGGACCTTCGACCCCGCCAGCACGCTCACCGCCCTCAAGACCCATTTTCAGGTCGGCACGCTCGCCGGGTTCGGTTTTGAGGACAACCAGCCGTGTCTCATCGCCGCCGGAGCCGTGCTTCTGTACCTGCAAGAAACCCTCAAGGCCAGTTTGGCCCACATCCGGCGGCTCAAACCTCACCGACCGGATACCCTGCTTACCCTCGATGAGGTCACGCGCCGCAGCCTGGAGCTGACCCGGACCCTCCGCGACAACCAGCGCGACGGTTCCTTGCTGGCTGTGCTCGACCGCACCGTGACGCCGCTGGGCGCACGGCTGTTGCACGATAGCCTGTTGGCCCCGCTGACCGATCCGGTCGCGATCAACGCGCGGCTCGATGCTGTTGAGGAGTTGGTGCACGAGCACCAGTTGCGGGGCGACTTACGGGAGTTGCTCGAAACCTGCGGCGATATTCAGCGGCTGACAACGCGTGTCTCGACGGCCCGGGCCAGCCCAAAGGATCTGGCCGCCATCAGGCGCACACTCCACCGCCTGCCGGCGCTCAAGGCCCGGCTCGCCGGCCGGCGTTCGGCTCTCCTTCAAGACCTGGAGCACCGGCTCGAAGTGTGTCCCGATCTCCGCGAGTTGCTCGACACGGCGCTCACCGACGATCCACCGTATGTGGCGAAGGACGGCGGCGTGATCCGGCCGGGCTTCAACGCCGAACTGGACGAGCTGCGGCAACTGGCCAGCGAGGGCAAGAACTGGATCGCCCGTTACCAGGCCCAGGAGATCACGCGAACTGGGATCGCTAGCCTCAAGGTGATGTATAACCAAGTCCACGGCTACTACATCGAGGTGACCCATGCCAACGCCTCCAAGGTGCCGGCCGATTATATTCGCAAGGGCACGTTGAAGAACGCCGAGCGATACATCACCCCGGCGCTCAAGGAGTACGAAGAGCGTGTCCTCAGCGCAGAGGACAAGGCCCGATCGCTGGAAGTGCAATTGTTCCTCCAAGTCCGCGATCAGGTGGCCGCGCAGACCCCGCGACTGTTGAACACCGCCGATGTGCTCGCCGCCGTCGACCTGCTGGCTGCCTTGGCGGAGCTGGCGGCGGCTCGCAATTACGTCCGGCCAACAATCGTGGATCAGCCGGTGTTGGACATCCGCGATGGCCGCCACCCCGTGCTGGACCAGGTCTTGCCGCCCGGTACGTTCGTACCCAATGATGCGGTACTCAATGGCGAGGCCGGCAACTTCTGGCTGGTCACCGGGCCGAACATGGCCGGCAAGAGCACGTTCCTGCGTCAGGTGGCGCTCATCACTCTCATCGCCCATGTCGGCAGCTTCGTTCCCGCGAAGGCGGCGACCATCGGCATTACCGACCGGATTTTCACGCGGGTGGGTGCCAGCGACGAGTTGGCCCGCGGGCAATCCACCTTCATGGTCGAGATGACCGAGGCGGCCAATATTCTCAACAATGCCACCAGCCGGAGTCTGGTGATTCTCGACGAGATCGGCCGCGGGACCAGCACCTACGATGGGGTTTCGCTCGCCTGGGCCATTACCGAATATCTGCACGATACCGTCGGCTGCCGGACGCTGTTCGCCACGCACTATCACGAACTGGCGCAACTGGCCGCCGCCTTGCCCCGCTTACGCAACTACAACGTGCAGGTGCTGGAAGCTAACGCCGAGGTGGTGTTCCTGCATAAGATTGCTCCGGGGAACGCCGATAAAAGCTACGGCATTCATGTGGCCCGCCTGGCCGGGATTCCGGAGCCGGTGCTCAAGCGTGCGGAAGCGGTTCTGGCCACGCTGGAAAGCCGGCACGAACTCCCGACGCCCCATCGTGAACTCACCCCGGGCAAGCCAGTCGTCGAGCCGCCCGAAGCGCCCCGCCGTCGGCACCGGCTAAAACCGCCGATCAATGGCCCCACCCTGTTCGGCGATACCGACGCCGAGGCGGGCTGAACCCCGAAGGAACGCTTATGAACGTCAGTCTCCCCCGGTATGCTGAGCGTGGGCCCATCCACGACGTGCTCTGGATTCCGCTCAAGTTCTACCACGATCAGCGCGGCTGGCTCGTGGAACTGTTCCGCACCGACCTGATCGATCCCCGGTATCACCCGGTGATGGCTTACGTATCGCAAACGAAGCCGGGGGTGGCCCGCGGCCCTCATGAACACGTCGATCAAGCCGACTACTTCTGCTTCATCGGCCCGTCCACGTTCCGGGTCTACTTATGGGACGCCCGGCCCACATCCCCCACGACGGGGGCCCGCGAGGTGCGCGAGGTGGGGGAGAACTCGCCGTATGCCTTGATCGTGCCGGCCGGAGTGGTCCACGCTTACAAGAACATCGGCGCGAAGGACGGGCTCGTCTTTAACGCGGCCAATCGGCTCTATGCCGGCTGGCTCAAGCAAGACCCCGTGGACGAAATCCGTCACGAGCACGACCCGAACACGCCCTATCAACTCGACTAATGGGCGAGGCTAACGGGGGCCACGCTTACACCAACACCGGCCGGC
>Ga0272446_1003150_pt1 | contig 21332 bp, 23 predicted proteins | sample YNPCB0061_FD_194587 | JGI IMG/M metagenome (GOLD analysis project Ga0272446, IMG submission 194587) | Hot spring microbial mat communities from Yellowstone National Park, WY, United States - YNP-CB-006-1 | ecosystem: Environmental > Aquatic > Thermal springs > Hot (42-90C) > Sediment | place...
AACTTCACGTAGCTGAACTCCACTTAAATCTGTTGTATTAAAATCACGCTCTCCTGCGGCATAGCGCTGCAGGAGCTCTTGAGCGTTCATAGGAATACCCTACACTTAACTTAAAGGCTTACGAAACTTAAAGGCTTACGAACTACTATTGTCTGGGTCTCTTCTAAGCTCTACACCACACTATCTTGTACCTACTGAATAGAGACTTTAGGTACTTTGTTAGGATCCTAGGCGAAACTCCAACGTCAAATACCACGCGAAAAGTAAGTGTTCGCCATACCCGCACCATATATTTCAGGTAGGTACATTTTTTCTATTTGTTATTTCTGATTGTACTTGTAATATAGCTACGACCAGATGCGTCATTTAAGATTATTCACACTCATAACGGATACGCATTACTATCGGCTAGCCAGGATTGCAGGAACGCGTGTAAACGCTCGAAATGTCCTGCATGGGATAAACAAACTTGCTATTGGCTTCCCAGCCTTCTACATTAGGTTCAGCCTGAAAAATGATGTATAGCGATCCGATCAAGATTGTGAAAGGTTTCCGCAGGAAATCCTTCTCACAAAGCCCTTTCACCATCCAGTCGTTCACAAGTCATTTAGGTGGGTCGTCGAACGGTCTGTTTGGAAGGAATCGATACCCTCGACCATTCGGGATACATCTGGCATCCTTACAACCCGACCAGTTGGCCCCGTTTGCGGTAGGCGGCTTCAGACTTGCTACCAGTTGATGGATCTATTCCTAAGGAACTAGTGCCCGTGATGATGTTGCAAGACTCCACCGATGAAGCCGTGGTGGTTAGCTTTGATGCCCGACCTCTGGGCGATCAGGCACTTCTCGCCAGTCATTCAACTATCGTCAGAGCTTAAACCAACTTTAGAGAGACTCAGTAGATTGAAAACAAGCTGTCTGGCCGTGAGTTGTCCCCTCTCCCCCTCAATCCCCCTCTCCCAAAATCTATCCATTACGCAGATCTCGTTCAAATCACCCTCACCCCTTGTGTTCTCCTCTCCCAAAGTGGGCGTTCGCGTGGCGTCTCTGAAAGAGTTTGCGACTCCCCTTCTCCTTTTATGGGAGAAGGGGCCGGAGGATGAGGGCTGGCAGGGCCTTTGTGATCTACTGAGACTGGCTAAGTGTCAAGGTCTAGCGATCGCTAGCCAGACTCCGATGAAGAAAGGGTCGAGATGGTTGATTCAGACCAGAGGAGAATTGGAGGGCAAGAGGTCTGATGGCACAGTCAGATCAGCATCAGAAGCAGAGTTTGCCCAGTTGTAATAATCCTGTAGCAGATGGTGCATCATCCGTTGCTTGATAGTCAGCAACACGCTCTTCAAAACGCTGTTGCCCGTGGTTTCCAACAATGGACGGGGCGTAAAACCCAGCGGCGGTGGAACCACAACCCGCACTTCTAGATCGGCTCTTCCCTTCAGGTAAGTTTGGTTGTGAATTTGCCGCGGTTGCAATCTGCCGACCAGATTAAGTGAAAAGCGTTGGTTAATGTACTCAATGCCACGAATTTCACAGGCAACCGATTGGAGGCGGATCACTCCGTCCGGTTCAGCCCAAACCCGCATATCCACCGTTGGCTGCAACGTTACGGTCATAAAGTTCAATGGCCGCATCTTAAAGCGGAATAGTTCGGCTTCCAGATGCTCAATCTGACTGTTGACAGCCAGTGCCTGCACCAGTCGATGCGGTTGGCGAAGATAGTGTTGAATTGGAACAGCTTGCTCAACAACCGCGAGTTCAACTGTTTGATAGGCGACGAAACGAGTTTCCATGGGCAGACAGGGGCGATCGCCAGGGTTGGCAGGACTGATTTCTGAGAAGATGTTACTAATTATAAATAATCTGATAGCAAATTTACGCTGACTGAAGCCATCTCGAGGACCAGATCGAGACTTAGCACAAACGCCCCTGACAATTTAGGCGTCACGGCGCCTCCATGCTGAACCAGAGTGATTCCTGATTAGTTCATGGGGTAGTCGAAGCAGATCGGTTGCTGGCAGCGGTCACAGCCAGCAGTCATGGCGGTTGTCAATACTGGCGTAGAGTGCTTTTTCGGGAGAAACCGGCAGTTCAATAGGAAAGGCTGATAGCTTGCCTAAGTTTTCTTTATTGCATTCTGGCGAATTGCTTTCCGAATCCATTGGAATACGCTATATAACACTATAAAGAAATGTGTACCCCCGGATGGCAGGCATCAAGCTCAAGTTTTTGACATTCTGAAACGTTATGATGATTTACTTGCTTGATTTTTTCAGAAAATAATTTTCTCTCAACACTGTTAAGTAGCTACTGGAAGCCTGTCTCCAAGGTGAGCGAGTGGTTTTCCCAGGAAAAATTTCAGGTGAGATTTGAGGCTGTTGAGTTTGTTGAGGCAGTTGTTTGAACACGGTTACAGGTAGGATTGAATACCAGTTCAGTTCAGGTCATTCACTGCAGGCAATCCATGCTCACTATTTTTCATGCGCCCAAGGTTAAATGGTTAACCCCCAACCTCATCGGTCCCAACGTTTAGTCTGGCTAGAAGGGATCCGCATTTTTGCGGTCATTGGGCTACTTTTGTACCATGCCCAGGTCGTTTTCACAGGTAGCCCTTATACCCCACAACCCACTGGTTTATTGGATAATTGGCAGCATCTTTTGATCGCCAATCAACACTTCCAGCAAGGGGGATTTTTCTTTCACCTCATCAGTTCCCTAGTCTGGTTTGGTTTCCAATTTTTCAGTGTTTTCATACTGCTGAGTGGCTTTACTCTGGTCCTTTCCCTGCAGGGGAAAACCTTAGAAACTGGCCCTTTTCTGCGCCAGCGGTTTGCCAGAATTCTTTGGCCCCTATGGACGATCGCCTGGTTAGGCTATCCCATCCTTTGGGCCTTGGGAACCGCTACTGGCAGGTCCAGCTATGAGGCCTGGACGATTCTGGTTGGTTCAACCTTTCCATTAGCGTTTGCATTTGATGGCGCAGTACTGGTGCAAACCAGTCAGTCCTGGTGGTTCGTTCCGCTCATCCTCAGTCTTGTGGGTGGGTTTCCCTGGTTGTGGACCCTCTTACAACGATGGGGCAGCCGCAATTTACTGGTGGTGGCGCTGTTCGTGACGCTCGTATATCGGGGGTTGGCTATCTATTGGCTGGATAGTCCCTTTCCCTACAGCCTGCCACTTGCAGCCAACAACGGTTGGCAACCCTTTCTGCTGCTGCCAGCCAGCCTGGGAACGTTTGTTTTGGGCATGGGGGCGGGTCACTCCTATTGTCAGGGAAGGGGACCTGCTTTCTGGCAACCCCGTCAAGCGCTGTTGCTGGGTTTACTGCTCTATAGCCTGGGATTTTTTTGCCAATTTTACCGCTGGGGCTGGCTCTTGACCGACTTACTCTTGCCCAGTGGTCTGGTTCTGGTTGGCATGGTTGGCTTTCGGGCGTTGGCAAAATCTCAACTGATGCAGCAAATGGTGCTCGGACTCGGCGGTTACAGTTATAGCTTTTTCCTGATCCATGGCCTGGTAGTCGATCACACCATCCACTGGGTGATTCAGGACAATACTGGGTTGTATTTCTTACTACTGCCCATCATGATAGTCGGCACACTGATCCTGGCGATTTTAGTGGAGTACATCAGTCCCTTGCTGCAACGTTTGGTGGTCGGCCTGTTGCGGGATGTCGATTATGTACTCTGCCAAAATCCTGACCCTCCCGTTGCTGCCTGGCAACCGGTAGTAGGGGATCCAGTCTGCTATCGCGGGGAATCTGGATGGACGATTGTGAAAGTCGAGCAATTGCTGGATGAACAGGAATTTTGGCTATGCCAGGTTAGTAATGGCTGGAAATCAATCTGGGTCCGCCAAGAGGATCTGGAACCGGCAGCCAATTCCCCTCAGGCACTCGCCATTCGTTCTAGCCCTGACCGGCCAAATCAATCATCAGCTTTTGATCAGTAAGCGGCTGGGGGAGGTCCCCCATCTATTGGAGGAAGACAAACGTGAGGAAGTGGACGAGTGATCTGTACAAGTTAGCCTATACCCATCTTTTACTACTGGGTATTCCGACTATTTTTTACTACTGTCTTCGGTTAGGAGGATTTACATTAATCTCCGTCCACTTAGCGATCGCGACCTTTTTCCTGGTCAATTCCCTGATCATCTTTGTCGAAACCAGTGTGGCAGCTTTTCGACGGGCTGCAGTACGCGGCAGATTTCCCTTCCCGGATCCCTTTGATAAATTCAAACGCACTGTGAAAGGAGCATTGGGTGTGTCGGGACGACGCTATCCCCAGCCTCGGACTCCCCTACCCCGGTGTTCCGTCCTGATCGCCGCCTACTTACCAAATGAACAGGAAATCATTCTGGAAACGCTGCGCCATATTCTGTACAAGGTGCAGCGCCCTGCTGCTGGGCTGGAAGTGTTTCTGGCCTATAACACCCCCATCGATTTACCCATAGAAGAGGATTTGCGCCGTCTGTCGCAAATTCATCCAGAGTTAAAGATCGTGCGGGTCGAAGGCAGCACCTCCAAAGCCGAAAACCTAAATGCGGTTTTGTCTTTGGTGACCGGCGAAGTGAGCTGCATTTTGGATGCCGATCACCACCCAGCCCCAGATTGCTTTTTTCGAGCCTGGCGCTGGCTGGAACAGGGCTATGACGTGGTGCAAGGACGGAACATTATCCGCAACCATGCCAGCAATCTGTTGACCCAGAACATTGCCGTTGAGTTTGAAACAGTTTACGGCATCAGCCATGTGGCTAAATCGCTATTAACGGATTCCAGTATTTTTGGCGGTTCCAATGGCTATTGGCGGACCGCCACCTTACAGAAAATCCGCTTCAATCCAGCCATGCTGACCGAGGATATTGATGCCTCGATGCGGACGTTGCTAAGTGGGTATCGCATCCTGCACGATCGCAGCATTATTACCACCGAACTGGCGCCAGAGAGTTTCAATGCCTTCTGGTTTCAGCGCAAACGCTGGGCGCAGGGTTGGCTGGAGGTGGGTTTACGGTATCAACGCCGGGTCTGGAAATCGACGAAGTTAACTTCCTGGCAAAAAATCTACTGGACCTACCTCCTGTTCTTCTGTGTGATTTATTCGGTAATCGCCCTACAGATATTACCCCTGATGCTGAGTCTGCTGCTGTATCAGGGCATGTTACCCACGTCTGATCATCCCTATCTCTGGTTCTGTACCGTCCTTACCTTCTCCAGTGGCATTTACCAAACCCTTGCAACCATGCGGGTTGCGGCTGGTCGCTATTCCATTCTGTATTTCGTCCAGCATGCAGTCATGATTTTCGCTTACTCCATTTTGAAAAATATGATCGCGATAGTCGGCCTGTACGACCACTTGCATGGTCTCAACAAGTGGGTCGTCACACCCCGAGATACTCAGAAGCCAAATCCGATCCCCGATCGGGAACCGGCTATTCTGGCGGCGAGTCCAGCCGGGTTGGGTTCGGGCAAGTAGTCAGGACAGACTGCCAGCGATACTGTTGCAGGTCAATCCGGCCCTGGCGATCAAACTGGATGCCTTCTGCTTCCAAGCGCGATCGCTGCAACTGGTCGGATCCATAGCGAACCGGCGATTGGGAAATTTCTCCCTTGGCATTCACCACCCGGTGCCAGGGTAGGTCTGAATCTGGCGCTACCCGGTAGAGGGCGTAGCCCACTAGGCGGGCTCGACCGTATAGTCCCGCCAGTTCGGCCACTTGTCCATAGGTCGCCACCTGGCCGGGGGGAATCTGGCGCACGATGTCATAAATCGCAGCGTAGGTAGACATGGAATCACTCCTGCAGCCGATAACCACCCAACCGACGCCAGTAGCGGGCAACGCGTTCCTGCCATTGTTGCCAGTAGTGGGCCAGGTCATCGGGTTCGAACCAGAACACCTGGGCTGGCTGGTCGGGAATGGCGATCGCTAATAAAGCTTGTTGCAAATTCACGTCATAGGCCTGATAGCAGTGGTTCACCGCCCCCCAATAGGCCACTACTTGTAGGGGATAGTCATTCAGGTGGTCCAGCGAAGCTTTGGGGCGATCGGCGGTCTTCCATTCACACAGGCACGGCACATCCTCATAACTGGCCACACAATCCACCTTACCGGCATAGCCTAAGTCATAGTGGAAGACCGGCGCTTCTATCAGACGAACCGCATCCACTCCCTGCAAGACCGATTTGAGGCTATCCCAATAGGGCTGCACAGGCGCTGGGCAATGCACCACCGCCCCCTTCAGATACCGTTCCACCTGTTTATGGGTTCCCGTGCCCCGGCGGCTGGCCGTACTACTGATCCGTTGCGCCTCCACCGCCCCTACCCGTTGCTGCCAACGAGCCAGCGCCTGCCGCTGTTCCGGTGAGCGGGTGGCATTCAGAATCGTACTGACACTAGGTAAGCGAACGCCCCGATCATCCACAAAATATTGACGACCATCCTGACGCACTGAGCGAACAGAGTAGGTCGGTAGTGGGAGAGACTGCATACAGGAACCTTAGAGACACTGGGCAATTGCAGCTTACTGTATCACGTGCCTCCCAATAAGCAGTGAGGACGGACGATTACCGGAGGGTTGAAATTGCTGTTCCAGTTGGCGCTCTTGCTCTTGTTGCCAGATTTGTTGCGGCTCAGACAATTTCGGAGCAACATTCAGGACTGACGGCTGCACCTGAGGACTTTGCTGTAATTTGTGAATATCCTGTTCTAGCTGCTGCCGTCCGGCACTAAAGAAGCGCTCCGAACTGGTCGGCGAGGCCAGCACATTGGCAATTCCCCGCAGTTGTTGGCAGGAGATCGGTTGGGCCTGTAAGGGCGACCGAGCCGTCATAACGGAAGCGAGGCCAAGCAAACTTATCGTTACCAACCTGATTTGGAGTGGCAGTGGTTTCATACCATCCCTTCCTGAGAGGATGCACAGTCAGCGCAAACCCCTCTCTCCTTCAATTGTATCAACCCGGACTGTGCGCTGACTTGCGCCAGCGCTTATCCGCCCCCAACGGTCAGGTAAAAAAGTTTTGCCCCGTTTTCGAGATTTCACAGATGGGGGAGACAACATCGGTTGGCCTGGATCAGCCCTGGCATCACACCAGAGGCCGCTATTTCGTCGGCAACCGCAGGGTATCAAACTGCTGTTGCAAAGCCGCATCAGCACGTTGCACGACAGCATCTCGCACCCGTTGCCAGAGGTTCTCATCGGCCTGATAAAGGCTAATAGCCTCAAGGGCATCGGCAGCATCGCGGCGATCGCCCTGGGCAATCAAGGTCACCAAAAATTGGATGGCTTCATCCTGACGCAGGGTTGCGATTGCTAGCAGGCCAGTTTGACGCAACTCCGCCTGTCGCACCTGGGGCCACCACTGACTGAGGATATCCCAGGCTTCCGGCAGATGGGATTCTGCCAGGGCCAAGGCAGCGACCTCAGCCCGTTCAACCGCTTCCGCCGAAAAGAATTTGCAGCAGTTCCTCTAGCTTGCAGGACCTGGCCATCGTATAAAACTTTTCACCAGGCTAAGTCGTCATAGGCCAGTCAAACAGCCTGATCACAAAGCACTGTGGTCATGGAGGCGTGGCAACCGGTAGTCAAAAGCCGGTAAAAATTTAGATTTAGATTTAGTTGAGAACGCTTTGCCGCTGCTGCTTCATCACCTGTAGGTGCTGCAGCAGAGTTTCTGTCTCAGCTTGTAGATGTAAAAATTTGAGCTGTTGGTCTACGGGATATTGATATTTTGTCGCTGTTTTAGAACCAGAGGTCTGATTAGACGAATTTGCAGTAGACGCAGAACGCACCGCGGTTGCTGTACCAGACATACGCTTTGAACTTTCAATTTTTAAAGTTGAACTAGTCATTTGTACTCACCGTCACACCACTTTGTATATCTTAACCTGGAGTTTACGAAAAATTGTATCTTTCTGCTACACATACTGCGGAGATTGGGATGCCAGTTGAAAAACTGGCAAATCTCTGCCTGGTTTAAGCCGCAGAGATGCAGAACGCTCAGGGTAAACTAGGAATCTGCATCCTTTTGCGATGTAGATTGTCCATTGACCCGATAGTGATCTGTGACTGTGAGCCTACCTGTAAGTTCCCCTTCTAACCCCACCCATTTCTCCTGGGATACGACATCCTTCCAGGGGTGGCCCGGCCTGATCAATGCCTATCGGGCTTATCTGCCTGTCACTGAGCAAACCCCTGTGGTAACGCTGCATGAAGGAAACACCCCCCTCATCCCAGCGCCTGCGATCGCGGCTCAGATTGGCAGACAAGTCAAAGTTTTTGTCAAATATGATGGTCTGAATCCCACCGGTAGTTTCAAGGACCGGGGCATGACAATGGCAATTTCCAAAGCCAAGGAGGCCGGAGCAGAAGCAGTCATTTGCGCCAGTACGGGGAACACCTCTGCCTCAGCTGCAGCCTATGCCAGACGGGGTGGAATGCGGGCCTTCGTTTTGATTCCGGATGGATATGTGGCCCTGGGCAAACTGGCCCAAGCCCTGCTGTACGGAGCGGAGGTGCTGGCGATTCGAGGCAATTTTGACCAGGCCCTGGAAATTGTGCGGGAAATGTCGGTGAATTACCCCATCACCCTGGTCAATTCGGTCAACCCTTACCGTCTGGAAGGTCAGAAAACCGGTGCGTTTGAAGTGGTAGACAGCCTCGGCGATGCACCAGACTGGCTCTGCATTCCAGTGGGCAATGCGGGCAACATCTCGGCTTACTGGATGGGTTTCTGTCAATATCATCAGGAACGCCGCTGCACTAAATTACCACGCCTGATGGGCTTTCAGTCGGCTGGGGCGGCCCCCCTGGTTTTGGGCCATGCCGTGGAACATCCAGAGACCATCGCCACGGCCATTCGAATTGGCAACCCAGCCAGTTGGGATAAGGCGATCGCAGCCCGTGACGCCAGCCAGGGAAGCTTTGCCGCCGTAACAGACGAGGAAATTCTGGACGCTTACCGCCTTCTGGCCGCCCATGAAGGCGTCTTCTGTGAACCGGCCAGCGCCGCTTCGGTGGCAGGACTGCTGAAAGTGAAGGAGCAGGTACCCAGTGGTGCAACCGTAGTTTGTATCCTGACTGGCAACGGCTTGAAAGATCCTGACACAGCCATTAAGTACAGCAACAGTCAGTTTAAGCAAGACATTGCACCAGAATTACAAGCCGTCGCTCAAGCCATGGGCTTTTAAGGCGGTTTCCAACCAGCAAACTACCCGCAAGGGCAGGTTGGGCCAAAGTGCCATTCGTCCTAATCTTGGCGAAACCTGCCTCAACAATCGAGATATCTTTTTTCTCAGGGATCGCCAACGCAAGACGAATGCCTAACAGACTGGGACAATGGGGCCCTGACAGGCTGACTGCTGAAAGCTAAGGAGATTTTTAGGAATGAATCTACCCTTTGATCTGGGCTTCGACTTCGCTCAGCCGCCAAACTCCGAGCGTTGAGCGAAGTCGAAACGCGAGAATTCAGGTATTTTCTTTAGCAGAAATCTCCGAACTGCTGCAAGCCTTCACAAACACAGATCAAGCCTGGGGAGTTTCCCTGACTTACATTCCCATAATTTCGTAGCCAGCGTCCACATAAATAATCTGGCCGGTAATCCCACTGGACAGATGACTACACAGGAAAGCGGCCGCATTGCCAACCTCCGTCTGGGTCACAGTGCGGCGGAGGGGCGCCACCTGCTCCACATGGTGAATCATGTCCAGAATGCCACCGACCGCAGAAGAAGCCAGAGTCCGAATTGGGCCAGCCGAAATGCCATTCACCCGAATATTGCGGGGACCCAACTCAGACGCCAGATAGCGGACATTCATCTCCAGAGCCGCTTTGGCAATGCCCATGACATTGTAATTGGGGACTACTTTGACCCCGCCCAAATAGGTTAGGGTAACCACACTGCCCCCCTCTGTCATCAGAGGAGCGGCGGCGGCGCACAACCGCACCAGGGAATAGGCGCTGACATCCAGGGCCAGATTAAAACCGGATCGCGAGGTATTGAGGAAACTGCCACTCAAATCGTCCTTATTGGCAAAGGCCAGGCAGTGGATCAAAATATCCAATCGACCCCATTTTTCCTTGATAGTTTCGAAGGCAGCCGTTACCTGATCATCATTCTGAACATCACAAGGCACGAAAATGGTTGGATTGAGGGGCTCAACCAGTTCTGCCACTTTTTTTTCAAAGCGTCCTTTCTCATCTGGAAGATAGGTGACTCCGATATTCGCCCCCGCTTGATGCAATTGTTGGGCAATGCCCCAGGCAATTGAACGGTTGTTGGCGATGCCCGTGACGAGGGCGTTTTTTCCAGTCAGGTTCAGCATAGATTTCTATCTTCAAGGGCAACTATGAGAATACTCAAAGATGGGGTCCGGATGATAGAGAAGGAAGCGTTCGGACTAGATAAAGTGCTGCAGATCGGGATGGTGCTCCTGCCAGTTGGCAACCATCTGCGGAGTCGGCAAATTGTGCCGACGGCTGATTCCAGTTCTGCAGAATCAAGTCTGAAGGTTTGGGCTTGAACTTCCCGTTTTGTCGGCCAGACAGCCGCATCGGATGCCAGCCAACCGCCCTTTGGGGGTGTTTTTGTCAGGAGACAGCAACTTTTTGCCGCAGTTCGGCTTGACCAACGTGCAAATCCCTGATGGCCAGTTAATATTGAGGGGAAATAGGGGAGATCTTCTGGTTGAGGAGAGTTGTTTGGGCCACCAGGCAGTAATGTAACACAAGGCACAAAAAAGCTGTCAGGAGTAAGTTTAAGTGTTCTAAGTTACAGACCGTTGCAGGTCGGTACGGTTGTTGTTTACCGCAAAATCTTGAGCGCCTGTAGGAAATATGGTAGTGACGCAAGATAAACCACTTGCAGCAGTGTTCCGTCAACTCGGCGGAGGGGCGTTTCCTCCGGTAGTTGAAACGTTTGATCGAGGGAAAACCATTTTCTTCCCGGGGGATCCGGCAGAACGAGTCTATTTCCTGCTGAAAGGTGCGGTCAAGTTGTCCCGGGTCTACGAAGCGGGCGAGGAGATCACAGTTGCGCTGTTGCGGGAAAATAGCGTGTTTGGTGTGCTGTCTCTCATTACAGGGCACCGGTCGGATCGCTTCTATCATGCCGTTGCCTTCACGCCGGTGGAATTGTTGTCCGTTCCGATTGAACAGGTGGAAAAGGCCCTGAAAGAAAATCCTGATCTGTGTATGGTGATGCTGCGGGGTCTTTCATCCCGTATCTTGCAGACGGAAATGATGATCGAGACCCTGGCCCATCGGGATATGGGTTCGCGCTTGGTCAGTTTTCTGCTAATCCTGTGTCGGGACTTTGGCATCCCAACCAATGATGGCATCATGATTGACCTGAAGCTCTCGCACCAGGCAATTGCAGAAGCGATCGGATCCACCCGGGTAACCGTTACTCGCTTGCTGGGAGACCTGAGACAGGATAAAATGATTTCAATTCACAAGAAGAAAATCACAGTTCATAACCCTGTAACATTGAGCCAGCAATTTACCTAACTGAATACTGTCTGGCTGTCGGTTCTTTCTCGCACTGGCTCCGTCTCCTCACACCACACTTCACTAAATGGGTCGTAGTTGTCTTTAGTACTGACTCGGTTGCTCTTTTGGTGACGTGGTCTTGCAGCAGCAAAACATAAGATAGGCTGTAGTTGAACGAGTTCAGCAAATTGCTACCAATTTACTTGGTTGCTGAGGGGTGCACGGAGCTTTAATGTCCAGTGGGTTTGTTCTGATTTTGGCGATTTTGGTGGTCGGTGGTGTGATCGCAACGATTGGCGATCGCCTGGGGAGTCGCGTGGGCAAAGCCCGCCTCAGCTTATTTAACCTGCGACCCCGTCGTACTGCCACCCTGGTCACTATTTTGACCGGAATTGTTGTGGCTGCTTCCACTCTAGGGATTTTGCTGGGGGCCAGTAGTTCCCTCCGAAAAGGCTTGTTTGAGCTAGGCAGTATTGAAGGTCGTCTGCGGCGAACCCGGGCTGAGTTGAATGATGCCAGAGAAGAAAAAGACAGAATTGAAGACGCGCTTGAAAAAGCCAAAGTAGATCGGGAAAAGGCTCAGAAGCAACTGGGAGAAACGAATCGCTCTTTGCAGATAGCGGTTACGGAACGGCAAGAAGCGCTTGCTGCGCGGACCAAGGCTCAGGCAGAAACTTCCCGTACCCAAAAGCAACTAGAACAGACTCAGATTCAATCCCGACAGATTTTGCGCCAGATCCAGCAGTTTCGCAGTGAAATGATGCAACTGCAAAATGAGCGAGATCGGATTATTGCCCAACGAGATCAGGAAATTCAGGCCAGAGACCAGGTAATCCGGCAACGGGAAGTCCGCCTGAAAGAACTGGAATCGCAGCAGGAACTGCTGGCACGGGAAATCTTGAAATTAGAAAAGGAAGCCCAGGGGCTGCGTTTAGGCAATGTCGCCATTCAACGGGGACAACCACTGGCATCCGCCGTAGTCAGGGTCGGCAATCCCAAGATGGCGCGTGGGGTAATTGATCAATTGCTGCAAAATGCTAATCTGGCCGCTACTCAGATGGTCCGGCCCGGCAGCAATGGCGGCCAAATCATCCAAATTACCCAGCAGGAAGTGGAGCGGCTGATTAACCAAATTGCCAATGGCAAGGATTATGTGGTGATGATTGTTGCCGCTAGTAATTACCTGTTGGGAGAAACGCCCATCCAGGTTTTTGCTGGGGCTGTGCCTAACCAGTTGGTGTTTAAGCCAGGAGAGGTAGTGGCGTCTATTACGCTTGATCCTTCGAGTACAAACCCAGCCCAGATTAAGCAACGCCTGGATCTTCTGATTGAAGCAGCTACGTTTCGGGCCCGCAGTTTGGGAGTCTTGAATAGTTCCGTCGATCTGGGTCGCATTCAAGATGTGGTGGTGTTTATGGAACAATTGCAGAAATATGATGAGCCAGTTGAACTAAGGGCCGTTGCTTCAGACGTTACCTACACTGCGGGGCCTTTGAAACTGGAGTTCATTGCTACGCAAAAGGGTAGCGTTCTGTTTCGGTCTAAACCAGCCTCTTGAAGTGACTGGGTCAGCTTCCATTGGGCAGGTTTGGCGATATCAGCAGCATCCTTGCAGACCTGCCTTTACTGGTATGGTGTTGATCGGCAATCGTCTTACGCCTGGGTTGTCCTTGTTCCCTCTTGACTGCCAAATCCCATGCCGCTTTCTCGCCCTGATGCCCATCAACCTGTGATCCTCGGTTTTGACCCCGGTCGTCAGAAATGTGGTCTGGCAGTAATGGGGGTTGACCGAACCCTGAGCTACCATGCGGTGATTCCAACCGAGTCTGCGATCGCCACCATTGAGTTGCTGCGCCAGCAGTTTCCCATTTCGTTAGTGGTGATGGGCGACCAAACCAGTGCGAAGGAGTGGAAACAACGCCTCAGTCAGGAACTCACCGACCCTCCCAGTATTGTGTTGGTCGATGAACGCTACAGCAGTCTGGAAGCCCGCGATCGCTACTGGCAGATGTATCCTCCCCAAGGATTGGCCCGCCTCATGCCCCAGTCGCTGCGCAGTATTCCCCGACCAGTCGATGACATCGTGGCCATTTTGCTGATTGAGCGCTATCTGGAACGGTTAATTACCCAGGACCAACCGTAATTAATTCTGGCCCTGACAACTGGACTGGCGAATGGTAGGTAGCTGCACCGGCTGGCCCGTATCCTCAATACCTGTCTCCGTTGCAGCAGCCCCCAAGCCCAATTGCTGTTGCAGGCGATCGCTGCGATCGGGACCAGCCTGCTGCAACACCTGTAACAGGTGAGCCGTTTCCTCCAGAAACTGACCCAACTCAATCCCAGCGTACTGGAGCGGATAGCGGGTCAAGCGTCGGATCCCTTCCCCCAGCAGAATTACCGCTCCCCGCCAATTGCCATTGGACAAATGGTGCAAAGCCACCGCAACCTGCAAAATTCCTTGATAGAAGGTCTTGTCAGGCTCCATCGCCTCCATCCAGAGAGCTTCTAGCGTGTCATGACAGGTATAAAACTGGCGTTGATTAAACGCCTCAATTCCCTGCCAGAATTCCGGCGGTTGCTGATCCACGATCGCTCCTTTCTTGATCTTCGTCGCCTCCCCATTGCCGATGCCCCGTTCCCCACGCCCGCTCCAATTGCCCCTACACGATGCCACCAGGGGCTTGTAATTGCTGTTGTAGCGACTCTTGGGGACGAATCACCAAACCAGAAGACGGCCGTTTCCCTAGGGCTGCGCGGACTTGGGTTTGCCAGGTAGCAAGGGGTTGATCCCCCGGCCAGAGAAGCCACCGACTGTTGGCGGGTAACGTCGCCAAACTGGCCGGACGACAAGTCAACCAGACAAAGGGCAAATCGGGCCATTCTCCAGCATTCTGGTCCTCACCGGCCTGCACCTCGGCCAGGGCTTCCAACACAACCTGCCTATTCTGTAGCAGTCCTGTACCCGCTGTCCAGAGCCGCACATTCAGATTCCGGCGGCAGGCATAAAAATAAAGGGAAGCTGCTGCCACCACTGCCTGCTCAAAGTCTGCTGGCGAGTCGAAGGTCGGATCCGCAGCCGTCCTCCAATCAGTCGCACTATCGAGCCCAATCACAACTTCCTGGCCGCCGGTAAAAATTTCCAGTTCCCGCACTCGCAACTCCCCATAACGGGCACTGGTGCGCCAATGAACCAGACGAATGGGATCCCCCCAGCGATAGGAGCGCAGGGTTCGGGTCAATCCTTCAGTTGCCACTTGGGCCCGGCGATCGCTCTGGAGTTGCAGGCTGGTATCTCGCCCCAATTCATCCAGCAAGGGACAGACAACCAGGGGCAGGACTGTTGGATACACCACCGCCGTAGCCTTGACAGTTCGGTTCCGACGGCACCAAAACAACCCCAACGGGGCCGCAGTTCTCAGTTCAACTGTGTGCCAACGGTAGACGCCTCGCCGCTGGGCCGGTTGGCAGTAGATCCAATGATGACCGGTATGGGGATCAATCGCTTCAATCGCCAGGGGCTGCGGCGGGGCCAGCATAGACGGCAATTGATCCCGCACTTGCAACAGAGACTTGGGCTGAGGACTGCTGTTGTGCAGATGCAGTTCGACGGTCAAATGCTCGCCCACGCTGACTGGGGAAATTGGTCTGCGACTCACGTCTAGATGGCGCAAGCTGCGGGCTGGCAAAATCGCCGCGATCGCCAACAGGGCGAAGCCAATGCCGCTAATGACATACAGCCAGCCAGCCATGGTGTTGGTCGCAGCCATGAAAAAGAAAATCGACAGACTACCCAGCAACCAACCACTGTAGGAAGGGGCAACCCAGTGAGTCTCTAGCCAATCAGCAATCCGCCGGTTGATGGGATTGGTGGACACAACAAACTTCCATCCATGTTCCAAAGACCTGGGCCCATCATAACTCCCCGTCAATCCGGGGAGCCGGTCAACCGAATTCTAAAAAAAGGATTCAGCGGAAAATTAACCGATACAATGATGAGATAGCCTGGGGCTAATGTATCTTTAACCATTTTTCCTGGGGAACTGCATCATTGAATCAAGCATCCTGGCCCCATCAGGCCTTAGACTGCGCGGGATTTCTGTGTCGGGTTAACCTGAATAGCTTTTAATCCGCTATTTAGCTTACCCTCTGGCGATTCTCGAATGGCCAACTTTACGATTGAGCAACAGTTCCCTGACAGCTTGACTCACGGCTACGGTTTAATTAATTCGTGTTGAACTTGCAGTAATCAGACTGAGAGAAACCCTATGAACGGTTCAACTGCACCCCGACCTCAGGATCACCATTCTTCTTCGGTTCCACCCCCACCCCCCGTTCCTGTCGTGACCCAGGTGAAAACGGCTCCAATTAGCACCATCGAACAAATGGTTCGGGATGCATTTGCTCGGCAGGCCTCGGACATTCATATCCGGGTTGGCGAAAATCCCCGCTTCCGGATCCGCGGAGAAATGTTTCAGCCCAAGGATCAACCGCTGACAACCCCTGAGCTGTTTCATCAGTATTTGGAAGAAATTCTGACCCCCAATCAACGGGCTAAATTTGAGCAAACCAAGGAGTTGGATACCGCTGTCTTTTATCCTGGCTTGGTCCGTTGTCGGGTCAATGTGTTCGACTCGCTGACGGGTGGGGCCATTGTGTTGCGTCTGATCTCGCTGGAAGTTCCCTCCATTGATGGGCTGGGTCTGCCCGAAGTGTTGAAATATCTGTCCACCCAGTCTCAGGGATTGATTCTGGTCACCGGCCCCACTGGCTCTGGTAAGTCCACCACCCTGGCGGCGATGATTCGCCACATCAATGAGACCATGACCCGCCACGTGGTTACCATTGAGGATCCGATTGAATATGTCCACTCATCCCATAAGTGCCTGATCAGTCAACGGGAAGTGGGCCTGCATACCCTGGAGTTTGAGCAGGCGTTGCGGTCTGTTTTGCGGGAAGACCCGGATGTGATTTTGATTGGGGAAATGCGCGATCGCATCACCGTAGATACGGCGCTGAAGGCAGCCCAGACTGGGCACTTGGTCTTGGGCACCCTGCACACCCGCAGCGCCATTGGGGCCCTCAACCGCTTGCTGACAATCTATAACCCGGATGAACAACCGGCCATGCGGGTTCAGGTTACGGAATCGCTGATTGCGGTCATTTCCCAATTACTGATTCCAACCACCGATGGTCGTCGAACCGCTGCCCATGAAATCCTGATTAACACCCCAGCCATGCAGGACTACCTGCTGAAAGGCCAGGAAATGGAAGCGTTCCAACTGATGGAAACAGGAGTCAACGAGGGGATGCAGGTAATGAACCAGGTGCTTTGCGATCTGGTGTTGCTAGGCAAGATCAGTCCAGACGAGGCGGTGAAAGCCTCTCCCGATCCTGGCGATCTGCGCCGACGAGTCCGCAATGAGGGCTTCGATCCATCCCGCTCGGCTAACCGGGAGTTTGAAGGTCATGGCGTAGCTCGTGAGTATAACCCCGCCTAGGAGCCTGTCGGAGTCATCGGAAAAGGCTTTTTGAGCATTGTCCAGGGAGCCCATTGATTGCCCTGAATTGAAATTCGGGCTTATCACTTAAGTCCATTCAATGGTTATTGCAGATTCGAGGTCTCCCTCCAATCTATCCTGACGGACTACTAGTGAAGCGTCAACGCTAAAAATTAGGGTTTGTAGTCAGCGCTTCAGCGCTAAAGCGCCGACTACGAGCCAATGGGTTCACCTTAAAATTAGGGTTTGACAGAACACTAGGCATACACTTGCTGAACAATCGCGGTTAATAGTCCTTCAAATAGTTGCCGACCATCAGTTCCACCCAGCAGCGGGTCAGCCGCTCGTTCTGGGTGGGGCATCATGCCCAGCACATTGCCAGCCTGATTACAGATACCTGCAATGTGATTGAGTGAACCATTGGGATTGCTGTCGGGGGGCATCTGTCCTTCTGCCGAGCAGTAGCGGAATAACACCTGGCGATTGGCTTCTAACTCTGCCAAGGTTAGGGCATCAGCGTAATAGCAGCCTTCTCCATGGGCGATCGGCAGCGTGATCACATCCTCCACAGAATATTGGCTGGTCCAGGGCAAATCGGTGCGTTCCACCCGCAGGGGCACCCGATCGCAGATAAAGTGTAGATCCCGGTTGCGAACCAATGCCCCTGGCAACAGTCCCGCTTCGGTCAGCACTTGAAAGCCGTTACAAATCCCCAGAATAAACTTGCCCTGATTGGCATGGTCGATGGCGGCCCGCATGGCGGGCGAAAACCGGGCGATCGCCCCACAGCGCAAATAATCGCCATAGCTAAACCCGCCAGGAATCACCACCACATCCAAATCGGACAGATCAGACTCCTCATGCCAGACCATCCGGGTCGGTTGGCGCAATAGATCGCGGGTAACGTAGGCCACATCGCGATCGCAATTAGAGCCAGGAAAAACAATGATCCCAAACCGAACGGATGACACAGTGATTCTCCCTCAATGGCTTCCAACTATCGACTATACCGTTCCCTGGCCCAGGGGGCTCCCCGATGGTGATAACCCCCTTACCCCACGCCACACAACATCCAGCTTGGACCAGGTCGTCACGCAATGGAAGTCGGCGGTAAAGTCCCTTTGCGGCATGGCCATGACATCTGACCAACGACAAGCGACCTCTGAAGCCAAACCCCAGATCCGACACTGCCAGCTTTCCTGGCTGATCTGGGGTGTTTCTCCATAGGTCAAAACTGGAAAGCCCTTAGCCAGCGATTGGCCAGGCGGGACGCGGTGCGCCTGAGCGGCATCTGGTGGCTGGAAATACTTCCCCGGCATGGTTGCAATGGTTCAAGAACGATGGGTTCAGGACTCTTCTTCTTCGTCGTCTTCATCCTGAGGATAAATAAACCCTGCGGCCCGTCCAGTCAGAATGGACTTACCAAGCGACAGAGCCTTTTGCGCCTGCAACGCAGCTTTCCGCTTCCAAACAGCTTTCCGCTGATCCCGTTTGGTATTGGAGGTTTTCTTCTTTGGAACTGCCATAGCGAGAGGGAGTGATTCTGCACAACCTTATCATTCTAAGATAAGATGCCGGAACATGGACTGCCTGTTGGAGCAATCCGGTTAATAGACTCAGATTATTTCTGGCGATGCCAGGATATGCATCAAGACAGGTGGGCAAGTGCCAGCCCTGCAAGAACCGCTGCTGTACGATCTGCATCCCTACGCCCCAATCGTTCATCGGCTGAAGAACCATCATAAAATTTTTGACAGGTGTGAATATCCTGACAATTTTTAGCTGTCGGATCACTGGAGCCAGGGTGCTCCCATGATATAAAATACATAAAGCCAATCAGAAAACCGGGGTTTTGTGGGCTTAGTTGGTCATGGGTTGTCTGGCATAGATCATTCGCGCCGACTGCCAGGAAACAATGAATGAGAACTGACGCTCATCCCCTTCCTCATCCAGTGTTATCGAGGTGTTTTCGTGGGTATTGTTGTTGAGCATGTATCCAAGCGATTCGGCGACTTTCAAGCGGTTGGCCAGGTTGACCTGGAAATTGAAAGTGGCTCTTTAGTGGCTCTGTTGGGGCCGTCTGGATCCGGCAAATCCACCCTGCTGCGGTTGATCGCTGGACTGGATATGCCGGATACGGGTCGGATTTGGTTAACCGGAGAAGACGCCACCGACCGCAGTGTGCAGGACCGGAATATTGGCTTTGTATTTCAACACTATGCGTTGTTCAAGCATTTGACGGTTCGACGCAACATTGCCTTCCCTCTGGAGATCCGCAAAGTACCCCCGGCCAAAGTCAAAGCACGGGTGCAGGAATTGTTGGAACTGGTGCAACTGGATGGCTTGGGCGATCGCTATCCCTCTCAGCTTTCCGGTGGTCAACGGCAGCGGGTAGCCCTGGCGCGGGCTCTGGCGGTAGAACCCAAGGTTTTGCTGCTGGATGAGCCGTTTGGGGCTCTGGATGCCAAGGTGCGGAAGGACCTGCGGGCCTGGTTGCGGCGGCTCCACGATGAAGTGCATGTGACCACGGTCTTTGTCACCCATGACCAGGAAGAAGCGATGGAAGTGGCTGACAAAATTGTGGTGATGAATAAGGGCAAGGTGGAGCAAATTGGCACTCCGGCCGAAATTTACGACCATCCGGCCAGCGCCTTTGTGATGAGCTTCATTGGGCCGGTCAACATCCTGCCCAGTACTTCCCGGATCTTCCAGGACAATGGCTTTGATTCAGCCCACCCGGAGGTTTTTCTGCGTCCACAGGATATCCTGGTGGACATCCAACCCAATGTTTCCTCCGTACCAGCCCGCGTCAGTCGGATTATCCACCTGGGCTGGGAAATTCAGGCCGAACTCACCCTGGATGATGGGCAGGTAGTGACAGCCCACCTGGCTCGCGAACGGTTCGACGAACTGAACTTGCAACCGCAACAACGGGTCTACGTTAAGCCCAAGGAAGCCAAAGCATTTCCCTTGTATTATTCGATTTAGGAACCAGCGGTCGGCGAAACTCCTGGGGAGTCAATTCGCATACAGCTCTTAGCCAACAGCCAGATCTATCTTCATTGCAGCGAAGGAAGGGGCTATTCTGATTTAGAAGGTGACAATTGATGCGGCTCTCTCTTGCCCAGATGCCCCTCTGCTTGGGGCAACCAGAAACAAACTTCAGTCTGGTCAGTCAGTGGACAGCCACTGCCGCCCAGCAAGGATCCGATCTGGTGGTGTTGCCCGAACTGTGGTCGACGGCCTACGATCTGGAACACTGGCAGCAGCATGCCAACCGTCTGGGAGAAGGCATGTTTGCTCGTCTGAGCCAGTTAGCCCAGACCCACCAAATTGCGATCGCGGGGTCGCTCCTGGAAGAACGGCACGGTCAAGCCTACAACACCTTTACCCTGTACGATGCCCAGGGCAAGCTGCGGGCCGTTTACCGCAAGGTTCATCTAGTGCCCATGTTAGACGAACCCCGATGGCTGGTTCCCGGCGACCAGTTGCAGATAGCCGACGCGGATTGGGGCAAAACTGGCTTGGGGATTTGCTATGACCTGCGCTTTCCGGAAATGTGGCGTCAATATGCCGTACATGGGGCCCAGCTTTTCATTCTGCCAGCCGAGTGGCCCAGCCGCCGCAGCTACCACTGGCAAACCCTGCTACGGGCGCGAGCCATCGAGAACCAGGTTTTCGTGGCAGCCTGTAACCGGGTTGGCGAGTCAAAAGGGGAAGTCTTTGCCGGACACTCAGCGGTGATCGACCCCTGGGGAGAAGTTCTGATCGAAGGGAATGGTGAGACAGCCGAATTGCTGACTGTAGACCTGGATCTGGCTCAAGTTAACCAGATCCGCGATCTCATCCCCGTCTTTCAAGACCGCCGCCCGGAACTGTATTAGCAGATAGGCGGGTGAAATAGCGCCTATTTGCTGGAGCGCAATCCGCAGGTCTTCCACGGAACGCACCGGACCAAGCAGGGGGTGATCATCCGCCGTTTTCAGGGGCAATGAGGAGATTCAACCCCTGCTGCTTTAACCGCGTCTGTCCTGTGTGCCGACTCCTCCCTCACCATTGACCATTGATGAATACCGACAGAGTCGATTGAAAACTCGCATTGCTCTCAGCCATCAGAAGCTGGGATGGTAAAGAGATAATTAATCTGGGATGGTAAAGAGATAATTAATCAGGTGATCAGAAATGCAAATATGGGTTCGTCTCAAAGGATTGAGATATATCTATTCATTCGATTGATCTTTGCCAGGTTAGGTTGGCCAGCTTGTCCCCAAGAAGGCTGATTTCCTTACTGGTTTAGGTGTTGACATTTGTAGTTGAGGTAAAGCAGGAAGGTGTCGTGCTGGAAGCCTTAGTA
>Ga0272446_1003151_pt1 | contig 21320 bp, 13 predicted proteins | sample YNPCB0061_FD_194587 | JGI IMG/M metagenome (GOLD analysis project Ga0272446, IMG submission 194587) | Hot spring microbial mat communities from Yellowstone National Park, WY, United States - YNP-CB-006-1 | ecosystem: Environmental > Aquatic > Thermal springs > Hot (42-90C) > Sediment | place...
TGACCCCCGGGACTTCGTCAGGAAAGAGATAAAGGGTCTGGTCTTTGAGAACTACGTTGCGGCTTGGCTGGAGCGCCGCCGACAAGAATGCGAACGCCAACACCTGGCCAAATCCTATTTCAAACAGTTGAGAGGGGCGGCCCAAAACTACTTTATCCCCTTCTTTAAAGGGAAAAATCTGAGGGATATTCGAGCGGGCGACATAGTTGATTTCCGTAATTGGCTCCCCAGAAATCTGAACTTGAAGACGGTGCGTAATCTGGTGGGGATGCTCCATAAGCTCTTCAAGGACGCTTTTGATTTGGGGGACATTCTGCACCTCCCGGCCTTTCCCCAAATAACGACCAAAGAGCCGGTTACCAAATGGATTGACCTGGAAACCCAGCGGCGGATTCTGGCCAACACCACTGACCCGGTTTATCGCGCTTTTTTCCTGTTTTTGGTATTCCAGGGCTGCCGGCCCAACGAGGCCCGGGCCCTCCGCTGGGAGAAGGTTGATTTTAAAAATGATATGGTGGTTATTGACTCCGCCTTTGACCTGAATAGATTTAGGAATTTCACCAAAGAGAAGGATGTCCGGTATCTGCCTTTGCACCCGGAGGTCCGTGAGGCTCTCTTGCAGCTTACCCGCCAATTGAACGGTTTCGTCTTCATCAACCGGTGCGGCCGGCCCTTAAGCCATCCCCAAATTAACTATCATTGGCGCCGGGCAACAGAGCAGGCTGGAATCAAAATCACCTGCTATGAAGGAACCAGGCACTCACTGGCTTCACAGGCCATCAACCGGGGGGTGAGCGAGCGCATCGTCGGAGACATGCTGGGACACAAGACCCTCACCTCGACGAGGCGTTATGCCAAAATGAAGTCTGAGACCTTGAAGCAGATGTGGGCAGGGGAAACCGTCAGTAAACCGTCAGAAGCAGGGAAAATTATTAAGCTAACTACAAAAGATAAAAAGAGAAAATAGGTGGACACCGAGGGTTCGAATCCCTCTCTCTCCGCCATTAATTAAACAATAATATTAGATAGTTATAATAATAAATTAGGCTGAAAAACCGTCAGTCAACCGTCAGTGGACCGAGTATTGTTTTTTCCCTAAGAATTTTGAGCCAAATAGCTTTGGGAGGATAATATGGGGATAAAATGGGCTGTGATTTTTGAGTTTGACCTTAAGGAAGGCGTTGGGGTCCTTGCTAGGAAGAATGCTGGTGAGGGAGAAGTGGCCTTGTTTAATTCGAGGGAGGAGGCCGAAGATTGGGTTTTATCAAGTGGGGAAATTGATGCGGATATCTGGGACATCAATTATGTGAAATTTGACGCATAGCGAAGGATGTGTGTAATGCTCCCCTCAAGTCGAGACAATTTTAAGACCCTCTTTGTGGAGCCTCAAGCCGCTTTTTCCCAATTCGCTTCCTGGTAACGGCGCTCAAACTCCTGGGGGCTCATATAGCCCAAGGCAGAGTGCAGATACCGTTGATTGTAATAGGCAAACTAGACCAAGAGTCTTTCCCGGGCCTCCTCCAAGCCGGCAAACTCCTCCAACCACAGAAGTTCTTCCTTCAGGGTCCGCATAAACCCATCGGTTTCCGCGTTGCCCTTGGGGTTATTAAAACTGGTAAAGATCTGCTAAATGTCCAGGGTCGTAGTAACTTTCAGGAAGGACTTGGGTTCTGGATTGGTTTTTCCGGAAGGTGGTGGGGTGGCACTTTTCCTTCAGGTGCCGGTCTCGGGTGAAGCCGCCGGTTACAGGTGGCCCGGGGCTATCCCATGGAAGTACAAATCGCAGTTACCGGGTAACCACAGCCCTTCAGCCCGACGCAGCGAAATTCTTTTTAGAACCTTGATCTGAACCGGCCTGCTTCCCGACTATCCTTTCCAACTCGGAAATCTTGCCTTGACCGGGGCGTCATCGCCGTTCCTCTCCGCTAAGCCCTTTTTCCAAGCTTCCAGAAATTTATCCCGCCAGCGATAAAAGAGCGTCTCACTAATCTGGTATTTGCGGCACATGTCCGCTATGGAACTATCCCCTCTTATCACCTCCAGGACTGCCGCCATCTCGAGTTGGGGGTCGATCCTCCGGCGTTTCATGCTCACCCCCTGAGACATTATACTAGATTAACTCAATGTCTCAACCTCAAGGGAGGCAGGATACTTGCCTGATTTTCCCCTTCACTGCCCGAAAAGACAATTCCGGGGCAGTAAAAACTATAGGTCCCAAAACGGGGCTTTTTTCAGTAATTTTTATCTCAAAAAAGCGCATCTTTTCCCCACCACATTCAAGGCCAATTGGAGATAACCCGAAGAGACTTTCTTCCTTCCCGTCCCCGCTCCAAGATCTCACAGCCACTCTCGGATATTGTTTCGAACCCTTAAAACCTGCAACTAATTTTAATAATTTTGACAGATTCTTCGAGGAAAATTACAAAATTACCAAGCTGGTTTTGCAGCATTTAAAAGATTCATTTTGACAGAAAAATGTCAAAAATTAATGGCATTTATAGGAAAAATTATCAATAAAATATGGAAAAAATATTCAATAAATCCCTTCTGAGAATTTTTTCTTGACAAATAATTTTGAAATATACTAAAATAATTTATCTAAATATACGTGTATATTTTATAGGGAGGGAACATGGAGAGGCAAAAAGATAGAGAAAAATTTGTTGAACTCGCCGGAAAAAGGGTTTCTAAGGCGATCAAGGATATTCGCCTTATTGGCAATCTTTCTAACAAAAGCAACTATAGCTATACTGATGAGGATGTCCGGAAAATCATCAGGGCATTAGAGTCTGAGGTCAAAAAGCTGAAGCAAAGGTTCGAAACCCAAGGCGCTTCCGAAGAAATCGTATTTAAGCTTTGATAACATTGATAATTCAGGAGGTTGTATGAAGTGGCACTTTGAGGAGCTTTCTACGAAACAAGTAGATTTGGAAGTCACACAGCAGGACCAGTTCCAAAATGAAGAGGTTGATCTGCCGGAGACCTTGGTACGAGAGACCATTCAAAACTCCCTGGATGCGAGACCAGCCAACGACGGAAGGGCTTTGGTAAGGTTCAGGTTTGTTTCAGACAGTTCTCTCGAACCCGGGTTCATGCAACAGCTTTTTGAGGGACATTTGGGCCATGCCACCGCCGCAGGTGTGGACCTTTCAGGGATTGATTTCAACCACCCTTCAGCCCTTATAATTGAAGACTTTGGCACAGTCGGCCTGACAGGTTCATGGGATGACTGGGATGAGGGAAACTTTTACTACTTCTGGAGATGTTATGGAAAAACAAATAAATCAGGAACAAAACAAGGGCGCCGGGGACTGGGCAAACTGGTTTATTCGCTCTCATCCCGGCTGCGGTCCTTTTTTGGGCTAACAATTACCACTGATTCGGGGGTGCCGCTTCTGATGGGGCAGACTGTATTAAAAACGAGACGTATTGATGGGCGGCGTTATCCCCCTCACGCATACTTTTCGGAAACCAAACATTCAGAACCTAGGATGGGGCTCCCAATTCCGACCACCGATGAGTCTTTTATCAGCAATTTCCGCCGTCAATTTAGCCTGCAGCGGGCTAACGAGCCAGGCCTTTCACTGGTGATACCCTATCCTAATCCGGGCCTCCATGAAGATGTCATGATCTCGGCCGGGATCCTCAGCTACTTCATCCCAATTCTACGAGGCCAGCTTGTCCTGGAATTTGGCGACATAACCGTGGAAGCCCAAAATGCCCTTGATGTTGCCAGGAATTACGCCAAGGGAGGAATCTGGGATGTCGAACAGCTTTTTTCGTTTGTTAATGAAACAACGGAAAGGATGGAGACCGCCATACAGGCAGAACCAGGATGGCATCGGGGAAAACTTGAGGATGCCTTCAGTCAGGAAGACCTCAAAGCAATGAAAGATTACTTTTCGAATGGCGGAATGGTTGTTGTGCGGTTTCCGATCAAAATCGGTTTCAAAAGCGGAGAGACTAAGGACTCATATTTCTTGGCATTTCTGAAGAAACCGGAGAATTTGTCAAGAGGGCAGGATTTTTATGTGCGTAGCGGGATTAACATTCCCGGAGAATCCAAATTTCGGGAAAGGAAGGCTTTGGGAATGCTCCTTGCCGAGGATGAGCCCGTCGCCGAATTCCTTGGCGATGCCGAAAATCCCGCCCACACCAAATGGAACGGGAAGTCTGACAAGCTCCAAACCAAATACAAATCTCCAGAACCCGTTCTCAGTGCCATTCGAAACAGTTTAATCCGGTTGCACGATCTGCTGGCCCAAGAGGTGGATGAGGAGTATGAGGATGCCCTGTTGGAATTTTTCTGGGCACCGGGAAGGCGTTCCTCACAAAGACGACCCGGGGTCAAGCCGCCAGTGGTACCACCAATCATTCTCCCCCAGCCGCAGAACATATTCCGCATAAGTGAAAAAGCCGGTGGTTTCTCAATCAACCCTTTGGGTTCCCCCCAAGCGGCAATATTCCCGATGGAAGTAAAAATCAGGGTGGCATATGACACTGTGGAAGGAAACCCTTTCAGGGTTTATTCGAAGTATGACTTTGACTTCTCGAAACCCGGGGATGTGGGGATAACAGCCCGGGGGGTCACCATCTCCTCTGCCTTAAATAACGAAATTGACTGCACCATCGAAGGACCTGATTTTGAAATCTCTGTGGATGGATTTGACGAGAATCGCGATTTGAGAGTGAGGTTGGAGGCTTAAAATGATCAAGATTCAGCGACGAATCAACCATACGGGGAGAAAACGTATTAACAAAAAGAACGTCGACATCAATCTGATAGATCAACTTGGAGCCCCCCTGCGATTTACCGGTACGGTGCAACTTGCGGAAATAAGGCTCCCGGTGGAGGCACCAGTCTTGATAGAGGCGTATCAACTAAGCTCATTCCAACGATTCCACTGTGGAACAGTTAGGGAGTTCAACCTTCCAGAGGATACAACCTTACAGGAGCTCGATCCCGGCAATCCCATTTATTTCCGGGTTAAGGTTCTCGATCCGGTCCAAAAGAATGGCCTGATTTTGGCCAGTGTTTCTGGAATAAGACCCAGTAATGAAGAACCCGGCGAGGATGGGCGTGACAGTCTTTTGCCGGTTGGGACCAAAGATTTGGGGAACGTTCCTTGGCGCCTTGACTTTAATAATGAAGCGAGGCCGAAGCTTCTCTTAAATTTCAGAATTCCCGGTGCCGTCGACCGAATCAGTTCTGACCCCGTTTTCCAGGGTCTCGTTTTTCCGGGAGTAATTCGTGAAATTCTTACATGGATATATTGGGCTGAAGATGGCGGCTGGGAAGAGGAGAATGGCGATTCGTGGCAAAATCTCTGGATAGAGTTTGCCCGACGGGTGCTGGGGGAGGAACCCCCTGAGACAAAAAGCGACCCCTCAGACGTCAGGAAATGGATTGATGAGGTTGTTGGTGCCTTTGGTCGTAAATACAACCTTTGTGAACGTCTGGTGACTCATGCAGGAGGAACTGGTGAATGAAAATCCGTAGACTTAACCATTCGGGTCTCAGGGAGTTCGAAAGTTATCTGGAGGAATTAAGAACCCCGGGAAACCAAAACCAACCCCCTGTGCCCGTTCATTTACTCGAAAACCCGGGTTACTCTGAGGAGCTTGAGCGGGATGTGGAAATTGAAAGCCAACAGTTTCAGAGTCGATTTGATATGGGGAAATATCTTGTAGAAAAACTGGCCGGATGTGACCAGCAAACCATTTCCCATGATGTCGGGCTCTGGAGCTGGCTGGCTCTTTTCTACTTCGACCAACTATGTCCTTCAGGCCAAGACGGCAGGAAACAACCGCGCCGAAGTGATAACTATATACTCAGCAGAAACAGGAACAACTATCATCGACATGCTATCCGGACCACATATTTGCTGGTCCGAGATTATGATGAAACAGTTCATTTTATGTTTACTAACCCTCTTTACCAACGAGGTGAACTGACAGAACAAATTACTGGACGCCCTTATTTTTTTGGCTGTAAGGGTATTATCGAGGCGGCAAGCCATCTTTATTATGACCGTTTGCGAAATGCTCCAAAAAGGGGAGCGGCCTCAAAAGACGGTCCGGGAGTGGTAAGGCGTTTTGGGTTGGTGCTCAGGCAACTTGAGCTTACCTATGATCTTTTTTCTTTGGGAAGGGACGAAATTCTGAATCTCCTGCCCAGAGAGTTTGACAGGTTCAAAGTGGGTACAGAAGTTGCCAGGAAGCAATCTTTGTTTAAGAGAGTGTCGAATTTGTTGAAACCAAGCGGTGGATAATATCCTGAACCACGCGATCAGGGTCCTCTTTTATCTCATGCTCCCAATACCGGATAACATTCCAGCCACTAGAAGAAAGCTTTGCGTCGATTTCACGGTCACGCCTGACGTTGCCGCTTATTTTTCTCTCCCAGAACCTTGCATTGGTGGAGGGGCTCTGATAATGGAAGGGACAACGGTGCCAGAAACAACCATCAATAAATATTGCAATTTTCGCCCGGGGAAAGACAATATCAGGTTTTCCCGGTAGCGGAAAGTTGGTCCTGTAGCGCCAGCCCAAGGACCAGAGCCGACGTCGGATAGTCGTCTCGGGCTTGGTGTCACGGGGCCCGATCCGTGACATGCACCGGCTTCGTTGTTCAGGGGTCAGGACGTCAGTCATATTTTCTATCTTGATACATGTCTTACATTGGCCAGTGGTGAGCGGCCAATATCATGGTCCATGCAGGCTTCAAGCACCTCTGCCACTATATCCGCCAACTGAAGGGCGAGGAGCGGAGGCACTGCGTTACCAATCTGCCAATATTGGTCAGTACGGTGTCCCTCAAAGAGATAGTTGTCAGGAAATGTTTGCAGCCGGGCCGCTTCACGGACCGTCAGGCTCCGGCACTGGGTAGGATCAGGATGAATGAAATAATGTCCGTCCTTGCTAATATGAGAGGTTATCGTGGTTGCCGGTCCATCCCAAAGCTGTACCCTGAAACGGTCATTAAAATCCTCAACCTTTGTACCCTGCGAGGCGTTTGAATGCTTGGGCCACAGCCATGGCGGAAATTCATTGATCCTTGGAAAGGCTCCATGTATTTCAGCATAACAGGCGGCATAAAGATAACGGTGCAAATCAGAGGGCATATGAGCCCTGGATTCGTGCTGAAGGACGCCGCCAAGTCTTTCGTCAAAAAGCCACTCCGATAGCCGGTTGGGAGCAACACCACCTTTGACAAACCTTCCACCAGGTTCCAGTTCCTCCGGGAGATTGTCCAGCACTTCCTTTATTTTTGACGCCACTCCCGGGTCCCCCACAGACTGCTGATGCCATTGGCTCATTTCCCCTTTTATGGCCCGAATCCATGAGGTGGTATCATGCTCACTTCTTGAAAGTCGGCTTCGGATAAGAGGAATACCGTAGATAACGTCGCGAACCGTTAACCGGCCCCCCGCCTTCTCAAGCACAGGCGGGACAATATCATAGTCTTCACGGATGCCTAAAATTATGACTCTGTGGCGGGTCTGGGGTATTCCAAAATGCTCTGATTCAATTACATAATCGTTTGGTCCAAGCAAATCATCCCGAAGGGCGGTTTTGGAGAATGACCAGAGACGGTAGTGGTAAGATACTTCCGGTTTGGGTATCTCCTTGCGGTCATCTGCTGATAGGGCATCCCATGGGTTCTGCATATCCTTCAAAATGCGTGTGAATATTTTTTCGTCCCGGTGCCGCGAACTGAGAATGCCCTTTACATTCTCCATCACGAAGACCGTGGGCTGAAATGCCGCAACTATCTTAAGATATTCGCGATAAAGGGTATGTCGTTCGTCAGTGCTGAATCCTTTCAACCCTTTCATCCGGACACGCCCAATAACAGAGTATGCTTGACATGGCGGGCCCCCCAAAAGCACCCAGTGGCGCTTGTTGCCGAGCGCCTTTTCAATCCTGTAAAGGACCTCATTGAGCGGTTCCCGGCCAAGTTCGGCGTGCCAGGTTGCAACTGAAGCCAAACGTGCATTATCCGGGAAAGCCCTGAACAGGTCCTCCCGGCTGACCCCTTCCCCTTTTACATACCCATAATAAAGCTCCGGGACTTGGTTCTTTTCAAACTGCCTGAAGAAATGTCTCAACTCAAGAGTTCTACAGGCCGCGGGGTCCTTCTCAATGGAAAGGACTACATTAAATCGCAGTGCCCCCTTATGAGCCGAAAAGCCCTCGCCCAGCCCCCCCGGGCCGGCAAACAAGTCTACAATAGGAACTCTCGTCATCATTAAAAATCTGCTGGAATTTTGGTTCTGGCGGATTCTCCCTTTAGCCATTCCACAAGGTGGGCCTTGTGAAAAAGCCACCGCTTCCCCAACTTGCTTGCGGGTATCATACCTCGCCGGGCATAACGCCGCAAGTCGTAAGGACTGATGCCCAGAAAAATGGCGGCCGCTTTGGCAGGGCTGGCGGGGCCACTTTCTGCACCGTAGCGCAACTACTTACCGCCCCAGTAATCCACAAGCTCATAGGGCTGGAATTATCCACCTTTTCATGACGCTGCTCCTCTTCCCTCTTCACCTCCAGGGTGGTTTCAGCCACTTCCGCCCTAGCCTCCGCCTCCTGCAGTTTGGCCTGTTGGTGTTTGCCCCAGAGCCATAGGCCCAGGACCCCCATGACCGCAGCGAGAATGGCCCCCACTTCTGAGCAAATCAGCCTGAAAATCCATATAAATCACTCCCCGGCCAAGTCTTCAGACTTGTGCCCGTTGCGCCATACCCTGGCCGCCGAATTAAGCCCATAAATCCCAGCCAGCGTCCCGGCCAGGGCGACGAATGAGTTCCAGGCCTGGCCCAGGTTGAAACCCAGGGCCTGGAGCACCAGACTGGCGGGGAAGAGCACAGCCACCACCAGGAACATGCCCACCCGGGAGCAGGACAACTGCCCACTGGCCGGGTCCACGAAGATTTCCGTAAGCCGGTGGCGCATCCCTTGGGACTTGAGGCCCTTCTGCACCTCCTCCCGGATGATGCGCTCAAACAAGCCCTTCAGTTCGCTCATTTCTGCGCCCATATCATCCTCCAGGCAAGACCGGAATCAAGTCCCCCTCAAAGTCTCTCCAATCCCGAGTCCAGGCATACTGGAAGTGCATGGCGTCCGTTGGCTCGTCCCACAGCCAGCCACTCTCCCAGCCATGCCGCGCCCACACCTGGAGAAACTCGTCGGACCAGGTGCAGCCGCCGTTGAAGGGGTTCTTGGCCGCATTCAGGTCAACCGCCATGCCCCAGGAGTGGACCGAGAGGCTTTTGCCGCCCTTAATTTTCCTGACGCAGAAACAGCCGTCGAAAGTCTCGATCTCGTCGATGAGCCCAGCCTCCAGGAGGCTTTTAAACACGGCCTTGATAGGGGCCTCGATAAGCCGATGCCCCCAGAAACCAAAACCGTTCTTGGCGACAAAACCGGCAACCTTCCAAAGTATGTGCTTGAACTCGGTCAGGTCTATGAACTTGAGGTTCTGCCCCTGCCACCAGGCCTCCATGGGATTGCCCAGGACCCGCAGCAGGTCCCTCTGCAAAAGGGGGAACGTCACCTTCGACGCCGGAAACTCCTGTTGCGGCAAAAGCGCCGCCCAGGTGAAGCGCCCCACAATGCCGTCGGCGTTCAGTCTGCGTTGCCGCTGAAAGGCGACTACCGCGGCCTGGGTCTGGCTGCCAAAGATGCCGTCCGCCGGGCCGGGGTCCAAGTGTTGCCGACGAAGGGCCTCCTGAATCAGGCGGACCTCCTCTCCCCGAGAACCAACCTTGAGGATCATCGCTGCCCCCCTTACTTGCCAACGTCGTCTATTCTGGTGTGAATCCGGGTTATGTCGCTGGACATCTTTTCTTTGAGTGACCTGATCTCGCTTTTCATTTCCGCCCCAAGGTCCCTGATATCCCGCTTGATCTCCGCCGTCGCCAACTCCAGGTCGGCCTTTTTCGCGAAGGTTTCACGGATATGGGGGATGTCGTTCTGACGGAGCAGGAATTGCCGTTCTTCTATTTCCTTTTCCCGGGCCTCCTGCCGGTCAAACCTGCGCTCAATTTCAGCCCGGCACGTTTTGCAGTGCTCCGTCTGCTGTGCCATGAAGCCTGTGGTCATGCGCTTCATAATCCAATACACAATGCCCGGCGAACCGATGACAGCCAAAAGTGTCGCCACATTGACCGTGTTTACCGCAATGCTTGGGTCCGGATTCATAATTCTCACCTCAGGTTACAGAAACGGCGATGTTGGGCCTCCATGCCGCTTTGCTCCTTTGGTCTATGGTCACTTTCTTTGCCAATTGGATATTGCGGGGATACTCCAGCCCCCGGTCAAAAACCCGATGCTCCCACCGTCTGATGTTGAAGTGCCTTACCAGGAATTTAATGGCCGTTTCCACCGGGAAGGCCTTGCAGGAAAAGATGTCGGCGCTCAGATAGGCCCGCTCCGGGTAGGTGTGAATGCTGATGTGGCTTTCGGCGATGATGACGAAGCCGGAAACCCCGGCATCCTCCGGCGGGTGGGGGGGCAGGGGATTGAACTTGAATACATACGGCGGCATGATCTTGGTCATGCCGATGACCTCCGGGGCCCGGTCCAGAAAGTCGTAAATGACTTCCAGGTCAGCCAGGCGCTTGGGGTCGGCCTGGTAGCCGTCCAGCACCAGGTGGGGCCCGTAAGCTTCGTTTGTCTGCTGTCCCTTCATTCATGGAGCCCTCCCTCAGCCGTCCCGGCCGATGAAGTAAACCATAGCCTCAATCACATACCCGCTTGCTCCCGGGTCTCCCGAGATGGTGCATTTCAGGGTATTGCGGCCGGCGAGAATCCGCCGGATGGTGACCCCAAACTCATGGTCATAATTGCCGTTGGCTGCCTTGGCGGTGCCGTCGAAAATCTGGAAGCCGTCGTCGTCCTCCAGGGTCAATTGCGCCGTCCGGTTGTTGGTGTTGGCGCCGTTGCGCTGGTGAATCCAGAGCAGTTCCCCCTCGTACGGCAGGGGCACGCTCTGAATCAAGCCGCCCCCCGAAGCCCCGCTGGGGAAGGTGAAAGTAAACCGTTTCCGGTGGTAGCGCTCGTATTTCATAATCCGGCCTCCTCCCGTTTAAGCCTGAACCCCGTCTTCAAGGGGGTGGGTATTTTTAGAAAAGTGCCGAAAGTTTCCCGGGCCCTTTCATTTTCCTCCTGAGTAGCACGGTCCCACATTGCCGAAGGACGGAATGCCCTCATCATATTGGCCTGTGTTTTCCGCTCCATCTCCTCCTGGACAAGACCTTTTTCCGTTCTGATGGTTTGCACTAAGCGATGGCGCCGCTTCTCCGGGTCCATCTGCGCCAGGGCTGGCCATTGCATCGCCAGTTTTTTGAAGGCCCCGGCAGCCGGGCTCAACAGCATGTCGCCATACTGGTCCATGCTCTTTTTCTGCTGCCCGGCCGGCGGTTTGGGGGGAAGCCCAACTTTGGCCGCCACTTCCGGGTCCATGAAGATGTTGGCCTTCTGGGCGATGGCCAGCAGTTGCGCGTCGATTTTGTCCAGTTTTTCGCGTTTCTGCTCTGCTGTCAATTTGGCGTCGTTATAAATAGTGTCACGCTGCCCTTTCAGGTCGCCCATTTGGGAGATGGCTTTGCGGGCCACCCGGGCAAACATAATCTCAGGATGGGACCGCAGATGTTTGTCGGCCTCCTCCTGCTTGCCGGTTTTCAGGAGCAGTTTCCAGGCGGCCTCAGCCTGCACCACGTCCTGGTATTTCTCAAAAAAATCCGCCACAGAGCGGGCCCGGTAGCCGGTGGGGGCCTTGGAGAAAAACGCCCGCACTCCCCACACCCGCTCAATGGCGTCTTGGGCCGGCTGGGGCATGTCTTGCAAAACGCCGGTCTTGCGCAGTATGACGTCCACTCCCGGGAGCAGATAGTTGGCACCCAGGCCGCCCCCCAAACTGCGAATGAAGTGCTCCATCATTACCGGGCTGATGCCAGTAGCTTCGCCGAAATGTTTGCCCCAGACCTTGGCCGTCTCCGTGGTCCAGGGCTTGGCCCGCATCTGCACCGGGAGCCGCTTTAAAGCCGGGTCTTCGATGGCCCGTCCCCGGAAGAAGTCGTAGTTGGCCTGGAATTCAATGATGGGCCGGGCCAGGGCGGGCACGATTTCTGGCGTCGCCGCCGACCAGGCTGCCTCCAGGGCCTTCTTCACATCCCTGGCGCCCCCCCCTCCCAGCTTCCATTCCAGCATGGCCACCGGCACCGAGCCGAACATGACCCCCGCCTCAAAAGGCTTGGGGATGCGCAGTATGGGCTGGTCCGGACCCAGGGGAATATGCCAGAAGTAGTTGCGCTCCCAGGCCTCCAGTTCCTTGTAGCGCTTGTCCCGGGAGGCCAGGAGGTAGAGCAGAATAGAAACGGTGGTCAACATGCTCAGACGGAACCAGACTTTCTTCCGGTTCGGCCCCTTAAGTTCCGTCACCAGCTTGTCCATGCCTTGAATCGAAGCGTTGAAGAAGGGAATGAGCATCCCTAGGTAGCGGACGGCGGGGTGGCCCCCAACCCGGCTGTAATCCAGGGTGGTGCGCCGGGACTCATGAATTGCTTCGGCATGGCTTAACCCCTTATCCCGGGCCTGCTTGTAAATGGAAAACCTGGTCATGTTCTCCAGGAAGGCCGCTACGTGGCGCAGGGCCTGGAGGGGATGAGGAAAATAACGGAATTTGGACGGGTCAGCAATCTGCTCCGCCGTAATCTTCTCAGGGTCGGTAAAACTCTGAGCCAAGGTCGCCAAGGGCCCGCCTCCCGCCTCCCACTGGCGGCGCAGTTCCATGGCCCCTGGGTCCTTGCTGAGAAGCTGAAAAGCGTCCTTGAACCAGAGCAGGGGATTGAAGCCGAAACTGCTGAAGAGCCACGCCTGAATGATATCTCGCACCGGGTTCCGGGAGACGAACTCCGGATTTAATACCGCCCCGGTCCGCAGGAGATCAGCCGGGAATTTGGCGATTTTCATAAGCACCCCCACTTCTGAGGGCATCATGTTCACCGCCGCGTTATAGATATCCGGCGGCACCTTGAGCCAGCGTAACACCCCGTCCCGGTAATAAGGCAGGGTGCCCGGCTCCGGCGGGAAGGGGCTACGCACCCAGAGTTTGGTATAAAAATCCCTAAGAGCAGGCCGGGCCGTAGGCGCAAACTCCAGGAGAGGTTGCAACTCCGGCTTGGACCTCAGAAATTCCTCAAACTTGGCGGTGGTCTGGGGAGCCGTGCGCCGGCTCACATCCCGATCGGTGATGAACCGGTTGACAAACTCCGCCACCTGCTCCTCTCGTTTCCTCACATATCTGCGATAACTGACGGGGGTTCCCGGCCCACATCTCTGGTCGGCGATCCGCCGCAATTCCCGTTTCATCTCCGGAGAGCCCTGGTTGATGAGCAGATTTTGGAGTTTGTATCTCTGGTCCAGGGCGTGCCCCAATTCATGGGACAGGACTTTCTCGGTCGTGGCGAAGCGGGTGACGATCTCCCCCCCGTCATCCACTTCCTGGCCGTTGACTATTTGCTGTTTTATCCAGCCCTGGAAATATCCTAACTTGTTCTTCCCCAGGGAGTGGAGCGTCTTGATTTCAAACCCCAGGGCCTTCGCCAATCTCTCCAACTGCGGTCTCAAAACGCTGTCGATCTCCTGCTTGAGGGTAACTGGCACCGGTATAAACTTAGCAGGGATTTCCTTGATTTCTTCCATATCCGCATACTTGGCAAGGACGTAAAGCCCGCGGAAGACCCGGTTGCGGGCATAGGCAAAGTTGGCCTTGTAGGCCATCTCAATAAGCATCTCCAGCGGGTCCAGAACCTGCTTTTCAGACCCCTTGATCCGCTGAATAACCTTGCCTTTCACTCCGGCCCCGCCGGCATTGGCCGCGATGTAATCATCCAGGCCCTCCAGGAGGCGTTTAAAGGGGATGTAGAATTGGTTCCGGGCCTTAATGTCTTCATAAAGCTCTGGTGATAGCATCCCCACCCGGAGCAGAGGTTGCAGAATCATGGTATCGGCCCACTCCCGCACTGAGGCCGCTATCTCATCCAACTTGGCGAAGCCGTCCTCCCCATATTTAGCCTTGAGAGCAGTGATCACCGCCTGGCTGTCCTCTGGATGCACCCCCTTGATCTCGCCTGGTAGCCGGTTGCCATATTCACCGGCCAATTCCAAATCCCTCTGGGCGGGCATCAGGACGTGGAAGAGATCAGAGTTGACTTCTGCCAAGGGTGCCCCCCGCTGCTGGGCGATTTCCTTAAGGGGTTCCAGACGCCGCACCAGAGAGTCACCGGCCACATCAGGGGCCTCACCACTGAACACCATCTGGTTGGTTTTTTCATCAAATTCCATGGGGTCCAGATAAACATGGTCCCCGGTAATGCCTTGGCGCACCCGCCCCTCAATGCCCCGCATGAAACTCAGGCAGTTGACGATGTTCTCCCCCGCTGGAATCACCAAGCCCTCTTCCGCCAACTTCGTGCCGGTGCGCAGGGCCAGCTTCTCCCATGCCCCCCACCGGTCCACCAAGCCCGCATAGAGGTCATCCAAGACTTCTGGCAGGCTGGCAACACCATCCTTTAATTTCTGCACAAGCCCTTTCTTCTCGGGCAAGGCGATATAGGTGTCCCGATAGCGGTCCACCATCTCTTGGGGTGTGGCTGCGTCAAATTCTGCCTGAGTCTCAAAGAGCCGGAACGGGAAGCGATCTGCCTTGTCACTCGATGGCTTTTCAAAAACCTGGGGCGCCTGGGCGCTGGCCAAAAGGCCGCTTGGGGTTACGATATCCAGTAGCCAATCGCCCAGCTTGACGTTCCCGGAGGTCAGGTTGCTGGTTAACACGAAGGAAGGTGTAAAGATGACGGCCCTGACGCTGTCGAAGGACTTAGCCCGGGCCTTTAGCTTGGCCGCCACTTTCTCAGGGGCGTCGTTGAGCAAGCTGGCATGGTGGATTTCGCAGACATTGACCTCATTCTGGCTGTTTAGGTAGGCCACGGCAATTTCTTCACTTCCCAGCTTGAGGCTGGGCCCCAGGGCCGCCACATCCGCAGAAGTGGCTATTTTCTCCTTCCTGATGAGGAACCGGGCCATGTTCCGGGCATTGTAATGGGCCTGGACAGCAGTGCCAGCCTGCCAATCATAAAAGCTAAAGCTGGTGCCGTCGATGACCACAAACTCACCCATCTTATCACCCAAGCCGGGAAGATTGGCGACGCCATTTTTCCACAGTTGCGCCGAGCTAATATCCTCCCTGCTCATGGCAGGGTTGCCGCTCGGGTGGTTGTGGACGAAATGCACTTTGGCGGCTCCCAGACGTTCGGCCCGGCGCACGAAATCGTAGATCATCTGCCCGGTAAACGCCACGTAGTGCAGAGCGCCGCTGGAGATGGCGGTGTGGGCCAGGATTACCCCGTCTTTATCGGTGTAGACTGCATGGAAATTCTCTTGACGCGGGGTGCGGAAAATGGCCATCATCTCCGCCAGTTCCTTGGCCTCCTGCCCCGGAGTCAGTCGGAATCCGGCGATGTTGAGGTATTTTCGCTCTCCGTATTCGAGGGCGACCCTGGCCTTGTATGACTTGGCCGAAAGCCGATCCGGCACGGTTCCGGTTCGTAGCGCTTCGATTTTTTTGGAAACCTCGGTGGCACGCTTAACGCCTTCTCGAATAACGGCACGACTTTGCCATTCTGAGCCAAAAGCAAAAACCTCCTCTTCTTTTCTCAATTCTTCGGCAACCTTGGGGTTCGGCGCCAGCCGCCGGCCCACGCCGCCAATGTTCAGCGTTTTGAAAAGCGGCTCCTTTTCCGAAACCCGGAGAGATTGCTTGCCCTGATTCTGGCTCTCGAAGAACTGATCATATTCATTTCGCCTGAGCGAAAATGTTACTCCAAACTTGCTTCTTAATAATTCCAAGACTTCCTTCAACCTGCTGTCAGGAAATTCTGCCACCATATACCTGGCATAATTGCTGTGGAATGTGCCCACCAGATTCAGGAGGTCCTGATCCAAGTAGAATTTGCCGCCCCGCGCCCGGGCTTGGGGAACTTCGATCGTATATGTGCCCTCCTTTCCCGCCAGTTTTGCGATCGTAACATTATGGGTGTGGTTGATGACGATTTTGTGTTCGCTCCTTCTTAGCCAGTCCTCCGTCTGGTCAACTGTCATGGTGACGTATTGCAGGTTCTGGTCTTGGGCGGGATTGTAGGTCAAGGGCATCAGCTTGCCGAAATCGGTCCTGCCATCGGCCCGGGTAAAGTAGACGTATTGGCCTCCCCTGATAGTATTTGAGAGCAGATTCCCGGTCACAATAAAGCGGGTCTCATAACCTCCGAGGCGAAATTCTTTGGGCTTCTTAAAACGGAGCCAGCCGCTCCGCGTTTTATCATCTTCGCCGATCCATTTAAGTTCCCTGAATCTGCCTCTCATGATGTCATAAGCCTCTTTCTGGTTGTCCGAAGTAGGCTTTTCCACACTTACCGAATCAATTGCGTAATGCTCATCCCGATGAATCTCGGTCTGGAGATTGGTGGCCTGGGCGAATTCATCCAGAATTTTTTTCAGGTCCTCTTCAGAAAAGATAATGCTGGCATCCCAATGCTCTCCAGGGCCAAACTCCTGGGGCTTGCCCCATATCCGCTCCCGCATGAACTGGCGCATAGTGCCAGTGCGCTGGCGCTGCGCCGTGTTTTCGGCCATTACCAGCTTGAAGTTAGACAGCTTGGCGGGGTTGCCGACCCCGGGGCGATACAATAGGTTGGTAAGCACCCGACTCCAGATGGCTCCCGAGGTCATCCGCGTATCCCACCTCCCCCCAATTAGGAAGACCGCCAACGCCCCCTTCACAGCCTCCAAATCCCGCATGGCAATTTCCACGATTTGGCGGCGGCGGTCTGCGTCAGGGATGGTCTCTTCGAGCCCATTCACCCAAGCCTGAAAATCCTGCTCCACCTTGGTCAGCAGGTCTTGTTTGAACTCTTCCGCGGTTTTCCCTTTAAGGGTCTTGTCAATGAGGCTCTGCAATTCCTTGGCGGTGTAGGGCTTGCGCTGCACCTTGGCCCGCACCGTTTCCATATAGGTGGGCTGGAGCAGGCCGGAAGGAGCATGAGGATCGCCCTGCACCATGGTCATTTTGCCCACGGTATCCGCCTGTAAATCCACCGCCTCGCTTTCCAGGTTATATTCCCCCGCTTGCTTGAGAGCCTCGACGTAATCATTATAGCGGGCATCAAAGGCCTGAAAGAACTTCTCCTGGTTCTCCACCGATTCGATAGACACATAACCGGTTACCCGTTTGACGAGAGACCCATTGTCAGGGAAGTTTCCCAGGAGGATTTGCACCCGGCCGTCGAAATCGGCGTCCATGTAGTTCTGGTCGATATACTCGCTGACCGCATCCCCTGTAATGGCCAGCATGGCCTCCGGGTCCTCGGCGAACATCTCGGCCAGTACCCAGTCGCCGTATTGGTTCATGTTATCTTTGACGTTGTTCAGGGTGTAGGCGGTTTCCCCCTTGGCGGTGACATTGGCGGCCAGGGATTTCAGCTTCTTAGTCAGCACGATAAGGGGGCGCACTTCGGTTGGCAGGGAACTGAGGGCGATTTTGTAAATCGGCAGATGAATCTGACCGGTGCGGTGGATGCGCCCTAATAACTGGATGACGTCGGAAATGTCCAAGGCCAACTGCCCAAGAATCATCACCCGTTGGCGCTGGTCTCTGAACCGTTCGCTGGCGTGCAGGGACAGTCCTTCGGCCGCGGCGCTGTTGACGATGAGTGCGTCCAGATCACCGTTGTTAAACCGGTTGACCGGGGTGTTCTTGTCCCGTCTTTCCTTATCTGACCGTTTTCGCAAAAGCAAGTCGTCGGTGTCCCAATCTCCCGCCCATTGTCGGCCGGTGATTTCTCCCACCTTCAGGCCGGCTTTGGTGAGGGCCTGTCCGATAACGTCGATGGGCGTGGCCCGCAATTCACTGGTAGTCTTGTTCGCCAGGTCTGCCAATTCAAAGTAAGCCTGCTGCAAGTTCTCCGGGAGCATGGATATATTAATCCGGCGCAGTTCTGTGCCGCCACTGTGAATAGTCACTCGGTAATAGAGGGATTTATCAACGGCCCGCTTTAAAATCTCCGAAAAGCTGAGGTTTAGAGGCTCACCTTCTTTCAGGAGGCCAGTATTTAGGGCATCATCAATAAAGGCATCCATGGTGTTGTAACACCCGATGACCACTTTCTTGTTATCCTGGGCCTGGGCCAGGGCCTCTTTGACGATGTTGTCCACCCGCAGGGCAAAGAGAAGCTGGCTCACCATGTTGTGCATTAAAGAGGCGAAATGGGTGTAATCGACGTTGGTGATGTCTCCCGGTCTGACGTCTTCTCCTTGTTCAACCAGGGTCGGCCCCAGCACATCCTTTATCCATCGTTGAAGGTCCTTGCTGAACCGCACCAACTTCCTGGCTACCAGGGTAACCTTGTCCGACTGTTCCCGCTCGAAATCTCTTGTGGACAGGTCCACCTTGGGTTCCAGGGACACCCCGGCATATGACAACTCCAGACGGCTCATCTGGCCGTTGATGGCCAGTTGGTTGGCGATCCATTCCTGGAGAGGCACCCCCCCAGATTGCACCACGTTAATCAATTGATTCATGTCCACCGCGGTGCCGATGTCGGTCTTAAAATATAATGGCAGGTTGTCGGGGCGCTTGGCAAAGGTGGCCGACGAGTAGAGAACCCCCCGGGCATGATGCAGAATTTCAGTAATAAACTGGCGGCGCTTGCTACCCGCCGGAGCTTGGCCTCTTCTCCCGCTTTGTCCTCCCCCGGCAGCCTTGTGGGATTCATCCAGAATAACCAGAGCGTTCCCCGCCAAGGCATTTATCAAATCATGTTTCGCCGTTCTGTTGCCTTGAATTTGATAATAGGTGGTGAGAACCCCATTATAGCCTTTGGTAAGTCTTCGGGCTCTCATGGCCTCTTGGATGGCAGGCATGTCCAATTCCTTGAGCACGGTTCCATCCAACCGATAAATCCGGGCCCCTGCTGCATTTGAGGCAATGACCAAGGGTTTATATTCACCCCAAAAAGCCGGGGGCTTATCCTCAGTGATATCCTCAATATCCCGATAGATATCAGAGAAAAGCTTGTCTTGAGCGGTGAAGAAAATAGGCGTCAGGCCTTGGCTGCGGGCATAGCGCATCATGCCTGCCACCACCCGGCCCTTCCCCAAGCCCGTCTGATGCCCCATGATGAATCCGCCGGGACCATTCTCAACGGCATTGACGGCCAAGGCCACGGTCTCCGCCTGTTCGGCCCCCATAGCCCTATAAAGTTCTTCTGTTGAGGCATAGTTAAGCTTATTTGCTACATATTGGTCTACTTTGCCGACCTGCGCCTCCAATTCGGTGATGTAATTATGCAGCGCCTCGGCCATGAACTTCGGAGCCATGGAATTAAGCGTGGGGCCTTCAGAAACCGGCTTGTAGATTACTTGGTGAGCGCCGCTTTCTGGCTCTATCTTGGGGGGCAGCGGCTCGGTTTTCTCTGGGGGCCGTTCTTCCTTGGTGGGCTCCACTGCGTTACGAACTACGTCTTTTACGCCTACTGTGACCGGCCCGGCCTTGGTCTCTATGGTAATTCTGGCCCAATCGTGAGCGCCCCGCACCTTGGTAATCTGCCCCACGGTGCCATCTGCGGTTTCTACCCAGCGGCCCGTTTCGATAACCTTGATATTTTGCCACTCAAGGTCTCCCCAATTGATAGGAGAGGCCTCTCCCTCTTTAACAATTAATGCTTTTGCCGATGGCTCCAGAATGGTAATGGTAGTCCCGTTCGGCAATTGGAGAATGGCGCCCGGGCCCGGAGGCTGCACTCCCGGTGGAACTGGAATATCCACCACGGTTCCATCCACCAGTTGCCCCTTAATGATGGTGGGGGCGCCACCTTCCGGCGACGTGGTGCCTTTGGGCGGCTTAGGACTCTCAGGAGGCTTGGGTTCCTGCTGCGGCGGCGGTCCCGGGGGTTCCTGCTGCGGCGGCGGTCCCGGGGGTTCCTGCTGCGGCGGCGGAGCTTCCTGCGGCGCCGCCGGCTTACCCTCCTCAATCTCGCTTTTCAGCAGGTTATAAACGTCTTCGAAGGTCTGGGCCCGCTCGATCTGGTCCGGCCGGTGTGGCGCGGCGGTTTGGTCCGGCATGGCCTTGCGTCCCTCAATAATGAGGAGCCGGATGGGGAAACTCGTTCCCATTCGCCGGTAAACGGTCCCGTCTATATTGATGTGATGAGTGACGTTGTAGTGGCTATAAAGATAATTGAAAAAGGTGCGGTCCGTGCCGCTTAACTCATTGGTCGGTTTGCCCAGGTTGGTTTCGAAGCTGTGGCCCCCGATAATGATGGCCGCCCGGCCGGTGTCGTCCATGGCCTGGAGGGCGTTCAGGGCAATGAGGTGTTCCAGCTTGCTAATCTTATAACCGTCAAAGTCGGTCTTCTTGTCCAGGGTGCCGAAGGGCGGATTCATCAGCACCACATCGAAGCTCTTGGGATTGACGCCGGGTTTGCCAACCTGGCCGATGGCGTTTTCAGTTGAGATGTTAAAACCCAGATGTTTTAGATGCTCGGCGCGTATGGGGTCTAATTCGTTTGCCAGAGTAATTTGCGGATTGGCCTCGATGAGGAGCATCCCATTGCCCGCCGTGGGTTCGTAAACATAATCCTCCTTGGTCAATCTGACGGCCCGGCTCATGAGGTAAGCCAGGGGCACCGGAGTTGAATAGGCTTGGTTCCTGATGGTTTCTGAGGTCCGGGAGGTCAGGGCTGGCTGCTTCTCATAAAGATTATTTAAGACCTCGAAGGTGTCATGGGGCGACAGTCCGAGGTCCTGGCCCGTCGCTGCCATCTCCCGGGCCTCCATGACCAGAGCCAGTTCAAAGGCTTCCTCGATGCGCTTGCGATAAGACGGCAACTCATCCTGGGACAGGCTGTAGGCTTTTTTGGCATAATCCACCACCTGTTGGGCGCCGATAGGCAGGCGGCGAACGCGGATTTGTCTTCTGATTAACTTCTGGAATTCCTTGGCGAGGTTGATGGTAGTAAATTCATGTCTTGGCCGTTGCTCAACTTCGTTCTCTTTATCTTCCAGGATTTGTTCAATTCTCTCCTGTAATGGATCAGCTTGCTTTTCAAGCAGCAAACCTTCACGCCGGGCCCGGTCGATAAGCTCCATAACCTCGCCCCGGGTGATTCTGCCCCTGATAATGTCATCGGCGACTTGCGCCGCATCAGCGTCTAAAATGCTTCGGGCCGTGGCCTTGTTGCTGGCGTCTTCAATAAACCGCCTTCTGA
>Ga0272446_1003152_pt1 | contig 21309 bp, 14 predicted proteins | sample YNPCB0061_FD_194587 | JGI IMG/M metagenome (GOLD analysis project Ga0272446, IMG submission 194587) | Hot spring microbial mat communities from Yellowstone National Park, WY, United States - YNP-CB-006-1 | ecosystem: Environmental > Aquatic > Thermal springs > Hot (42-90C) > Sediment | place...
GAGCTTGCCGACGAGGACGAGGAACTCGATGGCGCGTAGGTCGTCGCAGTCCACGTCGCCGTCGCAGTCAAGGTCCACGTCCACGGAAACTGCCGCAGCAGCAGCGACGAGCATCCCCCCCCAAGCATCCTGCACCGAGCACCGCCATTCGGCTCCACCCGTTCTGACGGCCAGCTCCTGGCTGTCCACGGCCAGCTCCTGGCTGTCCACGGCCAGCTCCTGGCTGTCCACGGCCAGCTCCTGGCTGTCCACGGCCAGCTCTTGGCTGTCCACGGCCAGCTCCTGGCTGTCCAACGGCAGGTTGCTACGCGGCACCTGCCGCCTGTCGCCGGCCCCGCGATGCGCGCACCGTCGCGACGGCACCGCTGCAAGAAAGCTTGCTATTCCGCTCAATCGCCTGCCAAGTCGCCCGACAACCAATCGCTGACGACCAGCAGCGTGAGCGGAAACGCGGCATCCAGAACCGTCGCGTGGACTACGAAGGCAGCCATTGCCGGTTTCGAGTCCGTGGGTTGCCGTGGTCGAATCGAGGCCGCGACCATCGCATCATGCAGCCCACCGAGCTGGCGGCCAGGCTGGCCGCTATCCTTGCGCTCCCGCGTTTCCCGCTGTGGCGCTACGCGACTCGTCTGCGAACGATCGACGCCGAAGCAGCTCCGCGGTTGGTCGTCGGCAGCGACGAACCGGCCCGACGGACCGCTCTCCGGCCCCTGGTCGTGCAAGGCGGCATGAGCCTCGCCGTTTGCGGGGTGGACGTCGACCCTGCGCGTGCAGGTCCAATCCGTCAACCATCTTCCGGGAAGGTGGGTGGCACGTCTACGGTGGCCGTCACTCCTCGAACGCGCCGCGGGTCGGCGCCGTCGTGTTGCGCGCCGCGCAGAGGAAGTCGTCGAGCACCCCCGTGCCAGCCTCTCCCTTGCCCACCAGCGCAGCGAGGGGGCGGGCGTCCAGCCCCTCGCCCAGCTCCGGCATCTCGATGTCGAGCGCCACGTCGGAGGTGCCTGCCACAGCCGGCTTGGACGCGCCCAGCCAAGCGTTGCCGCCGAAGGCGAACGCCGAACGGTCGCCGAGCCAGCTCTCGCTCGCTTCCGCTATCACGTTGTTGCGCACAACGCATCCGGTCGGGGCGTCCACGCCGGATTGCACCTGCGAAAAGTTCAGCGCCCCTTGGGTGGTCCCCACCAGCGTATTGTGTTGCACCCGGATTGTGTCGTACGTGCTCTCCGGCGTATCCATCGCCCACCAACCCACCGCGCCCCCGGCAACTACCACGTTGTTCTCGACGTCGACGTCGCTGGTGCGCGTATTGGCCAATCCCCAGGAAGAGTAGTCCTCCGTGCCGAAGAGAATACCCGAGCCTTGTCCACCGTGGTTTCCCCTCAGCATGTGCACGTAGTTGCGCGCGATGAGCAGGTGAGGTGCGTTGTCGGCGTAGATGCCGACGTTCCACGCATTCTCCACACTGTTGTCCTCGACGACCGCGTTGGATGCGTACCACAGACCGATGCCCTCGCCCCAGCAGTCGCGGATGCGGTTCCCCCGGATCACCACCTGGTCGGCCCAGGGGTCTGACGGACTGGAGCGGTCCGGGGTGGTGCCCATGCAGGTCGGCCAGCCCCCGTTCGGATAGTTGACGTTGTTTTCGTTCGTCAATGCAACATCGTGGATATCGTTGTCTTCGAGCCGGATCCTGCTTCCGGCGAAGCGGGCCGCCGGGCCGTCCATGTGGTGGATATGGCAGCCGCGGACGGTCAGATCGAGCACCGCTTCACCGCTGGCAATTCCCTGACAGCTCGGTGCACCGCAATTGCGAACCTCCAGCCCTTCCAACACCACATGCGAAGCCCACGCCATCGAGATGACCGCCGACCAATCCGACTTTATCTCCGAGCCGTCGAAGACAGGCGTCTCGCCGTCCGCCGCGCGAATGTACAGCGGTGTTTCGTCCGTGCCAGCAGCGTCGAACCAACGCTGCTGCGGGTACTGCCCGCCGCGTACAATCACGGTACCGCCGTTGGGCAGGCGGCTCGCCGCCTCCCCGAGAGACGCCAGCGGGTCTGCTTCCGAACCCGACGCAGCGTCGTCGCCGTTTGGAGCGACGAACACCCGTTCCGGTGGCTCGGCGATCGGCTCCAGGCCTGGACATCCCGAGGACGATCCGCCCGATCCCGCAGCCCCCGCGGTCCCCCCAGCCTCGCTCCCGGTTCCCGCCGCGCCACCATCCGTGCTGCTGCTGCCGCCCGATGCGCCGGGCGCTGCATCCGTCGTCCCGCCGTCGCTGGCGGGCGACGGAACCACGCTGCTCGCATCGGAGCTTCCACAAGCGCTTGTCATGAGCACCGCAAACGACAGCCATCCCCGGAACCGCTCCCGACTCGTTCTCATCCGTGCCTCCATTGCAGCTTCGGGTTGTTGAACGTATCGAACCCCTCCGGCCCCCACAAGCTCGCGCGGGAGGAAGCGCGTACCACTGCAGCCAAGATGTGATGGCCGCTGCACCATGCGCCAATGCAGAATCTGCCAGGTCGCAAGCGAGGGCGCTCCTGGTGCTCCGTGTGCCCTGGGGTGCGGCGGCCAGTCCGTACCGACAGGCACTCGCCACGACGCCGCGCCGAGCGACATTCTAATACCAATCGACAAGGCCGGGAGACGGCGCGGCGCATCTTCACGGCAGCCGGGCTTGGCGGCCCGCTGTCTCTTGTCACGACGTTTCCCCTGTGGCGCAGCCGCTTCCCCTCGCGCCCAAGTGCGTCTATCAACGCTGCGCCATGTCTACCGAATCCACCAAGGCTTTCTCCGGTTTCTTCAAACGTCCGATTACCGAGCGCATCGGGCTCGTCGCTGACGCTACCGGCGCTTGCCGGGACGATCTCGCCCGTGCCATCGAGCGAGGCGGGATCGACCCGGCACAGGCCGACAAGATGATCGAGAACGTGATCGGAACCTATGCTCTGCCGTTTGCCGTCGTGGTGCACATGGTGGTCAACGGCCGTGTGCGCTTCGCGCCGATGGTGGTCGAAGAGCCGAGCGTGGTGGCCGCGGCCTCCGCCGCTTCCAGGCTCATCGCCCAGGGAGGCGGGTTCCGCGCCGAGGCCGACGACCCGGTGATGATCGCGCAGGTCGAGGTGCGCAACGTGCCCGACGTCGAGGCGGCGACCCGCGCGATTCGCGCAGCCGAGGCCGAGATCGGCGACGCGGTGAACGCGACGGTGCCGGGACTGACCATTCGCAACGGTGGATGGCGGGGGCTCGAGGTGCGGCGCCTTTCCAACACCGTCATGGTGGTGCACCTGCTGGTGGACTGCCGTGACGCGATGGGAGCGAACATGCTCAACACGGCGGCCGAGACGGTCGGGCCACGCATCGCCGAGCTGGCGGGAGGCACCCTGGGTCTTCGCATCCTCTCGAACCTCGCGGATCGGCGCCGCGTGCGCGTGACTGGTCGCGTGCCGGCCAGGGCGTTGGCGACGTCGGTGCTGGACGGGCTCGCGGTGGCCGACGCGGTCGAGGCGGCATCGCGCTTCGCCGAGATGGATCCATATCGCGCGGCGACCCACAACAAAGGCATCATGAACGGGATTGACCCGGTGGTGATTGCGACGGGCAACGACTGGCGCGCGGTGGAAGCGGGGGCGCACTCGTTCGCCGCCATGCAGGGCGGGTACAAGCCGCTGGCGACGTGGCGTCGCGTGGGTGACAGCCTCGACACCGCGTACCTCGAAGGAAAGCTGGAGCTGCCGCTCGCACTCGGCACGGTGGGCGGAACCCTGGGCGTGCATCCCGCCGCAAAGGCCGCCATCCAGATCGCCCAGGTTTCGGGCGCGTCCGACCTCGCCATGCTCGCGGCGTCGGTCGGGCTCGCGTCCAACCTGGCAGCGCTCAAGGCGCTGGGTACGGAGGGGATCCAGCGCGGCCACATGGCGCTGCACGCGCGATCGGTCGCGGTGTCGGTCGGAGCGACGGGCGACGAGGTTGAGGCGGTCGCGCGCGAGATCAGCCGCACGAAGCAGGTGAATGCGGAAGCCGCCGCCGTCGTGCTGACGCGTCTGCGGAGCAAGGCGCCTGCATGAACGCTTGGGTCACCGCGGCCACCTTGATGATCGCCGCGCTCTCGGCTTGCGGGTGCATCGGCCGCGACCGCGTGGTTCGCGTGGTCGACGGTCAGCAAGTCGAGGGGAGGTACGTTGAGGCGGAGGCCTACGATGCCTTCGTTCGCGGGACGATCGCCGAGGAGGATGGTGACCTCGCAACGGCGGCGCAGTGGTATGTGCGCGCGTACGAGATCGACCCGGAGGCGGTGGACCCGCTGGCGCGGCTCGGCTACGTGCTGTGCGCGATCGAGCCGGAGCAGCCGGCGCATGCCGACAAGGTCTTTGCAAAGGCGCTGGAAACCAACCCGGATCTTGCGATCACATGGGCTCGCCGGGCCAGGTGCCGCCTGCGCCGCGGCCAGGTCGGCGAGGCGGTACGCGATGCGCAGCAAGCGGTCGCGCGCGATCCGAACGACGCGGAGGCGACCTCGACGCTCGCGGACGCGCTGCACGACGCAGGCCGAGGCGACGAGGCGGCTCGGGTGCTGGACGCGTGGGTGCTGTGGTCGAGGGGCAGCAGGCAGGCGTGGCGTGCGGTTGGGGAGCTTGCGGCCAGGCGCGGCGATGCGCAGCGGCTCGAGCAGGCTCGGCAGCACCTGATGCGCGACGCTCCGCCGCGTGACACGATCGTGCAGCCACGCCAATCCGGCGCTCGCATCTTGCTGCGGATCGACCATCACATCGCGCGCGGCGACCTCGCGGCCGCGCGATCCGAGGCGCTTATGGCGGGGCTTGCGCCCTCCGTCGTCGCGGTTCGCGCGTGCGCGTTGGGCCGGTGGAAGGCTGCCAGGCAGGAGGCTGCCACCCGGCTCGCAGCGGACCCCGGTGACGTGGACGCGCTGGCCGTCCTGATCGCCCTGCCCGGTGGAGGCGACTCGATACGCGGCTGGCAGGCGACCATGGCGAACCAGCCACGACCGGTGTCGTCTCTCGCCGCCTTGCTCATCGCCGACGCATTGAAGCGCCGCGTCGGTCTGGACGCTGCGCAAGCGTTCCTGGCGGCCTACGGTCCGATCGAGCCGGACAGCGACCCCCTGGCTTCGTTGATCAGACGGCGGCTGGGCACCCACGATTGACCTGGTATGCTCGTCGATCGACCGCGAGCTCGCCAGACGCGCTTCGAGAGCGCGTCGCAGCACGGCGGACTGGTCCAGACGGCAACGTGCAGCGCGCAAGGTTTTCCTCTCGGCGGATGCCGCTCTCGCGAGTATCCTTGGGGCCGTACGTGTCGACCCTCATCGCAGCCTCATCCCCGAGGGGACCCATGGGAGAGCGAACCAGCCTTTTTCTTGCCCAGCTCAGCGCAGCCGATCGCAAGCTTCTGCAGATCTCGGTGCACCTGAATCCGCTCATCGTGGCCAACGCCGACGGCAAGTACACCTTTCGCGAGTCGTCGGCGCTGGCTAGTGTGGTCCGCAGCCTGATCTCCGAGGAGGCGTACCGTCCGCTCGTGCTCGTGGCCGGCCATGATGATATTTCCGAGGCCGCGATGCGGGTGATGCTCGAGCAGCACGCCAAAGACATCGACGGCTACCTGGCCCAGGTCGCCGAGCTTCTCTCCCGGCTCCCGGAGGACGTCGCCGACGCGTACCGGCAATTCACGGTCTACGCCATCATCACCGTGGCCGAGGCGTCGCGTGACGGGCTCTTCGGCCTCGTGGGCGACCGGATCAATGCGTCCGAAAAGACCGTGATGCGCCGGATGGTCGAGGTGTTGCAACTCCCCGTCGACGATGCGGCGCGTGCCAAGCTCGGCATGTGAGCGAATGCGGCTCGCACTTTCGACCTCGCGCGATAGGATGATGCTGGCGCCATGACCGACACGCCTGCCACCGACCAGCACGAGGATGCTCAGGCATCCAATGCTGACAGCGGTCCTCCGTCGCTGGTGGGCGAGGTCATCTCGGGGCGTTATCGCATCGAGGCGGAGCTGGGCGTCGGCGGCATGGGGGCCGTGTATCGCGCCGAGCACACCCTGATGCGCAAGCGCGTGGCCGTGAAGGTGTTGCATCCGGAGATGACACGCCTACCCGAGGTGGTGGCCAGGTTCGAGCGCGAGGCGATGGCCGCCGCACACATCGAGCACCCCAACGTGGCCGCCGCCACCGACTTCGGCAAGCTCGACGACGGATCGTTCTTCCTCGTCCTCGAGTTCGTCGAAGGGGTGAGCCTTCGCGACCTGATCCACGAGGGGCCCTTGCCGCCGCAGCGTGCGGTCCACATCGCGCGTCAGATCGCCGCGGCGCTGGTGCGCGCGCACGGTCTCGGCATCGTGCATCGCGACCTCAAGCCCGAGAACGTGATGCTGGTCGAGCGCGACGGTGACAAGGACTTCGCGAAGGTGCTCGACTTCGGCATCGCCAAGGTGCCGATCGCGCAGTTCGAGAAGCGCGAGGGAGACCAGCACAAGACGCTCACGCGGGTGGGCATGGTGTACGGCACGCCGGAGTACATGGCGCCGGAGCAGGCGCTCGGGCAGGAGGTCGACGCTCGGGCGGATCTGTATGCGCTCGGCATCATGCTGTACGAGATGCTGGCTGGGCGGCGGCCGTTCGAGTCCGACAATCCGGTGACCCTGCTGGGCATGCAGGTGACCAAGGCGCCCCCGCCTTTTGACGAGATCAACCCCGACCTGCACATCCCGCCCGACCTCGAGGCGCTCGTGATGGAGCTGATCGAGAAGGAAGCTGCCCGCCGGCCCACCGACGCGCGGCAGGTCCTGGACGCCCTCGAGCAGCTCGAAGCGACGATGCGCCCCGGTATGCCATCGAGCACCGTGGTCCGCGCGGTCCAGCCGGCTGTCGCGGACGCTGTCACGCACCCGGCCCTCGAGCCTCCGGATGTGTCGCGCCAGGCCGCTCCAAGAACCGGCACGTGGTCCGACCTCCGGCGAGCCATCACCCCTCTTGTCGACCTCGCCCGCGATGGCCTGCGTCGAATCGACCTTGCCCAGGTTCGCGCCCGGCTCGACAGCGTGCACAAGACCCTGCCCGCGCCGATGCGCGCGGTGCCGGCCATGGCGTGGGTCGCCGCGCTCGTGGCCCTGCCGATGCTCCTGGTGCTGTCGGGGGTCACGCTCTTCTGCCTCACCCGTCACCCCGCGAGCCCGTCAACCTCCGGTGCTCCGATCGAGCCGGTCGCATCGGTCGCCTCGGCGGCGCCCTCGGCATCCGCGCCTGCCGTGGAAACCCTCGACGACGCGATGCTGAGCGAGGCGCTCGGCAAGGGGCCGGAGGCGCTCGAGTCGCTCGCCACCAGGTTCCCGGATGATCCGCGTCCCATCAAGCTGCTCGGGCGATACTACATGGCGCAGCTTCAGCCCACGAAGGCGCTCGACGCGTATCGACGGCTGTTCAAGGTGGATGCGAAGATGCGGTCGGACAGCGAGGTGCAGCAGAACATCGTGCTTGCAGCGACGCGCACCGAATCGGAAGATTACGCGTTCCAGGTCATGGAGCGCGAGATGGGGGCGCAGGGCGTGGATCTGCTGTACTCCATCGGCTACGAGGGGAAGGGCAAGTCCTCGAAGGTGGCGTCGCGGGCGCAGCGTTCCTTGAAGGCTCCGGCCGTCCGGAAAATGGCTTCCAAGGCTGCGCTCATCGCGTTGGACATGCGTGCGGCCGGCGGCTGCGAGGCCAAGTACAAGCTGCTCGAGCGCGCTCGCGACGACGGCGACGAGCGTACGGCAGTCCAGCTTCGTGCGCTTTTGGCCACGAACGGATGCGGGTTCCTCGGGCTCGGCGATTGTTGGAAGTGTATGCGCCGTTCGAGTCGGCTGTCGGAGGCTTTGAAGGCAATCGACGCGCGCAGCAACAACCCTTAGCCGCGCGAGCCGTGACCGAGGGCGGGCCAACTCCTGGGCCCAGGACAGCCCATGAAGTCCTGTCAGCCGGGGAGCTCTTAGATCTTGCCGAGGTACACGCCGATCTGCTTCCGCCAGAAAGGCCAGTCGTGCCCACCGTCGGAACCCCAGTCGTCGAGATGCACCGTCAGCCCGCACCCGCGGATGGCCGCTGCAAGCTGCCGTGACGTGGTGCTGTCCTCCCACGGCCCGTGCCCGGTCACCAGGTGGATCTCGCAGCCTCGTAGCTGCTCCAGATACCACGGATCGCGCAGGTTCGCCATGTAGTCGACCGGGTTGTTGAAGTAGAAATTGTCGTCGTACTCGCCGTCCATGAAGCATCGCAGATCGTACACGCCCGACAGCGCGATGCACCGGCGGAACACGTCGGGATGCTTCAGCAGCGAGTTGACCGCGTGGTAGGCGCCGAACGAGCATCCGGTGGTCGTGATGGCGATGTCCGGCGTTCGGCAGTGGTCGCGAAGGAAGGGGACAACCTCGTCGATGACATAGCGGTCGTACATCGCCTGCTTGTAGGACCGATGGCGCGGATGTGCCTGGGCATACCAGGAGTCTTGGTTGTTCGAGTTGACGCAGAACAGCTTGATGCGCCCTGCTTCGATGAGGTGGGCGACGGCGTCGACCATGCCGCGTTGGGCGTACTCGTGCTCGTCGCCGCCGCTGGTCGGGAACACCAGCACAGGGGCGCCGAAGTGGCCGTAGACGTTGACGCCCATCTCGCGATCGAGGCGATTGCTGAACCAGGAGTGGTGCTCGGTGTGCATGGTGGATCCGGGGGATGCCGAAACCACAAAGGCGCAGGAACGATGCCTGCGCCCTTGAGGTGTCATGCGATCAGGTCGATGGCTACTTGGCTTCCTTCAGCGCAAGGTCGATGACCTTCACGAAGTTGTCGACCGGCTGTGCGCCGCCGATGAAGTAGCTGTTCACCATGATGCCGGGAGTGCCGCGGATGCCTGCATCGTCGGCGAGCTTGGACTCGGCCTCGATCGCGGCCTTGTGGGTATGGTTGTCGAGCGCGGCCTTGAACTTGGCCATATCGAGGCCCAGCTCCTCGGCATACTTCTCGAGCGCGGGACGCTCCAGCCCGCCGGGGTTGGACTGATTTTCGAACAGCTTGTCGTGATACTTCCAGAAGCCGTCGCTCCCCTTCTGCTTGAAGACCTCCATGGCGGCTTCGGCGGCGAGCATCGCATTGTTGTGGAAGGGCAGCGGCTTGTTCCGCCACACGATCTTGATCTTGTTGCCGTACTTCTTTTCGAGCTCCTTGATCGTGTCTTCTACGCGCTTGCAGAACGGGCACTGGAAGTCGCTGATAAGCTGCAGCACCACCTTGGCGTCCTTGCCTCCCTTCCAGGGGTTGTCCGCCGTGGGCTTTGGGAAGTCCTTCTTCTCGGGTGTGCCGCTGTCGGCGCCGGCAGGTGCAGCAGGCGCTGTCTGCGCCGTCTCCATGATCTTGTCGTAGACCTTGGCCGCCGGCGTGCCGCCCGCGATCAAGGCTTCGGCCTTCTTGATCTCCTCATCGATGATCGACTTGAACTTGTCGATGGGCTGGGCGCCCACGAGCCGTCGGCCGTTGATGAACATGTGCGGAGTGCCGGATGCCTTGACCTGATCCGCGAGGGCAATGTCCTCGTTGATCTCCTTCTCGTACTTCTTCTTCTCGATGGCGTCCTTGACCTGCGCCCAGTTCAGGCCGAGCTCCTTGGCATAACCCTCGAGGTCGGCGTCTTCGAGCTTCGGGTTGCCTTCGAACAGACGCTTGTGGCAGGCCCAGAAGCCGGCGTCGCCCTTCTGCTTGCGGGCTTCGCGGCACATCTCCGCAGCCGGCATCGCGCGGTTGTGGAAGGGCAGGGGGCGATCCTTCCACACGATGCGCAGCTTCTTGTCGTAGTCCTTGGAAAGCTGGGCCAGGGTGTCCTCCACGCGCTTGCAGAAGGGGCACTGGAAGTCGCTGAACAGCACCAGCGTCACCGGCGCGTCCTTGTTGCCCTGGATGGGCGAGCTTCCCACGGGCACCTTCCATACGGTCTTGTCGTCTTGCGGCGGCGGCTGATCGGGCTTGTTGTCCTGCGCGCTCTGCGCGGGCTGCGCCGCCTTGTTCTCCTGCGTCAGCTTGATGTAGACCTGATCGGGCTTGGTGCCGCTCGCGATGAGCGCCTGAGCCTTCTTGAGCTGATCGTCGATTACCTCCTTGAACTTGTCGAACGGCTGCGCACCGCCCACCGGGATGCCGTTGATCAGCGAGTGCGGCGTGCCGCGCACACCCAGCGTCTGACCCAGCGCCATGTCCTTGTCGACCTTCGCCGCGTAGGTGTTCGCGTCGAGCGCTGCCTTGAACTTGTTGACGTCGACCCCGGCTTCCGCAGCCCACTTCTCGAAATTCTCGCGGGTCAGCGCCTGCTGATTCTTGAATGCGGTGTCGTGGAACTTCCAGAACGCGTCGTTACCGCCGAGCGCACGCACCGTCTCCGCCGCGATCGCCGCAGGCTTCGCGTTCTGATGGAACGGAAGCGGGTTATTCTTCCACACGATACGGACCTTGTCCTTGCCGTACGTCGTGCGGACCTGGTTCAGCGTGTCTTCTACCCGGCTGCAGAACGGGCACTGGAAGTCGCTGAACAACACGATGGTCACCGGCGCGGTCGAGCTTCCCCACGTGGGGTCGTCCTTCGACACCGGTACCGCGGCAGACTCGTGGTTGACTGCCCCGCCGCTCGCCGAGTCGGCCGTGATCTCGTCGCCCTTGCCGCCCCGATGGTCGTAGCCATACATCACCATCAAGCCGGCCAGGAAACAGAGAATGAAACCGACAATCGCGGTTCCCTTGTTCATTCCTTCGCTCTTGGGTTCGGTCATGCCTTCACCTCACAAAACACAAGCTCTGAACTACTTGTTGAAAGCCGGATTCCTCGCATCGATCGAGCCGGATGATCAGCGAGGCGGGCGGTAGACGGAAGGAGCGTGGCCCGCGGGACCCCGCTGGCGCCGCAGATCGAAGTTGATCCACCGTGCCGGCGCTGCGGCGACGATGGCGCCCCAGGAGCTCGCAACGCAAAGCTCGACCGGCGCGCCGTAGTCCAGCGAGGACCAGCCATGGCTCGACGTGTGCGTCCTGGTTTCAGTGACGACCGCGTCGCAGAGATAACCCTTGCTCCAAACCCATACGAAAACGTCGCGGTCCGGTTCGAACCGGATGTCGGCTGCCGGAAGCATCGGCGGCGCCGCGTCGTCCGATGACGCCGTGTCGTCGCAGAAAGGCGCGTACGCCATCGCGGAGCGCGTGCACACAATCGCAACCAGCGCGACAAGCACCGCGAGAAAGGACCGGAACGAGCGACGTGCCACCACCAAGGCTGGGCGCAGTGTACTCGTGAGAAGGCCCATGGCAAGGGGAGGGGACCACCACCCCGGACTTGCTTGCCGCCTTCGAGAGATGTGCGGGTTTCTTGGCCAATTTGTCCCACATCGGCACCATGCCCGCATGCCTACGGTCCCCCCTCCCGCGTCTCCCGACCCCGAAGCGCCGCACGGCCTGCCCATTCGACGCTTCGGGCGCTACTGGCTGCTCCGCCTCATCGCTCGCGGAGGCATGGGCGAAGTCTACCTCGCGGCGACCACCGGCATCGAAGGCGCCGAGCGCCCCTGCGTCGTGAAGATCATTCGACGCGAGCACGCCAAAGACTCGTCGTTCCTGGCCCGGTTCCTCGACGAAGCGCGCGTGCAGGCTCAGCTCCAGCACCCAGGGGTCGTGCAGGTCATCGAGGCGTCGACCGACGACAACGGCGAGCCGTTCGTCGTGGTCGAGTACGTCGAAGGACGAAGCCTCGGGGAGGTGCGCGTCCGCCTCGCCCAGGTCGGATACCGTCTGAGCTGGGCCGAAGCCGTAGCCCTCGGCGCCTCTGTCGCGGAAGCCCTCGCCCATGTGCATGAGCGCGTGGACCATCGCGGCAAGCCGCTGGGCATCGTGCATCGCGACATGAGCCCGCAGAACGTCATGGTGGGCTACGGCGGCGACCTCAAGATCATCGACTTCGGCACCGCGCGCGGACAAAACCGCCGCTGCCATACCGTCTCCGGCGTCGTCTTCGCCAAGCCCGGCTATGTCGCCCCCGAGATCGCAAACGGCAAGCCCGGCGATGGACGCGTCGACCTGTATGCGCTGGGCGTCATGTTGTGGGAGCTCGCCGCGGGGCGACGCTTTCTTCAGGGCGATCCCACCGAGCATCTCGCGTTGGTCGCGAAGAACCAGCGTCCCCTCCCGCCGATCGCGCAGGTCATCGGCGCACCAGCCAAGCTCGACGAGATCATCACCAGGCTCACCGCCTTCGACCCGGATCAGCGATATCCAGGAGCTCGTGCCGCCGTTGCCGATCTCGCGAGCCTTCTGTCCAAGGCGCCGTCGCTCCCCAACGGCGAGCGGGGCGTGCGCGCACGCATCGCGCAGCTCATGTCCACGCTGTATCCGTCCGAGCCCACGCACTCGCGGCGCATGTTCGCCAAGCTCGTCCAGATGGCGCGCGACATCGACAAGAAGGGCGAAGCGTCGCCCTCGCAGCCCTCGCCCGAACCGCCGCCCCAGGCCGACGTCGACGACCGCATCCTTCCCGGCACCAACTACCGCGTGCTGCGCAAGATCGGCCAAGGTGGCATGGGCACCGTCTACGAGGCCGAGCACGTCGAGCTCGGCAGGCGCGTCGCCTTGAAGGTGCTCGCTGCCGAGCATGCCACGTCGCCCGATTATGCCGCGAGATTCCGCCGCGAGGCGCGCGCTCTCTCTCGCTTGTCGCACCGCAACCTTGTTACGCTGCACGACTTCGGCCAGGCCACCGATGGGCGCCTGTACTGCGCCATGGAGTACCTGGAGGGGGAGACGCTCGACAAGCTGATTGCCCGCGAGCGCGTCGTTCCCTGGCGCAAGGCCCTCGATCTCGGGATGCAAGCGGCAACGGCGCTTCGCGATGCGCACGCAGTGGGGTTGGTGCATCGGGACCTCAAGCCGTCGAACCTGTTCCTGTGCAACGATGGCACGCTCAAGCTGCTCGACTTCGGCGTGGCCCGCATGCCCGACGAGGCCGCCGACGGTGCCGACGAGAAGCACGGCGTCGCGCTGTTCGGCACGCCCGAGTACATGGCGCCCGAGCAAGTGACCTCGGCCAAGGTCGATGCCCGTGCGGACCTGTACGCCCTCGGCTGCGTGCTCTACGAGCTTTGCACGGGACGCATGCCGTTCGTGGCCGACAACACGATGGCGCTGCTCGATGCGAAGATGAACCGCGACCCGGCGCGCGCCAGCGTGCGTGCGCCGTCGCGCGAGCTGCCGGCCTCGGTCGACACACTCATCGCACATGCCATGGCGCGTGACCCCGAGCGCAGAACCGCCTCGGCCAGTCTCATGCTCGAGGAAATACGAGCCGCCATCGAGGAGCCCGAGCGCAGGCGCGCCCGTCGCAAGCGCCTGGCCATGCTTGCCGTCTCCAGCGGTGTCGCCTTCGCGGCTCTGCTCGCGACCACTGCGCTGGCAAGCCGTTTCCCCACGCACATGCAGCGCGTCGTCTCCGCCATCGTCTCCGCCCCGTCGCACCTCGTGCGGCCGACCGAGGTGACATCGGCGCAACCCCTGGTGTCTTCCGCGGCCCCCGCATCCACTCCGCCCGTGCAGCCATCGATGCCGGCGCGCCCGGCGCAAGATAGACCCACCCCGCCGGTTGCACCCAAGACGGCAGACAAGCCGATGGATGCCGCAGACTGGCGGGACCGGGCGGAAAAGGCTGCGATCGCTCGCGACTTCCCCATGTCCGCGCAGGCTGCGCGCGAGTGGGTGAAGGCCGAGCCGAGCCGCGAGGCGCGCCTTTTCCTCGCGCGCATGCTCATCCACCTGGGCGCCAGGCAGGAAGCCGCCAGCCACCTGCAGGCGGTGCTCGACGCCGAGCCGGGCCTGCGAGAAGCTAGGTGGCTGCTGGCCGCTTGCCAGGATCCTGCGATGGATCCGATGGTCGAAGCGGCGGTGAAGGGAAAGCGACGGGAGGCAAGCCGCGTTGCGCGCGTGGACCGGTGAGACCGCGGGCCGCCCGTGGCTGCTCCCTCCTCGATCCTTGCTGCCGATACGATCCGGATTGGCTCGCCACCCCGCTATGTGGTAGGGGGAAGAGCATGAGTGTGTCCCGATACGCTTTGGCCATGCTGGTGACGCTCGTGATAGGCGCTTGTTCGAAGAGCGAGGCGGCCGCCGAGCCGGCTGGTGGGCCCGCCAGGCCCATGCTCGCCGCCCTCGGCGCCACCCACGAGACCGAGAACTATAAGGTCACGATCGAGGCCCCTGGCCCCTACAAGAAGGGCGTGGAAGGCAAGGTCAACGTCGTGCTCACCACCAAGGGCGACTATCACATCAATAAACAGTACCCGTACAAGTTCACCTGCCAGGATCCGCCCGCGGAAGGCGTGTCGTATCCCAAGCCCGTGGTTCGTCGGGAAGATGGCACGTTCGAAGAGCGCAAAGCCGTTCTTGCAGTCCCGTTCGTGGCCGACCGTTCAGGGGAGGTGAAGGTCGGCGGCGTGTTCTCGCTTAGCGTGTGCACCGACGCCAACTGTCTCATGGACAAGGCGCCCATCGAGATCACGGTGAAGATCGAAGACTGATCCGGCTGCACCCGGTCCGGACCAAACCGGCGTTCGGCCGGCGCTGTGCTTCAGTTCCCGCGAGGTCGTCCGTTCTGGGGGACAATGGCCTTTCGTGTCCCCTGCGCATCGTGCCTGGTCGCGTGTCTCGCGACGACCTCGGGCGCCGTCTTCGCCCAGCCCACCCCCGCCGATCGTCCCTTTACCTGGTCCGAAACTCCCATCGCTGCGCGGGTCGATACACCTCACCCGACCGCCCCGCACGCCAACGAGCCCGCGAAAACCGGCCACCTGCGCGTCAAGGAAACCACGGGTGCAGCGGTCGATGTGATCGTGGACGACGTTCGCGTCGGCCCCGCACCATGGGAAGGCGCCGTCGCCGCCGGCTACCATGTGGTCAAGCTTGTGGGGCCGAACCGCGAGTCGCCGCCCCAGTCGGTGCGGGTGGAGCCCAACGGACGGTCCGACCTCGCGGTGGAGGCGTCACGCACCGACGCTAAGCTGGAGATCTCGGTGTTTCCCCGCACGGCGGCGATCGCGATCAACGGACGGCGCATGGGGTTCGGTGCGTTCCGCGCCAACGTGCCTGTCGGCTACTACCACGTCGAGGTCCAGGCGCCGGGGGTCGGCAGGGCGGAGACGGGTGTGACGTTGGAACCTGGGCAATACGTGTCGAAGGAGCTCGTGATCGTCGACCGCGGACCAACGGATGGGCCTGACGACGAATCCGACCCGGCGCGGAGCTATCGCGGATTCGTCGCACAGGTGGGCCTGATGGGCGCCAAGGCGAGGGCGTCGACCACAAGCGACCGCGAGCCCGGGGGAGGGAAGGGGTTCGCCGACCTGCCCGATCTCGCGGGAGGCGGATTCCTCCGGCTCGGCCACGCATTCGGTCCGATCTCGGTCGAGGTGACAGGCGCCGTGCTCGCCGACTATCGCGGAGAGAACCAGGCGCCGGGCAACCTGTGCGACCAGCTACCCGTCGACGGTTGCGCCGGGCAATCGAGCACGTGGATGTCGTACGGGCTGGCGGCCATGGGCGGGCTGGGCGGCCACCTGTCGACAACGACACAAGGATTGCGGCTCACCGCTGGGGGATCGGTGGGGGTTGCCCACCGCGCCATCCGGATGGTCGACCAGGTGAGCGGCAACCAGGTCGCCGCGGAAGCCTATACCGCGCCGGCACTTTTGCTCGACCTGGGCCTGCTCATCGGCTCGACCCCGGGAACGAAGCTGTTTGTCGGCGGCGTGGCCTGGATCGATTGGCCCGCCTCCGACGTCAAGCATCTGGCGTCGAGCGACCAGCCCGGCGTTCAGCCCACGACCTACGTGCTGGCGTCGGGCCGCCAGACCTACGTCGGACCGGCGCTCGCCCTTCAGTTGGGGCATTGAACGAGCGCGCACCCCATTCGCTCACGCGAGAGCTGGGCGCCGGACAGCGATTTACGCGCTGCGATGCGCTACTTGAGAATCCGCACGACCGACCGGAAGCCGTAGTGGGTCGACAGAGGGATGTCGAACGACTCCTGGTTGGCCGGGTTGACCACGGACAGCGCGGTGTCCTTCCAGAAAATGGTGACCGACTCTGCCGCCGTGATGGGCAGATTGTGAAGGAACACAAACGACTGCCATGAGCCGCCCGGGGCGGGCGTGGTCCCCGGAGGGCTGAGGATCGGATTGTCGTTGCACAGCGTGCACGTCGGGACGTAGCCCTGGGGAACCCCCAGGGGGAATGCGCCCGAGATGGTGTTGTAGGCCTGTACGTTGACCTCGTCGAGCACCTTGGTGTCGCCGTCGTAGTACGACGGTCCGGAGTAGATGCTGCCCACGATGATGGCTTTTCGTTTGGCGGCGGAAGATTTGCTGTGTACGAAGTTGACCAGCTTTTCCGCCTGCAGGTAGAGCTCCGCGCGCCAGGCGTCGTCGCTTGAGAGCGGCGTTCCGTTGCTGTCGAGGCCATATTGGCCCGTGTACGGGCGAGAGAGGCCGGAGCCGGGCGTGGTGAGCTGCGTACAGTACACGTCGACCACGGCGTTGTTCGGCAGCGTGACCGGGGCACGGACGATGTTGACCCGCCATTCGGTGGCGCCGAGAAGCCACGATTCGGCGCCCTGGATCGGATACCTGGACAGCACCGCCACGGCCGCATCGCCGTGGTGGGCAAAACGCGCCTTGGGGTCCGTCGCGCACTTGGTGCGAATGGTTCCGATGCTCTCCCAGCCCGCCAAGCTTGTGAAAAGGCAGGAGTAGCACGTCTTGTCCGCGGGCGTGCCAGTCAGGATTGGAAGGAATTTCCCTACGCACTTGGTGGTCACGCACTGCGACAGGAAGGGCTTGGGAATGCCGGTTTCGTCGGCGGGTTCCACGCAGTTGTCGCGAACGCAATCCAGAGCTGCCGAGAACGCCGCCTGGGACTGCGCGCATGGCGGATCCGTGTATTCCGGCGGTGTTGCGCCAGTCTGGTCCGTCGCGTCGTCCACCGGCGAGTTTTCATCGTAGAACGGCATGCTCTGATTGGGGAAGTTGGCCTGCGCCGCCTGCGCGATTCCATCCTTATTGGCCTTCCCCCACGCCTCTTGCACGCAGACCACGTCGGAAGGCAGCTCCGCGATGGCCTGGTAGATGAGCGGCGCCCGCTCCTTGTCGTACGGACCCCACGCACCGGCGAGCTGCACGTTGGCCGAGTCGACCGTCAACGTGACGGGCACTCCGCCGCAACGCGCCAGGATTCCATCGTTCTTCGACTCGTCGCAGACGAACATCTCCTCCGGGAACTGCTTGTCCCCCATACGGCCCGCAGCAAAAAGTGTAAATCCGCCGCCACGATCGTAGATGTGCGACTTGACCAGGATGGCGTCGGTGGTGCCCGCCGGGGCCGCAGCAAAGGCAATCTCAGCGCCTGGCGCCTGGATCTGCAGGTAGCCGTTCGCGTCGATCTTGCCTGAAGGGGTCGACCCCTGCCCCGCTGGCGGCGTGAACGACGCGAACGGGACATCGGCAAATGCACCGGCACCAATGCTGGCGGGCAGCTCGTTCTTCACCTCGCCGGACACGCCGCAATCGAGGTTGCCAGCCCCGACCAGACCATTGACGAAGCGCACCAGGGACTCGATGGACCCTGTCGCGCGGGTTTCCTTCCACGCCCGCAACACGGCGGTCGAGGTGGAATCGCCGAACACCAGCGCGCTGACCGTGTCGCCTTCGGTGACGATGACCTGGTTGGCCGAGGCGACCGGGGGATCGGTGCACTTGGGCGGGGCGCCCGTAGCTTTGTCTTCCACGGCGATGACGTCGTAGGAGCCGCCGGCCACGCCGAACGCAGCGGAGACATTGCGGTAGACCAGGCCTCGCTGGCAGCCGCCGCCGCCTCCGGCGAGGATCGGGTCGACGTCACTCCAGGTCTGGTCCGCGGTCTTGATGCAGAAGTCGAGGCGGGTGGTGGCCGGAATCAGGTTGCCGATCCGCATGGCCGCGTTGGCCTTCGGGGGCAGCTTGCACTCCTTGGGTTGCTCCACATCCGCCGCCGCGTCTCCGGCGTCGTCCGCGCCAGCGTCGGTCAGGTTCGCTTGCAGCGTGCGCTTCTCGATACCACCGATGAGCTCGCAGCCCGTGAGCGCCAACAGCGATACCGCAAAAACGGCAGGAATCAGTCGCATGGTCACCATGTGCCCCTCACCCCCGCACCCGCAGCGGACGGTGCTACCGTCAAGGAAACGTCGAGCCCGCGGCGCTTGGCCGTCTTGTCCGCAGCCGGGGGCGCTTCGTCCGACCCGCCCGTGAAGATCAGGATGGCGCCCACCGCAGCAGCCAGCGCGCCCGCGCCTACGGTGATGTCAGCGATTCTCGCGCTGGACCTGGCGTCGTCGCTCAGATCCACGCCGCGCTGGTCGCTGCACGTCGTTCCGCTGCAGTAGTCCTTGGCCTGGGAGTTCTTGTTCAGCGCATTGTAGCCGAACACTCCGCCCACAACCATCGCCGCCAGCCCAATTCCACCCACGGTGACGCCAGCTACCCGGTTCCCGTTCCACCATTGCTGCGGAGGAGGAGGTGGTGGTGCGGCGGACGTTGTCGGCGCAACTCCGGGCGGTGGCTTCGGCGGCTCGGGAGCAAGCTCGAGCACCGGCACCTCGACCGACTTGGTTTCCTTGAGAGCGATCGGTATGGTCGTGCTCCAGGGCTTGTACTTCGGCGCGCGTGCTTCGATCTTCACGTCGCCAGGGTCGACAGGCAAGGCGGTGTTCCATGCGCCCGACCCAAGAGGGGTGTCGTTGCGCAGGATTTCGAGGCCCGGCAAGCGGCTGTTGGGAGGCACCTGGATCGTCAGGCGCGGCAGGTTCGGCTCGATGGCCTGCACGTGTTGGGTTGCCAGATCGTAGCGATCCTGCCGGCCTTCGCGGCGAGCCTGCACCATGGCCTCGTTGAACTCGGCCCAGGCTGTGGCGATCTTGCCTTCCTTCTCGTGACAAACAGCCAGGTTCAACAAGGTCCCGAGCGCCGGGTCGAGCTTCTGGCTCTCCTCCAGCTTCCTGCATGCCTCCGGGATGCGCCCCTGGTCCATCAATGTGCGCCCGTCGCGGAACAAGGACTCCGCAATCGCCTTGTTCTCGGGCGTGGGCTGAGCATGCGAGACGTCCGTCGACGCCATCATGGTGCCCAACAGCGCTATCCAAGCAACTGCCCAACGATTCGCTCGATTGTCTGTCACTGACGTTCCTCCAACGGATCGATTTTCTTCGTAGCCGTGGTGGTGGGCGTGGTCGCCGGCGGCGCGGTCGTCTTGGGAGCCGGCGGTTGCCCATGGGTGCGGGGAGGCCTGCCCACGGTGTCGGTGGTGGTCGACTCGGGCGGTTGGGATCCGGTTGGCGGCGCAGCGGCCACGTCGCTGGCCGAGGCCGAGGGCGTGGCCGCGGTTGGCGCCGAGCGTTCGGGCTCGACGAGCGGAGCGGAGGGAGATCCCGCCGTTCCCGTTGCCAGCGCCGCATCGGCTGCCTTCTCGGGTTGGCGAAGAGCGAAAACCGCCACGATGCCGAGCAACACCACAATCACGATGCCTGCGGCGATGAGTAGACCGGTTCTCCGCGGAGCATCCTGGTGTGTGCTCACCACCGCGCCGCTCCCGGAGCGGGGCGACGACACCGAGCCGTAGGAATGAGACATGGTCTGCGTAAGGATGCTCGCAGGACGATTCGGCGGCGTGGACGCCGTGCCCTTGGAACGGGCGTCGATGGTGCCGCGAATGCGCTCAATCGCCACGCCGATGGCAGGCGGCAGCACTTCGCGCGCGCCGGCGCCGACCTCTTCCGCGAAGTCTGCCACGTTGGCCGTGCGTAGCGACATGTCGCGCTCGAGGGCGTGGAAGATGGCCTGCTCCAACTCGGGCGGGACGTCGTTCCGACGAGCGACAATCGACGCTGGAGGCTCCTGCCCGAGCACGCGCACACAGGTTGCGGCATGCGTCTCCGCCACGAATGGCGGAGCACCCGTGAGCATCTCGTAGAGCACCACACCGAGCGACCAGACGTCGGAACGCTCGTCGACCTGGGCGGTGTTCGTGAGTTGTTCGGGGGACATGTACTTCGGCGAGCCGAGCAGCGCTCCCGCGGCCGTCAGGTCCTCAAGCTCCTCGGCCAGCATCAGGTTCGCTTTCGAGATGCCGAAGTCCAGCACCTTGATGAGGTCGCTGCCGTCGCGACGGTGCGTGATGAACAGGTTCGAAGGCTTGAGATCGCGGTGAACCACGCCGATGGCATGGGCCTCGGCAAGCCCCTCGCAAGCCTGGATGATGTAGTCGATGGCTTGCGGCACGGGCAGCGGCCCCTCCGTGCGCAGGACGCGACGAAGGTCGGTGCCGGAGACGTACTCCATCACCATGTAGGGAGCGCCGCTCTCGAGCACGCCGACGTCGGACACCTTGACGATGTGCTCGTTGCGCAGCTTGGCCGTGACCTGGGCCTCGCGCAGGAAGCGGGCGTTGAACTCCTCGGTCCGCCCGGCGCCAGGACGCAGGAACTTGAGAGCCACCCGCTCCTGCAGGTGGATGTGCAGCGCGGAAACCACGACCCCCATGCCGCCTTGGCCGAGGATCGCTTCCACCTTGTACTTGCCGACCAGCACGTCGCCAATCTGCACGGACACGGCACCGTGCTCCCCGGATGATGCGAGGACTCCCGTCGTGGAGGTTACATCCTTCAAGCCCATGTCAGCTCGCAGGCTCCAGAGACTTGTTCGCGTGTGCAGCGGCTGCAAAGAGCATGCTGCACCCGCCTCGATGCACCGAGGTTCCCGTTCTGGCGGTCCGGATCGCCGACGTCTTCATGTGGGAACAGATCCTTACAGTAAGCTACCCCAGTTGAAAAGCTTTGGCTACGTTCTCGCGTTCGCGCATGCAACCCGCGCGCCGTGCCTGCGGCAGCCCGCGCGCGAAACCGGGAACCTGACAGCAGAAACCACGGAATCGCCTACGGCGCAATCTCCACCACCGCCTCCATCCCGTAGTGATCCGAAACCGGAACCTTGCGCTGGCGCGTTCCGCCCGAGCCGTCGTCCTCGGTCACCGACACCGGCGCATCGTCGAGGATGCGCCGCGTCGAACGCACCGCATCGACCCCTATCGCGTGCAAGTAGATATGGTCGATCCACGCCGACTCCCAATCCCCTACCAACCCCGTTACCGGATTCGACGCACAGAACGTGCACGCTGGCGTGTAGTCCGACGTCAACGCCTCGTCGAACGCATCA
>Ga0272446_1003153_pt1 | contig 21307 bp, 13 predicted proteins | sample YNPCB0061_FD_194587 | JGI IMG/M metagenome (GOLD analysis project Ga0272446, IMG submission 194587) | Hot spring microbial mat communities from Yellowstone National Park, WY, United States - YNP-CB-006-1 | ecosystem: Environmental > Aquatic > Thermal springs > Hot (42-90C) > Sediment | place...
GAAAAGAAAAGAGCAGAGGAAGAAAAGAAAAGAGCAGAGGAAGAAAAGAAAAGAGCAGAGGAAGAAAAGAAAAGAGCAGAGGAAGAAAAGAAAAGAGCAGAGGAGAATCTTCAAAAGGTAATAGAGCTTGCGAAAATGTTGAAATCGATGGGGGTTGATGCGGTGGTAATTGCTGAAAAAACGGGGCTTACAATAGAGGAAATTGAGAAAATATAAAAATAATTTTTCATTTTTGAATTTATATTTTGGTTTTAAATGTTAGATTATTCATTGTCTGAAAAAGATATTCTGTTTTTAAAAAGGTGTTTTACTCTTGCTGAAAGAGCTTTAAATTTTACATTACCCAATCCTAAGGTGGGAGCTATCATTACCAATCATAACGATGAAATGGTTGCGGAAGGCTGGCATGAAAGGTATGGCAAAAAACACGCAGAGGTAAATGCAATACATCGATTGCCAGAAAATTTTGATTTCTCAAATTCTAATTTGTACGTTAGTCTTGAGCCTTGTTGCCATACCAACAAAAAAACACCTCCTTGTGTTTCAATGATTTTAGAAAAAAAAATCCCAAAAGTGATTATTGCTACTTTAGACCCCAACCCACACGTGAGCGGAAAAGGCGTTAAAATGCTGCAAGAAGCGGGAGTTCATGTTTTATTAGCTCACGAACAATTTTTGCCTTTACAAAAAAAAGTCAATCATCATTTTTATATTAACCAAATTTTCCAAAGACCCTCTATTACTTTGAAATGGGCTGAATCACGCAATAAAATCATGGGCGATAAACAAAAAAGAATTTTAATTTCTCACCCTTATACTCAATTTTTTTCTCACCAACTTAGGGCTCAACATCAGGCTATTTTGGTAGGCAAAAATACCATTCTTGTAGACCAACCTCAATTAAATTTGAGATATGCTAATGGTAAAAATCCTAAAATTATTATTTTAGATTCTCATGCTACTATTGACCCACAAAAATTTTTTCCCAATAGAGAAGGTATAACTATTAACCTTAAATACCAAAAAGAATTGGAAAATTGGAAGTATATGCAAGTTCAAAATCTACAAAACTGGAATTTAATTTTAGATAGGCTTTATCGGGATTACCAAATAGGTAGTATCTTGGTCGAAGGTGGAAGTACAGTTTTGAATCAAATTTTATCTACCAATTTATGGGATGAAGCATATTGCTTAGTTAGTCCCGAGATTATATCCACTAGTAACCCAGTATTTGCTCCTCAGTTTATTCAAGGTTCGATTCAATACATCGATAGCATTAAAGATAATCAAATTTTTAAAATTCAAAATTTTCATAGCTGTTCTATATAAGGATTTTTATTGATTTTTTCAAACAATTAAAGTTATTATTCAATTTTCAACTATTTTTGTTAATTAAATTGGAGTAATTTTCATGATAAAGGCAGGAATATTTGCTTTATTATTCTTTTGGTATCTAACTGCAAAAACTCAAATTATAACGGGAAAGGTATTTGATTTAGAAACCAAAGAACCCCTTCCCTTTTGTGGCATTCAAAACTTATCGAATTCAAAAGCTACACTTACAGACTTAAATGGACATTTTAAAATCGCTGCTAATCCAAATGATAAACTAAAAATTTCCTATTTAGGTTATGAAACTCAAGAATTAAATGCAAAAGATGCAAACATCATTTATTTAAAACCCAAAAATATTGAAATAAAAGGAATTACCATTACCTCAAAAGATAACCCCGCTTACAGATATATTCGATTGATACAACAGAATGCCCATCGTAATAACCCTTTAAATCAAGAACAATTCACTTACACTTCTTACAACAAAATGAAAAGTTTTCCTGAAAACAAAGAAATTCCTGATACTCAATATCAAAAATTTTTTCAAAAATCCGATTTATTTCTTTGGGAAACGGTTACTGAAAGAAAATATCTCAAACCCAATAAAAGCAATGAAGTTGTAAAAGCATCAAAAATGAGTGGATTACCTGGAATGACTATTCCCTTTTCTCCTACTGATTTACAAGATTTATCATTTTATGATAATTGGGTTAAAGTTTTGGGGGTAGAAAATCTATCGCCGATTGCTTCTACTGCTCTCAATCATTATGAATATGAAATTCAAGACACTTTGTTCATAGGACAAGATTCCATTTTAACTATTCAATTTTACCCTAAAAAAAATAAATTCGGTTTTCGAGGAAATTTAAAAGTTCATACCAAATATTATCATTTGGTTTCTATTATCGGTAACATGGATATTCCCGAAGATTTTACTTTTGCAAAAGAAGTAAAGATTCAACAGCTTTATGAAGCTATCAATGACACCTTTTGGTTTCCTACTCAATTGAATACCAATATTCTACTCAATATTTTTACCTCCTCTTCTCAGTCTTCTAAAAAAGATTCATCGAAATCCAGTCGAATGATTTTGAGTGTGGAATCTTTTATTAAAAATATCAATTTAGAACCCGGACTAAAAAATAAACATTTTTCTAATATCGAATTGGAAGTAGAAGAATCTGCTGCCCAATTAACAGAACAAGTTCTTGAAGAACAGAGAATTCAATCTCTTACAGAAAAAGAAATCAATACTTATATAAAAATTGATAGCTTAGGGAAAAAAGCAAAATTAGCTCAATTAGCAAAACAAATGAGTAAACTTCAACAGGGTTTTATTGGATTAAAATTTTTTGATATAGATTTGAAAAGAATATACAATTATCATTTAGTAGAAAAATCCCGTTTAGGATTAGGAATTCAAACCAATGAAAAAATTAGCTCAAATTTTAATATAGGGCTTTGGGGTGGGTATGGTTTCGGTGATAAATTATGGAAATATGGAGCTTATAGTCAATGGTTTCCATTGAAAAATAAAGAATTTAGACTTCACTTGAATTACGAAAATTCCGTAAGAGAACTAGGTTCTGCTTTGAGATTTGAACTCAAAAATTTTCAATGGTTGTACCAATATCAACCTAATTATTTCAGCATTAGAAATTTTTATATTCATCATTGGGAATATTATCAACATTACTCTGTAAGTTTTTATTTTCCTATTGTCAATAATTTGAATGTAGAGGTTAAAGGAATTCATGAAATTATTGAACCTGCTGTTAATCGATTGAAAGAAAATTTTTCTGAGGCAGCCATTAAACTACGTTATGCACCGTTGGAAAAACTTACTAAGTATAACGGAAAACTTTTTATTCAAGAAAACAAAGGTCCATTATTTTGGGGGGAGTATAGAAAGGGAATACCTTTGATGAATTCTCAAAGCAAACACGAAACTATTTTTCTAGGCTTTCAACAAAAATTGAATTTTCATAAATTGGGAAAATTGGAGGTATGGTTTCAAGCTGTTCGAATAATCAATAGTAATCATATGAGTAGGCAAGTGGTCATTAGAACTATGGGTAAAACTACCTTTTTAAGTGAACCGCAAACATTTAATACTTTACCTTTTAATATTTTTACAGCAGAACAACAATTTCTTTCAGGTGTTAAATATGCTGTTAATAACCCTAATTTCCCTTCAAAAAAATACTCACCCGATTTAGTTTTTTTAAGCCAGTTTTATTACGGAAGAATCAACAAAATTTTGATTCCTATTGAGCACTTAACTTACGAGTTAAATAACGGTTATGGAGAAGTTGGATTAACAGTTTTCAATATATTTCCTGAGTTTATTGCCAAACAGATTAGTTCATTGAGGTTAATAGGTTTTGGCGTATTTTATAGAGCTTACGGAAACTACGATTTTTTAAGGAATTATAGCCCGTGGTCTTTTAGAATTATAAGTGCATGGTAAAAAATTAAGTTTTATTTTTCCTCCAATCTTTTTTGTAACTCAAACATTTCATCTCTAAAAGCAGCAGCTCTTAGATAATCTTCTTTCTCGGCTGCCTCAAACATTTGTTGCTTAGCGTTTTCAATAGCTTTTAACAATTGTTCTTTGGATAAAAACTTTATGGCTTCCTCGGCAACTTTTTGAATGACCGTTTCTTTGGGTGCAAAAGGATTTTCCTCTAAATTACGATTTAGAACCTGTTCTTTTGAACGAACTGCTGATTTAGGGGTAATATTATTTTTAAGGTTGTATTCAATTTGTTTATTTCGTCTTCTTTCTGTTTCGTCTAAAAGTTTTTGAATAGAGTCGGTAATTTTATCGGCATAAAGAATAACCCTACCATGAACATTCCGAGCTGCACGACCCGCAATTTGAATAAATGAACGAGTAGAACGTAAAAAACCTTCTTTATCTGCATCTAAAATTGCAACTAATTCAACTTCTGGTAAATCTAATCCTTCCCTCAATAAATTAATACCGACTAAAACATCAAAATCACCATCACGAAACTGTTGTAAAAGGTTTACTCTTTCAAGAGCATCTAATTCTGAATGAATATACCGAGCCCGAATTTGTAATTCTGCAAAATAACGAGCTAACTCTTCGGAGAGCCTTTTAGTCAAAGTAGTAACCAAAACTCTATTACCATTTTGAATGGTTTGATGAATTTCACCGATTAAATCATCGACTTGGTTCCATAAAGGACGAACCTCAACGGGTGGGTCTAAAAGCCCTGTCGGTCTAATAATTTGTTCAACAATTACACCATTGGCTTTTTCAATTTCATAATCACCAGGAGTAGCACTTACATAAATCGTTTGAGGAGCTATTTGTTCAAATTCTTCAAAATTTAAAGGTCTATTATCTAATGCAGAAGGTAAACGAAAACCGTTTTCTACTAAAACTATTTTTCTCGAACGGTCACCACCATACATAGCCCGAATTTGAGGTATCGAAACATGGCTCTCATCAACGACCATCAAAAAATCTTCTGGGAAATAATCCAAAAGACAATAAGGTCTTTCTCCGGGTTTTCTACGAGTTAAATGCCTGCTATAATTTTCAATTCCTTTGCAGTATCCAATTTCTCGCATCATCTCGATATCTAACTCGGTGCGTTCTTTGATGCGTTTTGCTTCCGTCCATCGTTCTTGTTTTTCAAAATATAAAATTTGTTGGTTTAACTCGTCTTGGATATCATGAATAGCTGCTTCTAAAATTTCTCTACTGGTTACAAATAAATTGGCAGGGTAAATATCAAATTCCTCAAATTTTTCAATTTTATTACCATTCAAAACATCAAAAGTATAAATATCTTCAATTTCATTTCCAAAAAATCGGACTTTTAAACCTAAATTATCCATATAAGCCAGATGAATATCCACCGAATCCCCTCGGACCCTAAAAGTACTTCTTGGAAAATCCTTATCATTCCTTGAATACATAATAGAAACTAATTGAAGCAAAAATGAATTTCTATCCATTTTTTGATTTTTATAAATTTTAATAACAGATTTTTCATAGTCCTCGGGTCTTCCCATGCCATAAATACAAGATACCGATGAAACAATAATCACGTCTTTTCTACCAGACATCAAAGCAGAAGTCGCTCGAATTCTTAAACGTTCAATTTCCGCATTAATTGCTAAATCTTTTTCAATGTAAGTATTGGTCACGGGAATATAAGCTTCTGGTTGGTAATAGTCATAATAAGAAATGAAAAATTCCACTAAATTATTAGGAAAAAAATGTTTAAATTCTGCAAATAATTGAGCGGCTAAGGTTTTGTTATGAGACAAAACCAAAGTTGGTTTTTGAACTCTTTCAATGACATTCGCAATGGTAAAAGTCTTTCCCGAACCTGTTACTCCAAGTAAAACTTGGTAAGGTTCATTAGATAAAATTCCTTCCGATAATTGATGAATGGCATCGGGTTGGTCTCCTGTAGGCTTAAAAGGAGAAACTAAATGAAATTTCATTTTACAAAAATAATCAGAAATCCATTATCAATAGATAATTAAAAAGGTGTCTTAAAAATTAAAAAAATTGGTTTAGTAAACTGTTTGGGAATGAGAAAACTATACTCAATTGAAGCATTCGGTGCTTTGTGGAGCGTGAGGGGTGCGGAGGGCGGCGAAACCACCCCGTCCTTCGGACACCCCTCCAATGTTAGGAGGGGCGAAACCACCCCGTCCTTCGGACACCCCTCCAATGTTAGGAGGGGCGGAGGCGGCACTTCCTTTGTGGATGAGCGAAGCGAAGCCCACAAAGGATTGCTGAGCAACCTCCCTAGGGAGGTTCAGCCCGACCCGAGCGAAGCGAAGGGGCACGCCCTGAACTCAAAAATAATTGCTTAAAAAAATCTTATTGGTTGTCTGTCCAGTTTAATTTTTGATATCTATCGTTTCATAAAAATTTATTCCGACCAAAAAAAAATGTATCTTTGCAAACCAATTAATAAAGTTATGTTTGAAAATTTAAGTCAAAAAATAGATCGTGCGTTTAAAACGTTAAGAGGTGCGGGAAAAATTAGTGAATTAAATGTAGCGGAAACCGTAAGAGAAATACGAAAAGCTCTGGTTGATGCAGACGTAAATTATAAAATTGCAAAGGAATTTACAGAAAAAATCAAAACAGAAGCTTTAGGTAAAGATGTTCTCTTAGCAGTAGAACCCGGTCAATTGATGGTCAAAATTGTATTTGATGAACTAGTACAATTGATGGGAGGCAGAACCGTAGGGATTAATTTGGCAGTCAAAGGACCGACGGTAATATTAATAGCGGGTTTACAAGGTTCTGGAAAAACTACTTTCTCTGGAAAATTAGCAAAATTTCTTAAAAGTAAAGGGAAACAACCACTTTTGGTTGCGGATGACATCTACAGACCTGCTGCTATGGACCAATTACAGGTGCTCGGTGAACAAATCGGTGTTCCTGTTTATAGAGAGGATAATAACAAAAATCCTGTTCAAATTGCATTAAATGCTATTGAACATGCAAAGAACAATGGTAGAGACGTTATTATCATTGATACTGCCGGTCGTTTGGCAATTGATGAAGTAATGATGAAGGAAGTTGAGGACATCAAAAAAGCTGTAAACCCCCATGAAATTTTGTTTGTTGTAGACGCAATGACGGGGCAAGACGCTGTGAACACTGCAAAAACGTTTAATGACCGTTTAGATTTTACCGGCGTAGTTTTAACCAAATTAGATGGTGATACTCGCGGTGGTGCAGCAATTTCTATTCGTTATGTAGTTCAAAAACCTATTAAGTTTATAGGTATAGGTGAAAAAATGGATGATATCGATTTCTTCCACCCCGACCGTATGGCTTCCCGTATCTTAGGAATGGGGGACGTCCTCACCATCGTAGAAAAAGCTCAACAAGCTTTTGATAAAGCCGAAACCGAAAAATTACAAAAAAAACTTAGAAAAAATGAATTCGATTTTGAGGACTTTCTTTCTCAATTGAATACCATAAAAAAAATGGGTAATATCAAAGACCTTGTTGCAATGATACCCGGTATGAGCAAAATGCTCCCCGAAGATGTAAATATTGATGAAAAAGATTTTAAACATATTGAAGCCATTATTCTTTCCATGACTAAAAAAGAAAGAAAAAAACCCGAAATTATCAATGGTTCTCGTAGAAAAAGAATTGCTGCCGGTAGCGGAACTACCATCCAAGAGGTGAATCAATTGCTAAAGCAATTTGCTGATATGAAAAAAATGATGAAAACCCTTAATAAGCTTACCAAAGGCGGTAAAGATATGAAAAGTATTCCACCCAGTTTTTTTAAACAAAAATAAACCCAATTTTACTAACCAATGCTTATGATAAAACATTTTAACTATGGCTTAGAATTATCTTTTTAACTTCATTTTAAAAATTTGATTTTTTCATTTCATTAAATTTTGTAGTGTGAGCATTTGGGTAAAAATTTTTGATAAAAGTAATCCGTTATATCCATTTCATAAAAAATTTGCTTTAATTTATGGTATTTGCTTAATATCCTTTGTATTGTATTTGTGGTTTACTTTGCCTTCTGTTGAAGACATTAACATAGAAAATACAGCAAAAGCAACAGAAATTTATACAAGAGACGGGGTTTTATTGGCAAGGTTGAATATCGGTGAAGAAAAAGATTTTGCAAAACCCAAAGATATTCCGTTAGCATTAAAAAAAGCTCTTATTTCAGCAGAAGATCCAAATTTTAATCATCATAACGGAATTATTTATAAAAATTATTTTCAATCGGGTGCCAAAAAAAATACGATTACCCAACGCTTGGCAAAAATGTATCTAGCCGATAGAGGCGGTGCATGGTTGGGATTTAGTAGATTTTTACAAGAGTGGATACTTACTTACCAAATTGAAAGTGAATATGTTAAAGATGAAATTCTTACGTTTTATTTGAATTATGCGAATTTTGGTGGAAATATATTAGGCATTAATGCTGCCAGTAATGCTTTTTTTGGTAAATCACCTGATAAATTAGAACCAGAGGAGGCAATTCTTTTGGCTTCTATTCTCAAAGCTCCCTCTTATTATAATCCCATCAAACATAAAAACAGAGCTTTAAAAAGACGTAATGAAGTCATTCATCTTATGCAAGAACAAGGGTATATCAAACCCTCTGATGCTGAGATTTTAAAAGCTTCTCCTATTGTGATTAGAAAAAAAAGAAGAAATAAACAAAAATCTCAAAAAAGAGGTCTTGCTCCTTATTTTGTACAGCAGGTAAAAAAAGAACTTCAAGAATGGGGCAAAAAAAATAAAATCAATATTTTTAAAGCAGGTCTAAAAATTTATACAACCCTAGATTCTAAATTGCAAAAACATGCTGATAGTGCTATGATGGAACACCTAAGTGTTCACCAACGTTATTTAGAAAGAGAATTCAAATATTTTGGTGCTCCTTGGGAAAAAGATAGCAATATTTTAATTGCAGCGATGAAAAGATCTAGTCGTTATAAACAAGCTAAATTGGAAGGTTTTACGGAATCAGAAATTCGTCAGGAGTTCAATGAACCAATTCCTATGAAAGTTTTTAGTTGGGAGGATAGTGATTTTACAAAAGATACTATTTTAAGCCCATGGGATTCTCTAAAATATTATGCAAAATTTTTACAACCCGCTGTTTTAGTGATGAACCCCAAAAATGGACATGTTTTAGCATGGGTAGGAGGAATCGATGCGAATTTTTTTCAATATGACCATGTAGCTTACGGTAAACGCCAGGTCGGCTCAACTTTTAAACCTTTTGTATATACCGCTGCCTTTGATAAGGGTTTTAAACCTTGTGACCAAGAACCTAATCAATATATTTCTTTTCCTACAAGAGAAGGTAAACTATGGACGCCGCGTAATTCAGATGGAGAAGTAGGGCAAGATACTTGTTTAAGAGACGCAATTGCCGGTTCAATTAATATTGTGGCAGCAAGAATCACTCAAAAAGTGGGTGTTCAAACCGTTGTAGATTATGCTCATAAATTAGGAATAAAATCTTTTTTGGATACCGTTCCATCTATTGGTTTAGGACCAATGGAGTTAGGTGTAATAGAAATGACTACTGCTTATGCTACTTTTGCTAACTATGGAAAAAAAATCGAGCCGATTTTGATAAGCCATATAGAAAACTCAAAAGGTGAAATCATCGAGCGTTTCACACCTAAAATTGAAGAGGTTCTGAATGAATTTACTGCTTATACTATGATTCAAATGCTTCGCTCTGTGGTGGATTTAGGTACTGCGGGAGACCTTCGTTGGTTACACCAAGTTCCTTATGAACAAGAAATTGCAGGTAAAACGGGTACTTCTCAAAACCATTCAGATGCTTGGTTTATCGGTTTTAGTACGGATTTGGTGGTGGGCTGTTGGGTAGGTTGTGATGATAGAAGGGTTCATTTTCTTTCTATGGACTATGGACAGGGTAAAGCCATGGCTCTTCCTATCGTCGGTAAATTTTTTGCTCGTGTTTACAAAGACCCTACCATTAATTTGCCTGTATCTAAGTTTAGAAGACCTAACGGTTTTAATATCGACACTTGGTGCCATCCTCTAATTTACAAAAGAGATACCTTGAAATTGGATAGTTTACCTCCTATTGATTCCATTCCACTGCCTCCTTCTAATTACGACCCAGAGGTAGATATTTCAAACCTTGAATAATTTTTTTATTCCTTTATTTTTGTAGTTCATCCATAAATATTACCATTTAAATAATAAAAAAAGTTAAATGATTGCAAAACTTATAAATTATTATTTAATTTGCGGTAAAAAAAATAAGATATGAAAAAAATAATCGTTTTTCTTCTATCATTTTTGGGTTTTAGTATTTCACTAAACGCTCAAAAGCATGTTTGTGGTACACAAGACCCAAATGATATTGCTAAGCATAACCCCAATTTCTTTCAAGAAATGATTGATAACCTAAATTTTTTACCTACCGAACCTCAACAAAAAACCAATAATAATAATTCAACCTATGTAATACCGGTTGTAGTACATGTTGTTCATAATAACGGACCTGAAAAAATTTCTGTTGAACAAATTAAATCTCAATTTCCTTCTTTATTTTATGATTTTAGAAGGGTTCCAGGAACTCCCGGTTTTGGTGGTTATGGTGTAGATACAAAAATAGAATTTTCTCTTGCTACTGTAGACCCTAATGGTAACCCAACTGACGGTGTAGTTTATGTTCAAAGTTCAACTTTAACCGATCACGATCAAGCAACAGAGGAAACCGCTCTTAAAACACTCTCTAAATGGGATCCTACTAAATACCTCAATATTTGGTTAGTCAAAAGTATTACCACCGGCAGTCCCGGTACAGTTCTTGGGTATGCAACATTCCCTAATTTTGCAACTTCCACTACTGACGGTTTGGTAATAAGAGCAGATTGCTTTGGAAACTACAATTTCTATCCGCAAGGTACGTATTTTTCATTATCCGAAAGATTTGGTAGAACTCCTACTCATGAAATTGGTCATTGGTTGAGTTTATTTCATACTTTTCAAGGTAGTTGTGGTAATGCAAATTGTTCAAGTAGTGGTGATCAATGCTGCGATACTCCTCCAACAAAAGAAAATAATTTTGGAGCTCCTAAACGCCAAAATACTTGTGGAAATGACAATCCTGATAAATTAGATGACCCACGTTTCTACATGGATTATGTAGACAACAGTTTTATGAATAAATTTAGCCGTTGCCAAACCAATAGAATGATTTCAACTTTAAACAATATAAGTTATACAAGGAGAGTCAATTTATGGAAAGATACTAATCAACAAGCAACAGGTACAGGAAAGTATCAAAAACCAAGAGCTAATTTTTGGTCAAATACTCAAAACACTGTTGTAGGTGCACCCGTTACTTTTATTGATTATTCAATGGGGCAACCCAATAATTATACTTGGACTTTTACAAGCGGAACTACAACCTTCAATGCCTCTGGCAGCATTGTAGATGTAACTTTCCCCGATACCGGTTGGTATAATGTTAGTTTAGTAGTAGAAAATTTAGCCGATACTGCTAGCATTACGAAAAATAATTTTATTTATGTAGGTGCAGTTTCTCCTTCCGTTTTACCATTTACAGAAAACTTCGAGGCAAATAATTTCCCTCCTATCGGGTGGAGTATTGTTAATAAAGATATAAGCCCAGAAGGATATTCAGGTGTAACATGGGGTAGAACTAATTTGAACGGTTCCGGTGGTTTTGGTAATAGTAGAAGAGCGGCTCGTATGATTTTTAGTGGTTATTCTGATTTCGGTCAAGAGGACGAACTCTGGTCACCCGTTTATAATACACAAAATTTTAATGACTTCTTAAAACTTGAATTCTCTGTTGCTTATGTACCTTTCGATTATCAAGCTCCTACGGGTGAGATCTCTCTTCAAGTGAATGATACCCTCACCGTATGGGTTTCTACTAACGCAGGAAATACCTGGACAAGAGTTTATTATAAAGGTGGTGACGACCTTGCTACCGATGCACCCTCCGATCAACAAGTAAATTTTTATACCGCTACTCAATGGAGAAGAGAAACTATCGATTTAACAAGTTTTGCTAATACAGACAAATTAAGAATTAAATTTATGACTATCAATGGATTTGGACAGTCTCTAAGTTTAGATGATATCTACATTTATGATAAAACTACTCAAAATACCCCTGTTATTATTACAGATAGTGATTTTAATGTAGTTCCTAATCCTAATCATGGTAGTGCTTCTTTGAATGTAAAAGTTAATCAATCAACGGATTTCCAAGCATCTATTTATGATGTACAAGGAAAATTAGTTTATCAATTCCATCCCCAATTATTGCCCGCGGGTAATCATACTTTACCCTTCAATTTAGATGTACCTAATGGTATTTACTTTGTTAATGCAATGGTTGGAAATCAATTCATTACAAGAAAATTAATCAAAAATTGATATTTTTTCAGATTTTTAGAACTTAGTAATTTAAGGAATTGATAAGTTTTTTGAAATGTTGATAAATTAAAATTTTAAATAAGCCCCTACACTTTCAACTTCTTTTTCATAAGATAGTAATGAAGCTGCCTAATAATAGGCAGCTTTTTTCTTTTGAAATGGATTATAAAATATAATGTTGCTATTCAATTATATGAAAAAATCTATATAATGCGTAGCAAAGATGCTTGTGATATTTATACTATATATTAGAGGCGTTGTGAATATCACCTTATTAATATTTTTTATCTATTTGTAATTCAATTATTTAATAAACAAAAGTTCACGATACTTTGGTAAGTTCCATAAATCATCAGGTATTAATGTTTCAAGGGTATCGGCATGTTTACGAATGGTATCAAAATAAGGAGTAATGTTTTCTGCTATATAAACGGCTTTTTGCCCTAATTCACTAATAGTTTCTAATTGAGACCATTCTGATTTCATGGCTTTTAAATTTTTATAAATTTCATTAGAATGATAATTCAGTTCTTTAAGAAGTTCAAATTGAACTTGGTATTCATCTTTATGGAAACCGATGTCTATCAAATTTTCGATGGTCTCTGAAATTAATTTTTGGTATTGGAAAGTTGAAGGTAAAACATATTGATAAATCAAATCTTCTAAAACTTTGGATTCAATTTGAATTTTTTTGATGTAAGTTTCTGTACGAATTTCGTAGCGAGCATGTAACTCGTGTTCTGTTAAAATACCGAGTTTAGTAAACTCGTCAATAGAACTTTTGCTGATGATTGCCTCTAATGCTTTGGGAGTTTTAGTGATGTTATTTAGACCTCTTTTAGCGGCTTCTTGTTTCCATTCTTCAGAATAGTTATTACCTTCAAAACGAATATTTTTACTTTCTGTGATATATTGTTTTAAGATGGTTAATATTGCGACTTCTTTTTGAGTATCTTTTTCTAACAATTTAGAAACTTCTTCATAAAAATTATTTAACTGATTGGCAACGATGGTGTTTAAAATGATCATACCTGGAGCGCAATTTGCGGAAGAACCTACCGCTCTAAATTCAAATTTATTACCTGTAAAAGCAAAAGGAGAAGTTCGGTTTCTATCGGTATTATCTTTCATGATTTCAGGCATTTTTTGAATGCCGAGTTTAATTTCTGATTTAAAAACGAATTCAATATTTTCTATGGTAGCATTTTCTAATTGATTGAGGATAAAATCTAGATGAGAACCCAAGAATACAGAAATAATAGCGGGCGGAGCTTCATTAGCACCTAATCGATGGTCGTTAGAAGCGGATGCTATACTAGAACGCAATAAGTCTGCATTTTTATGTATTGCTTTAATGGTATTAATTAAAAAAATAAGAAAAATTAAGTTGTCTCTTTGTGTTCTACCAGGGCTTAAAAGATTTTTTCCCGTATTAGTTGATAAACTCCAATTATTATGTTTACCGGAACCATTCACACCTGCAAAAGGTTTTTCATGAAATAGAACTTTTAAGTGATGTTTTTTGGCTATTTTTTCCATGATGTCCATCATCAGCAGGTTATGGTCGTTGGCAATATTGAGGCTTTCAAAAAGGGGAGCACACTCGTATTGCCCTGGTGCAACCTCGTTATGACGTGTTCTTATAGGAATACCCAATCTCAAGCATTCTTTTTCTAGTTCCATCATAAAGTTCATTACTCTGTTGGGGATAGTACCAAAGTAATGGTCTTCGAGCTGTTGACCTCTGGCAGGTGCAGCACCAATTAAGGTTCTACCGGTCATAATTAAATCCGGTCTTGAGTAATACAAGGCTTCGTCTACTAAAAAATATTCTTGCTCAGGTCCTAATGTTACATTTACGCTTTCAATGGATTTATCTAATAGTTGGCAAACCTGTGTTGCGGCTTTATCAATGGCATGAATGGTTCTGATTAATGGAGTTTTGTAGTCTAAAGTTTCACCAGTATAAGAAATAAACAAAGAAGGAATACATAAAGTGGTACCTACAATAAAAGCAGGAGAAGTTACGTCCCATGCTGTATAACCTCTTGCCTCGAAAGTAGAACGGATACCACCACTTGGAAAAGAAGAAGCATCAGGTTCTTGTTGTACCAAATTAGAACCGCTAAATTTATCTATCGGTTTCCCTTTATCTAAGTCAAAAAATGAGTCATGTTTCTCAGCGGTTAATCCTGTTAATGGTTGAAACCAATGGGTATAATGGGTAGCTCCTTTTGAAATTGCCCATGTTTTCATAGCATTTGCTACTAAATTGGCTGTCTCTCTTTTGATTTGCCCCGTTTCACGTGAAAAAATCATTTCTACTATATTTTCCGGTAAATATTCAAGCATCACTTCTTTTGTGAATACTAACTCCCCAAATATCTCCGAACCTTTGGTTTCTGAAATTTGCAATTCCCAATCTCTTGATTGAATTTTATCTAAAGCTAAATATCTTGGATTATTATTCATTTTTTTAAATTATTCCGCAAAAATAAACATCTTTCAGAAAAAACAATACCTTTTTTAAAAAATATTTCCAAAAAATTAATTATAGCTTCAAAAATATAGCATAATTTTTCAAATGTATATTTTTTCTTTTTTCTTACTTAACTAAGATTTTGGTTCGTGTTAGTTGTTGTTTATTGTAATGAATTTTATTAAAGCTTTGCCCCAATGTACTTCGCTACGGTCAACAATCTTTATTTCATGGTATTAAATCCGAAATGTCACTTTTTAAAGCATTTCTTTTCCCCCTACCATCCCTCACTTTCTACACTTTCTAATAAGCATTACAAGTATCACTGAAATAATTAATTTCCTTTTGTGAATTTTGTTCTATAAACCCCTGTAAGTTTTCTACTGATTTCAACACGGACTAAGTTTTTAAACAATTAAAAAATTGAATTGATTTCGTTAAATTTATTAAGCAAATCAGGGGATTTATCTTGGTTATTATAAAAAAACTAAGAATTTTCAATTTATTAATTCAAATATCTCGTACATTTGCGTCCTCAAATAAAAATTAAAAATTAAATTAATGAAAAAAACAATTTTCTTGACTTTATTGATATTTTTTTCTAATTACAAAGATATAATAGGTCAAGGCGATGCCTCCCGAACAAGGAAAATCAAAAATAAAAACAACAGCACCGACAAGAAAGAAGCAACCCAAATACCGAATTCATTATATTCGGAGATATTAGGTGCTGTGATAGAAGAAACCACTGCAAAGCCATTAGAGGGTGTAACTGTTAAATTAGAAAGCGATAGTTTACAAAAAGGAGTTTTTACTGATTTGAATGGTAAATTTTCTTTCTCTGGTATTCCTGCGGGTAAATACACCTTGAAATTACAGTACGTTTCTTATGAAACTAAGGAAATTCGTGATGTATTGGTTGAAACAGGAAAGTCTTATCAATGGGTTTTTGCACTAAAAGAAGTAGGTACGAATGTTGAAGAAGTGGTCATTCAAAGTGAATTAAAAAAAGAATCGGAAGCTGCAAGTTTAATAATGCAAAAGATGAACCTTAGAATGATGGATATATTCTCGGGTGATATGATATTAAAAACGTCTTCTGATTTATTTATTACCACTTCGTTATCTCGTATGCCCGGTGTGTCCTACATAGAAGACAGATATTTAACAATTCGAGGTATGCCTGAAAGATATAACATGGTTTTACTCAATGGAGCATTGCTACCGATTATTCAAAACGAAAGACAATTATTTGACTTAAGCAATCTTCCTTCAAGTATGATTTCTCAAATCCAGTTAGTGAAAGCCTGTTTGTCAGATATGCCTACAAATTTTGGTGGCGGTTTAGTTGCCTTTGAAACTGCGGATATTCCAACAAGTAATTCCACACAAATTAACTATCAAATGATTTACAACTCTTTTACTACTTTTAAGCCAATCACCTTAGGAGGTCAAGATAAAAGTAAAGGATTTTTTGGTTTTATGGGAAGTCCAAAGCCTTATGTTCCGTCTAACTTTCCGAATAGTTCTCAAATACAGGCTTTAAGCCAAGATTCAGAGGAGTTAGCCAACTACGGAAAACAAGTAAATTCCGATTTTGTTACTGATACCTATAAACCTTTGCCTGGCCAGTCAGTTTCCTTAACCTTGAAAAGAAGGTATGAAAATGGGGATAAGATATTGGGATTTACTTCGATTACAAACGCCGTACAACAAACTTTCCAACAAAAAATTGACCAAAATGTCCTTACTGTTTATGATGAAAATTTAGGTTACAACCCTGTTACAGACAGTAGTTTTTATCCATTAAATTACAAACAAGAAAATTTCAATCAACTTTTCAATTTGGGTTTCAAAAACAAAAACTTAGAAGTAAATTTCAAAAACTTGTTTACTCATACCCAATGGAACAAATATGTTAGGCAGGAAGGGGCTTTCTATTTTGAAAAAGCTTGGGAAGATTATTTGTATCTCGCGAAGCGATTTGAAAAACAGTCTCTTTTCTCTAATCAGCTTCAAGTCAATTATCGTTTATCCAAAGACCAGAAATTCAGTTTTCTCTCCTTTAATAGCTTCGTTCGTTTTGATGACCCCAATTTTTACCCCTTAAACATCAGTAAGAATACTGATGGGAACTGGCATATTTCTGATTCCTATACTCCCGATGATAAGTTGCTATATTCCACCTATACCGCCAAAATGTACGACCGTATGAACGGCGGAAATTTATCTCTCGAAAGTTCATGGTTGAAAAACAAAATCATTACTAAAATAGGTATTTTTGGCTATTTTCAAAAAAGAAACTTTGATAGTAGAGAATTAGGTATATTCCCAACTTTAGATAGTACTGTAAATATTGATGTAACGCAAATTTTAATTCAAGGTGATAATTTTAGTTACGACAGAAACTTAATAAGACCCGGAGGCTTTTTTTTAGCTGATGACACAAGAAAAGAAAGCGCATATCAAGGAAACACTACTAACATTGCGCCTTTCTTTCAAACTACCTACCATCTCAACGAAAAGTTTACGCTTTATGCAGGTATTCGTTTGGAATGGTTCCATACAATGGTTTATAGTTCAGGAAATCAAGCACCTAAAGAACTTGTCCATGATAAAAAAATTACTGACCTACTGCCTGCCTTCATTGTAAGCTATAACATCAACGAAAAAAATAAGCTCAAGGCTTCATTATGCCAATCCGTTATTCGTCCCGATATGAGAGAACTCTCCAATTTTAGTTTCTTGAACCGATACAATAGCACTACTTGGGAAGGAAATCCTGAAATTATTCGCTCTAAAATAACCGGTGCCGATTTCAAATACGAGTTTTTTCCAAATGGATTGAACCTCTTTTCTGTTTCGCTCTTTTATAAATACATTGAAAAACCCTTAGAACAAGTTCTTAAAGCTGGTGCAGAGGACTATCTCAACGTTTATGTCCTAAGAAATTCTGAATTTGCAAACAATTATGGTTTTGAATTGGAAGTGAAACAAAAACTTGGTGACAAAAATTACTTAGAAAATTTTCTGTTTTATGGTAATTTTTTATTCCAACAAAGCAAAGTGAAAGATGACCGTACGGGACTATCGAATAGACCTATCCAAGGACAAAGCCCCTACCTTATCAACTGTGGGATTTTATTTCAAGAACCTCAATCCAAAGTTCGCATAGACGTTTTTTATAACCGCATTGGAAGACAAATTGTCATTATTGGTTTACCGGGTGTTTTCAATAATTTATATGTATTACCAAGACATAGAATTGATTTACAAATCAGTAAGTCTTTTATGAAAGAACGCTTAGACGTAAAATTAGCTCTGCAAGATTTGCTGAATCAACCTTTTTATAAGGTTCAATTTCGTAAGGAGGAAGACCAAAAAACTGGTTCTTTTGAAGAATCATCATTGGTTACTAAGATGAAGCAAGGTAGGATAGTTACTTTATCCATTCAATACAAATTTTAAGCATCGTTTATTTTTGAAATAGGGTATTAGGCAATTTATGCGTGTTCTTTGCAAGGTATGCACCCCCTTTTAAGTTTTTGATAGAGAAGTAAAGACGGGTGCTAAGCTATTTTTTTTTTCGTTACATCAAAAAATGTAAGCAATTGGTTACCAATTACTTTTTATCCTACTGACAAATCTGGGATTAACTAATATCAGATTTGTCAGTTGAAAATTAGATGATTTTGTCATTAGATATACATTCGTTAATCAAAATTTTTTATTACAAATAAAATTTAATAAAATTTTGTCATTTTATTTGCATAAAAAATGACAAAATGACTTAAAAATAAAATTGGTATAATATTGGTAAAAAGTAAAGTAAATCTAAAAAAAAAAATAATATGAGTAACGAAATGAAACCTTTTCAAACTTTGTGGATGAAACCATTCGATAAATGGTTGGATGAGTTTATGCAGTTCCCAACAACTGGTAGCTTTTTACCAAAAGTGGATATTGCTGAGACAAAAGAAGCTTTTGAACTTTCTGTTCATTTGCCCGGAATTGCAAAAGAAGACATCAAAATTGAGGTCGATGGTAATTTGCTAAGTATTAGTGGTGAAAGAAAGTTTAGCAAAGAAGAAAATGAAAAAACTTGGAGAAAAGTGGAGTCTTACTTTGGTGCTTTCCAGCGTTCTTTTAATTTGCCTGACCATGTGGATAAGGAGGCAATTAAAGCAACCACTAAGGACGGAATTTTAAATATTTATATTCCTAAGAAAAATCCTGATAAAAAAACCAACTTGATTACCATTGAGTAATTAATCCATGACCTCAAAAAAAAGGGGCTGTCCAAAAACACAGCCTCTTTTTTATTTTTATATTTCAAAAATTGTGTTGATATCGATTTATTTTAATAATATTCCTAAACTAATGCCAGAAGTAAACGTTAATGGGAAATCCCAACTATTTAAAAATGAATGGCTATGAAAGTAAGCGGGGTTAGTATTTTCAAGATAATTATTGGTTGGTAAATAAGATTTTGTATTACGAGTAGCAAATCCATAACCCGTTCCTGCAAAAATATCTAATAAAACTACATCAGCAATTAAAAATTGTTTTCCAATGGTTAAATTAAACGCACCGCTAAAATTATTAAAGGTTGCAACATAGGAAATTGGAGTATATGACGCAGAAAAATTACTAAAATCATAAACAATTTCTCTATTTTGGAAATATGAAAAGGAAATTTGTGGTCTAAAATACGCACCTGCAAGCGGGTGTACAATCCTTGTTCCTTTGGTATAAGTTAATTGTTTGAACATCATTTTATTACCAACCGTTAAAAATGCACCTCTTTTTTTATCATCAAAACCATTGAAATTTTCTCTATTATTTACTCCTATTCCAATAATACCTATTTTTCCTTCTAAAATGATGTTAGGATTAATCCACTGTTGGTAACCTAAACATAGGTGGCGTACCAACGGTGAAAAAGGATCCACCATAATAGCTTTTCTTTTATGAGATGCGGGAGACTCCGAGACTTCTAATATATCTTTTTCAAATTCGATTACTTCTCCATTTTCTCTTTGAATGCTCATCACATCTCGTTTACTTATGACGTAAATCGGACCGTCTAAATCATTAAAATTTTTGTACTTGATTTCATCGGTACCAATTTCAATAATTTTTACTTCAATTTTTGACTTATTGAATTTTTGTAGAATGTCTTGAGCAAAGGTCTCACAGACAAACGCTAAATGCAGTAACAAAACACAAAAGAATCTCATAATAATGATTTGGATTAATTAAGCAAATTTGGAAAAATTCGACAAATATTGTACCAAAATTTTTTAATTAATCCCACATAAAATATTCCCAAACTATTGTTACAAAATAATCAATATCTTCTATACGGTCGCTATTATTACCCTCTTTATATAAACCAACAGCAATAACATCACCTTGATTAAAATTAAAAGTATTTTCAGGAATATTAATAGTTTGACAACCTTTATTGTTCAAGCTAATTTTTGTTGAGGTAAAGGGAATAGTATTGATACTTGCGGGATCAGCGCCATTGATTCTTCTGAAAACAAGACCCGCTTGGATATCAGGATTAGAACCTCCGTCGCTGATAATACAAACTGTTACCTTTACGATACGACCTTCATAGGGCGTAGCCCAATGGCGTCTAAAGTTATCGCTACACATATTGGGATAATTGGAAGTACAGTCATCTTCACCGTCACCATTAGCAGATGGAAGCCATAAAATTTGACCCGTGCCGTTATTCCCTAACCAACCTGAACCAACGTTCAAAGAATGGTAAGTGATATGACGAAATTTACCTAATACACTACCGTTATTTTGGACGCGTAAAGCATTTTTCCATGTAATAGGGCCATCTGCTGTTCCAATGGGAGCAACTCGTAACAATATTTCTCCGTTATCTTGAAGTACAATATTGGAAGCTTCGTCATTGTGAATGTATCTATCAACTCCATTATTGTAAAAATTGTAACCAATGATTTTTGAACTTCCATTATGAAAAGTGAATCTATCGCCTATTTGAAGGATTTCACGGGGTAAAGTTGTTCCTATACCTACTAAACCAGCAGTAGTGACACGCATTTTTTCAGTGCCGTTGGTTTCGATAGGTAAATCAAAATTGTCATTGGTACCTAAGAATTTCAAGGTTCCGTTATTATTACCATCGAGTTTCCAATCATTGGAAGGTGAATTTAATAATCTTACCCAAACAGTTCCGTTCCAATAGTAAAATCCGGGGTTAACATCTGCTATGGTTGCGTTGTTATAAACCAATAAACTGATTGCAGGACTTGGTATCGTTGTAACATCAGTCGTGCTGCTCAAAGATACACGAGGAATTAATAATCCTCGATTAGTGTCTTCAATGTCTAATTTTGCAGAGGCATTAGGAGTAATAGTTCCTACACCAACGTTCTGTCCATAAATGTTGCAAACAAAGTGCAATAAACTAATGAATAAAATTTTTTTCATAACTAAATAATTTAATTTTAATAATGCAAATTTAAGACATAAAATTTCAAAAAAGCAAAAAAAAA
>Ga0272446_1003154_pt1 | contig 21307 bp, 17 predicted proteins | sample YNPCB0061_FD_194587 | JGI IMG/M metagenome (GOLD analysis project Ga0272446, IMG submission 194587) | Hot spring microbial mat communities from Yellowstone National Park, WY, United States - YNP-CB-006-1 | ecosystem: Environmental > Aquatic > Thermal springs > Hot (42-90C) > Sediment | place...
TTCTTAACATTTTGTAGCATTTCCTCCATCTGGGGAGAGAGGGGTTATCATGGAAAAATTAAAATTCCACAACAAAATGTAATACTTACACACTTTGTGAGCTTACATAAACCTATAGCAAATCAAGCAAGAGTAAAACCATGAGTCAAGCATCAATTTCTGAAGAAGTACCAAGCATGGCACGCCGCCAATTTATGAACCTATTGGTGGGCGGCTCAGCCGGTGTTACGGTACTAGGGGCGCTCTATCCCGTAGTGCAATACTTTATTCCCCCTGCAAAGGGCGGCAAGGGCGGTGGTGTAGCTGCCAAAGATGCCCTCGGCAACGACATCCAAGCCTCTAAACTGCTAGCAGAACACCAAGCCGGGGAACGGGTCATGGTTCAGGGTTTGAAGGGAGACCCCACCTACCTGGTTGTCACAGAAAATAAAGAAATTGCTAATTATGGCTTAAATGCAGTCTGTACCCATTTGGGTTGCGTTGTACCCTGGAATGTAGCTGAGGGCAAGTTTATTTGTCCCTGTCATGGTTCCCAATATGACAGCACCGGTAAGGTTGTGCGTGGTCCTGCGCCCCTCTCCCTAGCCCTTGCCCATATCGAAGTTGTAGATGACAATGTGCAACTTATTCCCTGGAAGGAAACTGACTTCCGTACTAATGAAACTCCCTGGTGGTCTTAATCATTATGAAAACATTTATCAGTCTTGTTCTCGTTTTAATTTTGGGTGTTAGCTTGGCAACCCCTGCCCATGCCTATCCCTACTACGCCCAAGAGGCTTATACTAATCCTAGAGAAGCTACCGGGCGGATTGTTTGTGCCAATTGCCATTTAGCTGCCAAGCCCATCCAGCTTGAATTACCCCAAGCGGTAAAGCCCGATACTGTGTTTGAAGCAGTAGTGAAATTGCCCTACGATCATTCTAAGGAGCAGGTTTTAGCTGATGGCAGCAAAGGGGGCTTAAATGTGGGAGCGGTGGTAGTATTACCGGAGGGGTTCAAGATTGCCCCAGAAGACCGTATCCCGGAAGAGTTAAAGGAAAAGACCCAAGACATTTATTACCAGCCCTACAGCGATACTCAAGAGAATATTGTGTTGGTTGGACCTATCTCTGGGGATGAATATCCGGAAATTGTTTTCCCTGTGCTTGCGCCTGATCCTAATAGCGATAAAAATGTCCACTTTTTGAAGTATTCCGTTCATGCAGGGGGCAATCGGGGGCGCGGTCAGATCTATCCCACGGGCGAAAAGAGTAATAATGTGCAATTTACTGCTCCTGTGGATGGGATGGTGACAAAAATTACCGAAATTCCTGCTAATGAAGATGAGGGCTATTTTGGCGGTAACGCTATTACGATTAAGTCTGAGTCGGGGGAGTTAGTCACAGAGAATGTCCTGATCGGTCCTGCCTTAAAGGTGCAAGTGGGAGATATTGTTAAAGCGGGGCAGCCCTTGACCGAAAATCCTAATGTGGGCGGTTTTGGTCAGGCGGATGGTGAAATTGTGCTCCAAGACCCCCGCCGTATTCAATGGTTGTTGGCATTTTTTGCCGCTGTAATTGTTACCCAAATTTTACTTGTATTGAAGAAGAAACAGTTTGAAAAAGTGCAAGCGGCTGAAATGAGTTTCTAACTTAACCGATCGTTTTTTATCCCCTTAGTGCATACTTGGGGGATTTTTTTATGGCTAAAAATCGATGATTTCTCCACCAAAAAAGGTGAGTATATTCTGGAGGGCTTCGTCATTTCTAGGGATATTTATCGTTTTTTTTTCTGTGGGAGGAGGCTGTTCGGTAGAAGGAGGGGCGGGCACATTACTGATTACCTCGATCGTGATTTCTAACTTGCGGTTGGTTATTTTTTCACAGGCAACTTTGATTTGTTCTTTTCTTCCTTCGGCGATTTTTAAGATTGCTTGATTTTTCACCCCGATCGTGATTTTGTTGGGGGTAATTTGTAGGCATCGTCCGTACTGAGCTAGGGGCGCTTTGGTGGCGGGGGGTAAGTGATTTAATAAGTTTTGCCAGAGAGTTTCTGTATCTCCATCGGGGATAGTAGGAGATTCTGGTTTAGGGACAATTGGCGGCACAACTTGTAGGATAGGGGATGTTTCTACTGGTTGCTTTGGAGTTTCAGTAGCAGGAATTGACGAAAATATTTTAGGAGCAAGTTCACTCTTAATTTCTAATAAGCCAATTAAAATTACTTCTAGCCATAGGCGGGGCTGGGTTGTGTTTTTGAGTTGTAATTCTCCCTGTTTTAATTGTTGTTGTCCTGATAAAATATGGGATAGATCGGTTTGGTTAGCTAATGTTACTAATTTCTGCCAGTTATGGTCTGTCCAGGTAACTAAATCTATCCGATCGGGGGCAGTTTTAGCAATTAACAAATCTCGATATAGGGTGGCTAAATTTTGTAAAATTACTAGGGGTTCCCTACCCCGATCGAGGATATGGCGTAGTTGTTCTAATAATTGAATTGGATTTTGACCTAATATAGACTCTATAATTTTGATCAGGTTTTCTTCTGGGACTGCCCCTACTAAATCCCAGATCATTGATGGTGTAATTGTGCCTTCTAATAAACTTAATTGGTCTAACAAAGATTCGCTGTCCCTCAGTCCCCCTTGGGAAAGTTGGGCAATTAAAGTAATAGCAGAAGCCTCGATCGGTATGTTTTCCATTTGGGCAATTTTGGTTAAATGTTCTATCATTGCCTCTAAAGGAATGCGACGAAAATCAAATCTTTGACAGCGAGAAATTATCGTTGCTAAAACTCGCTGGGGATCGGTAGTAGCCAAAATAAAGACTACCCGATCGGGGGGTTCTTCTAAAGTTTTTAATAGGGCATTGAAGGCAGCATTACTAAGCATATGACATTCATCAATGACATATACTTTGTAACGGGCTTGGACGGGAGCAAATTGCGCCCGATCGATAATTTCCCTAATATTGTCTACTCCGGTATTGCTAGCAGCATCAATTTCGGTGACATCGAGGGCGGTTCCCCTACTAATGGAACGACACATTTCGCATTCCCCGCAGGGTTCGGGAGTAGGCACAGCCGATCGGAGGCAGTTGAGGGATTTTGCCATGATGCGCGCCGTTGAAGTTTTGCCCGTCCCCCTTGCCCCGGTAAAGAGGTAGGCGGGGGCAATCTTTTGTTGCAGGATGCCATTCGTTAAAGTACGGGCAATACCTTCTTGACCAACTAAATCCCGAAAAGTTTGGGGGCGATACTTATGGTGGAGGGGTTCATAAACCATAGAATGGGGTTAGGCTCTGCCAGGGCAACAGAGGTCAGAAAAAAATTAAATTATTCTGCAAGTCGGGGAGCAATCACTCATTTCGTACAACAATAAATGAAATTTTGCAACTAGCTATGGAAAAATTACAGGAGCAAATTGCTCTTCTCCGAGAAGAAGTCCGTAACCTCCGTTACCTGATTGAGATTATGCCCCAGAGACTGGCTAATCCCCATCAGGAATCCCACAAGGACATTATTTCCGATCCAGAGCGCCCCTATATTTTGATTGAACCCGATCGGTCGGAAATTTCCCTGGAATGGCAGGTACGCCGCCTTACCGCCCAACTCACTACCGCCTATAACCGGATTGCGGATTTGGAAGAGGAGCTTATGCTCCGCCGCCAGCGCTAATCCCGGAGGGGGCGCACATCCTTGATGGAAAAGCCCTGTTTAGCTAAATTTTGGCTCAAGGAAACCGCATTTTGCACCCGATCGACAAACATAACCCCGTTTAGGTGATCCATCTCGTGCTGAATTACCCTGGCTAAGAGTCCCTCTGTGGTTAGCTTTTGGGGACGACCATCTAAATCTCGATAAACTACCGTCACCCGATCGGGACGCACCACATCCATAAACACTTCTGGCACACTCAGACATCCTTCTTCCCCTTGACAAAGCTCACCGCCCCGTTCTGTAATTTCGGGATTGACCAAAACCAGGGGGGGAATTTCTGGCTGATCGGGATTGATGTCAATTACAATTAGTTGCTTATTGATACCTACTTGAGGAGCAGCCAGACCAATGCCATCGTAGCTATACATAGTCTGGAGCATTTGCTGGGCTAGGGTGCGGGTTTCATCATTCACTTTACTAACCCGTTTTGCCGGTTGACGTAGCACCTTGTCCCCTAGTCTATGGACTTGGAAGGGGGGCTTTTTCAGTTTTTGTTTAGGGACATTTGCAACAGTAGCGACCATAGAAAAAACAAATAATAAATTGATTTTTATTTTACTTGCTTGCTACCTTCGATCGGGTAGTTGTTTTTTTCGGAGTTTTTGCCTTCGTCGTTTTGCTGGCTGTTTTTGCCTTCGTTTTAGATGGCTCCTTGGCGGCTAGCAGTTCTAGCGCCTGCTCTAGGCTGAGGCTTTCTAAGTCCATCTCCTTAGGAACAGAGGCATTGACCTTATCCCACTTGACATAGGGACCATAACTGCCTTCCATCAACTCGATCGGTGTTTCATCTGCGGGGTGATTGCCCAAAATACGGATTAGTTTGCCCCCCCTCGATCGGGCGGTTTTAGGCTGGGCTAACAACTCTAGGGCGCGCTCTAGGGTAATGGTATAGGGACTATCAGGCTCCTTGAGGGAGCGGTAATCTTTCACCTTGCCCTGGTCATGGACAACAAAGGGACCAAACCGCCCGTTATTAGCAATAATCTTTTTGCCGGTTTCGGGATGATTGCCTAGATGGCGGGGCAGGCGCAACAAATCCACCGCCATAGAGAGGGTCAAGTCCTCCGGCTTCATGCCCTTGGGTAGGCTTGCCCGCTTGGGTAGGGGTTGTCCTTCGACCACATTGCCCAACTGCACATAGGGACCATAGCGCCCCACCAGGACAAAGATTGGCTCCCCAGTCTCCGGATGGTTGCCTAGTTGGTCTGGTCCTTCGATTTTTTGCTTGAGTAAAACCTCAATCCGATCGGTTTGGAGGTCGGCGGGGGTGAAGTCGGGGGGCAGAGAGGCAGAAACTTCTCCGACTTGGATATAGGGACCAAATTTGCCGATTTTGACTTTTACATCCCCTAAACCTTCTAATATGACAGTTTTTGCCCGATCGGGGTCGATCGTTTCCTCTTTAGCCTTGACCTGTTGCTCCAAGCCATTTTCGCTGGAATAGAACTCCCGCAGGTAGGGCAGCCACTCGATGCTACCGGTAGAAATGTCATCTAGGGTCTGCTCCATTTTGGAAGTGAAGGAGGGATCGACCAAATTAGGGAAATTTTGCTCTAACAAAGAGGTGACGGCAAAGGCAGTAAAGGTAGGCACCAGAGCATTTTGGATAATTTGTACATAGCCCCTTTCGCCGCAGATTTTGTCGATGATGCTAGCGTAGGTGCTAGGTCTGCCAATGCCCTCGCTCTCTAGGGTTTTCACTAGAGATGCTTCCGTATAGCGGGGCGGGGGCTGGGTCTCATGTTTGATTGCCTCTAAATTTCTTAAATCAGGATGATCCCCTACCTGCAACATAGGCAGAATTACCTCCTGTCCCTCGATCGCTGCGGTGGGGTCATCGGAGCCTTCCACATAGGCACGGAAAAAGCCAGGAAAATCGATCCTTTTGCCAGAAGCACGGAATAGAGCATCTTCCACCCCGATCGTGACCGTGGTCATAGTCTGCCTGGCATCCGCCATCTGACAAGCGACGGTGCGCTTCCAGATCAGGTCATAGAGTTGGAGTTCCCTGCCGGTCAGTCCCGTTTCTTGGGGCGTGCGAAAAGTAGAACCAGCCGGGCGGATAGCTTCGTGAGCTTCCTGAGCATTCTTGGATTTAGTCGAATAGTGCCTTGGTTTAGGGCTGAGGTATTCAGCACCATACATCCGGGTGACGCATTCCCTGGCTGCCTCGATCGCTTGATTAGAAAGATGGACAGAATCAGTCCGCATATAGGTGATATAGCCCTGTTCGTAGAGGGCTTGGGCAGTACGCATGGTTTCCTTTGCCCCCAGCCTCAGCTTGCGGTTTGCCTCCTGCTGGAGAGTAGAGGTAGTAAAAGGAGGAGAGGGTTTGCGATTGTTGGGGCGCTCCTCCCGATCGATGACCGTCCAGACTTTGTTCCGCAGGCGTTGGACTAGGGCTTCTGCGCTGGCTTGGTCTAGTAGAACTACATCTCGGCGGGGGAGTAACTGCCCGGTTTTGTCATTGAAATCCTTACCAGAAGCTAAATTTTTACCCCCCAAGCTCACTAACTGGGCTGGAAATTCCAACTTAGGCGCAAAGAGAGTAGCCTTCAAGTCCCAATATGTACCCGATCGGAAGGCGCGGCGCTCCCGTTCCCGCTCCACAATTAAACGCACCGCTACGGACTGCACCCGCCCGGCAGAAAGTCCCCAAGCCAACTTCTTCCACAACAGAGGCGAAAGGGTATAACCCACCAACCGATCGAGGATACGCCTAGTTTCCTGCGCCCTGACTAACTGTTCATCCACTTGGCGGCAATTTTGGAGAGCCTCACGGATAGCCTCAGCGGTAATTTCATGGAAGACCATCCGTTTAATAGGCACCTTGGGCTTTAACAATTGTAAAAGATGCCAGGAAATACTCTCCCCTTCCCGGTCTTCGTCAGTTGCCAGGATCAATTCCGTTGCCCCTTTAAGCTCCTGTTGCAGTTCCTTCACAATCTTTTTTTTGTCCGCCGGCACGATGTAAAGGGGTTCAAAATCAGCTTTCACATTTACGCCCAGCTTTGCCCATTCCTCTCCCTTGTACTGAGCCGGTATATCAGCCGCCGATTGGGGCAAGTCCCGCACATGACCCATAGAAGCATGAACCCGGTAGGCACTGGGCAAGAAATTACGGATTGTGCGGGCTTTGGTTGGGGATTCAACTATGACCAGGGTAGACATGAGACTAAAACGATCGTGAATTTCTGTATACCACATATCTTGCCGAGATGGCAGACTAAGCCCGATCGGGGTTTATCAGAATACCTATTCTGCAGATAATTCAAATTGTGAATCAAAATTACCAAGTAGAAATAAACTAATCAACTACCATAATTTTGCTCTCAGACAAGTAGAAAAAGACTTTCATTCACAAATGAAAAACCGATCGATGCCAGTCAAGATTAACAAACACAGTAACAACATTTAGTAAACCAGCTTTTCAAAAATGAGCTTGCCAATGAGTTGTCAACAAGAAGACTAACCCTTAAATCAAGTTGTAAAAGCCCCTATAGCCAAAAATATGGATTTGCACACGCTCTGAGATAGCAGCTAATTGTAGGGCGGTAATTTTCGCCAGAGTATCTTGATCCACTTTTCCTAAACTTAATCGATTAATTTCTGCTTGGGTTTGTTTATATGTTGCCGTAGGGATAGTAGCTCTAATCAATTTCCCAAAAGGTAAATATCCAAGGATACGATAGACAATAAACAGAGGAGAATCAACTTCATTATTTAGTAAGTCTCCTTCGATTTCTACTCTTGTTGTACGTTGAAATAGATGGCTATAACGATCGATAAATCCTCTTTGCAAGAATAAGGGGGCACCAAAAGTAATCATCTTGATATTTTCTGCTTTTACGCCCCGATCGTTCATCAATGCACCAAGCAGAATACAACTTCCTCCTAAACTATGACCACTAAGGATAACTTCTACATTATTTTTATCTTCTTGAAGTTTAATAATTTCTGTTAGTAAGGTTTGGAATTGAGGACTGGAAAAAATTGCTTCAGCATAGTTTTTCATCCCCTGATGAAGTGCGACTTTGGGCTTGCCTGGTAAATTATCAGGAATTACTTTAATAGCTGCTAATAAATCATTAGGGTCTTCCAATTCATTAAAAACACCTTTAACTATGATGTGATATTCTACCTTAGATAATTTATTATCAATTAGGATAGTATTTTTTGCTAAAATTGCATAGCCACCAAAAATAACGTTAGAATTTGCTGGAAAAAATTGGGACAAAGGTAATCGACGATTAACTATATCAATCTCTTGTACACCAATTAAAGATTTAATCTCTTGGGAGGTTTCCTCCAATTTAGATTTATCTTGTAATCGATCGGCTTGGAAAAAGCGATAGATTGAATCGGTTGCTAATTTGGCATGAGTTCCGATCGTTTTACATTCCTGCCTGTTAGTCTTACAGAGAGAGTTAAACTCAGGAGAAACGATCGGGACAGAAGCAGCAACAGGCAGAAAAAAAGAGGAAAGAACAATAGTTATATGAGATATTATTTTCATAATACGTCTTTCCTTTTTTGCAAGAAGAATATGATGATTACTATGAAACATATCTGACAAACCATAATCTGTAAATGTCGCCAGATATTAACATTGAAACTTTGACCATAATCATCTTTCATTTGACCAATAATACCTTCTGCACCACCAATTGCACTTTCTCTCTTTTGCTTCCAATCGCTAAACTGACTCCGCCACTTATCCATTCCTTTTTCCCAAGTTTTTAGTTCTCGATTGAAATTTTTAACCTTCTCTTCGTAAGCAGACAGTTGAGTTGGATCGCTTGGTAAGTCTCCTGGTGATTTAGGTCGGGTTGGTTGTTTTGGTTCGGTGGATTCTATAGAATTCCTAGTTTCATCATCGTAGTTTGATAAAATGCCAGGAAATTGACATTTATTAAATAAATTTTCTCCTAAGCAATTACAGTCAGATTTCTTCTGTTTTTCTGTTAGTTTATCCCGATCGGTTTTATCTAAACTCCAACATACATCTGTTGCTACATCTTTACCCATGCCAGAAACAGTAACTAAAGACTCAAAAGACCACTTAGTTAAACTCATATTATTTAAGATTCTACCAGGCACGCCAAAACTACTTACAGGTAACAAACCACCACCAAAAGTAATTTGGGGAATTAACAAAACTATAGCGATTAGGGGAGCAACATTTTGATTAGGAGAAATAGCAGAAACAAACAAACCTAAAACTGTCCCCGCTAAGCTAGCAAAAAATAAAATTAGATAATACTGCCACAAAGTACCTGTAAGATTAACTCCCACATACTTAAAAGCAAATAAAATTGCTGATTGATATAAAGCAAGAACAATACAAAAAGATATTTTTGATAATATGTAGGGTAATACTTTTAGTCCAGTTGCTCTTTCTCTTCTATAAATATCTACTTCTTTGATAACTTCCCTAATTGTAGATAAACAACCAGCTATAATTGGTACTAAACCCATATGAAATAACATAGTTATTGCCTGTCCACTATTCCCTAGAGAAGCATCAAATATATTCCTGTCCCAAGTTAGTAGGTCTAAAATACCTAGAATGGGAGGTATAGCAATAACTAAAAATGTACTGACGGGATCAACAAATAGTAATAAGAAGTTACGTTCTAATAGAATGAAAAATTGACTAAAACTTGATGTATTGGATACATGAGAAGTGGCAACTTTTTTGGAAGGAATTTTGCTACTTTCTGAAGTAATATCAATTTCTTGCTGGCGTTGTGTCACATATTTTTGATAATAGGAAGAGTGGAAAAACAGATTGCGCCATTCTTCTGGCGTTCGAATATTTACATCTTCTAATAGGCGATAAATATCAGTAAAAGTATCGATCGGTTTGCCAGAAACTTGAGCAAAATAACCTTGAATTTCCTTTGGAGAACCAAAATAAGCTAAATTTCCTTCTTTAGCTAAAAATAGAACTATATCGGCAATTTTGACATTTTCTGTAGCATGGGTAATCAGCAAAACTGTTTTTCCAGAGTCAGCAATATGCCGTAAAATTTGCATTACTTCCCGATCGGTGGCAGGGTCAAGCCCAGAAGTTGCCTCATCTAAAAAGAATAAACTTGGCTGAGTTAATAGCTCTAAAGCGATAGAAACTCTCTTTTTTTGTCCGCCACTTAATCGGAGAATTTTAGTATTTTTTCGTTCTAACAACCTTAGTTCTGAAAGCACTTCTACAATTCTTTGTTCTCTTTCTGTAATAGAAGTATCGCCTGGCATTCTTAATCTTGCTGCAAAATTTAATGCCTGATAAACCGTTAATTCTGTATGGACAATATCCTGCTGAGGAACATAACCAATTTCATTGCGATAGGCATCATAATTACGGTAAAGTTCAATTCCATTGACGTAAACTTTGCCACTGGAGGCAGGGACAAAACCACTTAAAGCATTCATCAGAGTAGATTTGCCACCGCCACTAACTCCTGCAACAATTACAAATTCTCTGGGAGCAATAGAGATAGAAATATTATTTAATAAGTTACGTTTTTGTTTGACAGTTTGATCTTGAACTACTTGGCAAAGATTGACAGCATCAATACGAATGTTGCCTGCTTCATCGATCGTTGTAAAGGTTTCATCTCGGTTAAAGATAAGGTTATAGGAAGCAATTCTTAACCGATCGTTGTAATTTAATGTTTTTCTTGTTTTTATTCTTTTACCGTTAACAAAAATGCCATTTCTGGAGTTAAGATCAGTGACATAAATTGAACCATCAAAACGAGAAATAATACCATGAAATGCTGAAACCGCTGGGTGCTGAATGACTACATCATTACTGGGGTCTCTCCCGATTGTTAAATTGGATTTATGACGGAAGTTAAGTTTGATACTATCTTCCTTTTCTTCTGCATCAAATTGATATTCTATTGTCTGTTGGGATTTAGGAATCTGTTCTGAAATAGGATTGGTAACAATAACTTCTAATAGATAACGACTAATTTCGATCGTGTCATGTTGTTTGAGTTTATAGGGAGTGTTAGCAGTCAGAGGGATGCCATTTAATAATGTGCCTTTTCGACTATCCAAGTCAATAATTTGATAGGAATTATCTACCTTTTCAATAGCTGCATGGTGACGGGAAACGGAAGCCCGATCGAGATGAATATCACAATCTTCTGCCCTACCAATTATTATTTTATCTTTATTAAGAGGAATAGTAGAAACTAACTGTGATTCGTTAAATAGTTTAACTTGAAAGTTTTGCTCTAAAATACTTGGATTGGTGCGGTCAATTTTAGTTAATTTAGACCAACTAGGGGGTAATTCACAGGGGTTTTGATAAAGGACTGGCAACCAAGAAGAATAGGCAAATTCTTGCTCCATTCCCTGCAGTTTTTGGCGCGCCGATCGGAGACACAAACTAAACGGTACTTCCCTAGTAAAATCTTCTAAAAAGAATTTAAGAAAGGCTTGTGCTACCCGATCGGGCACAGGCTCTTTCATTACAATTAAATGGGGAATAGATAGGGATGCTAGTTGACTTGCTAAACCTAAGCCCTGGCACGAGTTAAAAATCGCTAGGGATAAACCATTATTAATTGCTTGCTTTAAGCCGTGAGATAGTTCTGATAGTTCCAATTGATCAGACCGATTAAGAAAGATACAGCCCGAATTAGCATCAGAATAACTGTAGCTATGCCCCGCAAAAAACAAAATATCCCAACCTAATTTATCCCAGAGGGCTTGATTAAATTCCTGTCGGCTTGGTTCAACTAAAAATTTAATTTCTGAACCCAACAAACCTTCTAAAGTGCGACGATCGCTATCAATATCAATCCCGCGACTATCGCCCAAAATAGCTAATACCCGACTTAATTTTCTGGTAATCAGAGTAGGAGAAACTTGATTACTTCTTAGGGCGGCAATTCCTACTTCCGTGAATTTATAGTCTTGAACAAAATTCCACAGATGCCAAGGTAGTTGCCAAATTTGCCGATCGTTGCTTTCTATTACTGTTTGAAAATGGTCTTTAATTGACAGATTGGTGCGCAATTGCTGATCAATGCCAAGAAAACCACCATCACTTAACCATCGATTTAACTGACGGACTAGGTCTTTACTTAAAGCATTAAAATCATCTTGTGAAAAATGTAAACTCCGATCGTCTTGTTCAAGATTAATCCGTCTTAAAAACTTAGTTTGATTATAGACATAGTAATATTCTGACCACTGGTTTAATAAATCGACTAAGGGAGGAAAGGGCGGTAAACTCCCCACCGCTTTTACTTTTTGGGGACGACGATCGCCTATAGCTAAAATTTGAGCAGTAACGGAAGGGAATCCATTTTTTATACTGCCATTTCCTAAAGAAAGTATAACAAAAGTGTGCATATTAAATTACAAACTCCTCAATAAATTCATAGTCTTTAATCATCAATTTAAAAATAAATTCATCCCCAATATTACCAGAAAAACGCCGCATTTTTAGCAATGACTCAGTTCCATTTGTTATAGATTCTTGAATTAGATTATTATCTCCGTCTGTAATTCTAATTTGTAAAACTGGTAAGGTTTCTACATCTAATGGGAATAATTGAAATAAAATACTAACCCGATCGGTGGCAGACTTAATCAAACTCAAAACTAGGTAGAATTCTAACAAGTTGTCTCCATCAGAAATAGTCAATCTTCGCACGCGTGAAATCTTTTCTTCTTCCCCTCGTAAAGCATAGGCAAAGCTGGGTTGCTGCCACTCGTCAGGAAAAATATTAGCTAACCAATTACCTAAATTAATTGCGGGTTTAATTGACTTGCCTTGGCGTAAAAGGGATATATTTTTTAGTGCCTTAGGGTAATGACATAGGGCTAACCAATCAGCAAAGGGGAGGGCTAATCGGGGCACAATTACAGCAACAGAGCCTAACCGATCGGTCAGATTTTTAACTCGTTCTGGACTGAGATTAGCAACAGGATTAACCTGCTTTGTTCCTACTGGTAAATTAAAATGTCGTTGGGTGAGTAAAAGGGTAGGATTACAATTCATCTGCTCCTGTTCTACTTGATAGTTATGATCCTGAAAATCGATCGGTGCAGATTTTACAGTATTAAAGTCAGCGAAACCCCACAATTCTATGGTGCTATTCTCTATATCAACAGTTGCTGCCAGATAAAAATCCCCCGCCCAATCTTCGATTTCTAGCCATTCTCTGGGGACATTGCAGCAAGCTTGATCAATACTTTCATCGGGAATTATGACATAGCGAATTCCTTGTAATTCGATGCCTATGCCGTTAGTAAACTGCCAACTTGTTGTAGAGGAAATAATCGGATTACCCCCTAATTCTGTGGCAAACCATGACCACAATGTATGAGCAGTTAAGTAGTTTAATAAATATTGCCACCCCTCTGGAGAATGGGGATAAGTTGCAGATTGCTTTAGCCCTTGAGTTTGTACTTCAGGGGGAATTTCTAACACTGTTTGCCAATAGGTAATGGTCATGGTTGCACTCCGTAATATTGTTGTAGCCATTCCTCTAGGAGGTCGGCACTATTGTTTAGTATGTCGGGAGTGAGGGAAATATTCACCGTTTTTTGCGTCCATCCCACTAGCTCCTGCAATAATGTTTGCCGTGCCTTATTCAACCGGCGATTGATGGTCGGTTGGGATAGGTTGAACTGCTGGGATAGCTCCTTCTGGGTTAGTTGTTGACGATAGTAACCTGTTAAGATGTCTTTAGTCTGTTGGTCTAACTCCCCGATCGTTTTTGACAGACAAGTAACTAAGTCTTTCTTTTGTTGTTCTCTTTCATCATAGGCTTCTTCATGTATTAAAACTTCTGTTAGATCACCATCAAAGTCAGGGTCTTTAATTACATCTATTAATTCTCCTTCTTGGTCGGGAGTACTCCTATTTAAGGAGGTAATTGCAGGCTGTAGATACTTTCTGACAACTTTGGCACATTGTTGTAACCATTGTAAAACCATTTCTTCATCGCTAAGACGAATCAATTGATCACTCTCTGTCAAAATACGACTGTTGTATAACTCCATGATTGTTTTTAATAAAGCCCGATCGGGGGCTTCTAGTTTGCGGGTATTACTAGAATTAGGCACATACAATTCCTTAAAACACTTCCAACATAAGATGAAAGACAGCAGTTTTGAGGATGACTGACCACTGAGGGCAGCACGCAGGGTCTTTTCACTGATCTTGCGTAACAAAGCCCAGTCTGTACAAATATCCACTTCTCCCCGGCAGCGAAAATGCTCCCGCAACAAATTACTAAAACAATACTGGGCGTATTTGTTTAACTTTTGTCCTACCGCAGGATTAAAACCTTTTAAGACTTTACCTATATCTAAAATAGCAGTCTGAAAACAATCTGCCAAAGAATGACTGTTAGAAGGAAGGTGACTGACAAAAGACTTAGCTGCCCAATAACAAGCCTCTTGTAGGTAGCACTCAAGATGGGATTGAGAGTTTCTGTCTTGTTGTTCTTGCCACTGTTTGATCCAATACAAAGACCAAAAGACTTCCCCCGATTTATCTTCATTATAGAGTAACAAACGATCGAAGTTTTGTTTTAGGCGTGGGGCAATGATCCACTGGCGAAAAGTTTCCCCGGCAAAAGATGCGTAGGATGAAAACATCAAAGATAAATCCTTACGAGGCATCATGGAGATAACAACACTAAGTTACTATGCTTTTCAAATTACTATACTTTGGGGCACTTCTACATTTAGATTTTCTTAAAAATAAGCAAATACAAAACTATAGAGTAGTTTCTTCTCCCTTTCCAGTAGAATTAGTCAGTAGAGATTGACGAATCAGAATGGAGAAGACTTTAACCAAGTCATCACAAATACAGTAAATTGCTAGAATTTGTTCATACATATTGCTACCAGGGAAAAGTTACACATCTCTTGTAGCTTTTTTGGGAAATTTATGAGTGGTAGCTTGGGTAAATTATTCAAACACTACCGTTCTTAATTCCCCTAGCTTGCCATAAACTAATACACGCCGATCGAGGTGTAAGCGCACTGCTCTTGCTAAAACAATTCTTTCTAAATCTCTACCCTTCCGAATCATTGAATCTACCGTATCCCGATGGGAAACCCTAATTACATCCTGCTCAATAATTGGTCCTTCATCTAGGTCTTCGGTGACATAGTGGGAAGTAGCGCCAATAATTTTTACTCCCCTCTGGTGGGCACGCTGATAGGGATTTGCGCCAGGGAAAGCGGGTAAAAAAGAGTGATGAATGTTAATTACTTCCTTAAATTGTTGCAGGAAATTTGTACTTAAAACCTGCATATATTTAGCTAAAACTACTAAATCAATCTGGTATTTTTGCAGGAGTTCTAGTTGTTCTTGCTCCCTTTCTAGTTTGGTTTCTGCCGTGATTGGCACATGGTGGAAGTTAATATCAAAATTATGTGCCACTGATTCTAGTAATTGGTGATTACTGATTACTACTGGTATGTGCGCCGAAATTTCTCCCGCCTTTTGTCTTAATACTAAATCATATAAGCAATGGTCTTGTTTTGAGACAAAAATAGCAATTCTTGGCACCCGATCGGAAAAATGGAGTTGCCAATCCAACCCGATCGTGTCTGCCAGTTTACGAAATTCTAAACTAATCGTCTCTTTTGGAATAGAAAAATCGGTTAATTCCCATTCCAATCGCATTAAAAATAAGCCAGCCCGATCGTCGACATGTTGATCGGCATGGAGGATATTGCCGTTATGGATAAAAACCCAATCACATATTTTGGCAACCAGACCCCTTTGATCGGGACAAGAAATCAATAAAATCGCCGTTGACATCGTTCAGATCACAAAAGTTTTAGCATTATACCGAAATTAGACAAAAGATATGTCATAAAAAATCCGCCTAATTCAATAGACGGACAAAAATATCTCTTACCTATCTAGGAAATTAACAGTCGTAATAAAGAGCGAATTCGTAGGGATGGGGACGAATGCTCACCGGCAGAACCTCTACATCAAGTTTGTAGGAAATCCAAGTCTTGATTAAATCTTCCGAGAAAACATTGCCATGCAAAAGGAATTGATGGTCTTTCTCTAAATTCTCCAATGCTTCCATCAAAGAGCCTGGCGTAGAAGGAACTTGAGCTAATTCTTCAGCCGAAAGAGAATAAATGTCCTTATCCATGGGCGAACCGGGGTCAATTTGATTTTTAATGCCATCAATGCCCGCCATCAACATAGCAGAGAAGGCTAAGTAGGGATTGGCAGTAGCATCAGGACAACGGAATTCTAACCGCTTCGCTTTGGGATTTGTACCAGTTAAAGGAATACGAATGGAAGCCGATCGGTTGCCCTGAGAGTAGGCTAAGTTTACGGGCGCTTCGTAACCAGGCACAAGGCGCTTGTAGGAGTTAGTAGTAGGATTAGTCAGAGCCAAGAGGGCGGGGGCATGATGCAACAAACCGCCGATATAGTGAAGGGCAAGCTGACTTAAATTAGCATAACTATCCCCATAGAAGGTGGGCTGTCCATTCTTCCAGATGGATTGGTGGGTGTGCATCCCAGAACCGTTATCACCAAAGAGGGGCTTGGGCATAAAGGTGACCGTCTTGCCATGCTTTTTCGCCACATTCTTAATTACATATTTGTATGTCATTAAAAAGTCAGCAGCTTCTACCAAAGATGCAAACCGGAAGCTCAACTCGGCTTGTCCCCCTGTGCCTACTTCGTGGTGATGTTTCTCGATCGGTAGACCGCACTTCGCCATAGTCAGCAACATTTCTGTCCGTAGGTCTTGGTAAATATCGGAAGGGGAGACGGGGAAATAACCCTGTTTATTACGGATTTTGTAACCCAAATTGCCGCCGGGTTCCATGCGCCCTGTGTTCCAGACACCTTCTGCTGAATCGACTTCGTAATGACCGAAATTCATGCCCTGGTCATAGGTGACATTATCAAAGATGTAAAATTCTGCTTCAGGACCAAAAAACGCCTCATCCCCGATGCCGGTGGTTTTAAGAAACTCGATCGCTTTTTGAGCAATACTACGGGGGCACCGATCGTAGGGCTGAGCGCTGCGGGGTTCTTTAATACTACAAATCATGCTCAGGGTAGGCACTTCCATAAAGGGGTCGATCCAGGCAGTATTAGGATCGGGTACCATTGCCATGTCGGATTCATTGATGGTTTTCCAGCCTCTGATACTAGAACCATCAAAGGGCACGCCCTCAGTGAAGGAAGATTCATCTAATTGATTGTAGTAACAGGTGAAATGCTGCCAAATACCAGGCAGATCGATAAACTTGAGGTCGATCATCTGGATATTTTGGTCACGAATTAGCCGCAAAATGTCATCGGGGGTCTTTGCCATGAACTGTTATTCCTTTGTATTGTAGATGTCTATGGTAAGCATCCCTGGTGCCATATTTTGTTACTTGTTATACAATTCTCTAAGTTTCACCGATCGATATAATAGCGATAAATTATCTTAATTACTTATGCCAGACCAGCCCCCCAAAATTACGGTAGTTGAGATGTTCCGCCTTGGTTTGTTCCAAATGGGTCTGGGCACAATGTCTTTATTAACTCTGGGACTACTAAACCGAGTGATGATTAACGAGCTTGCCATTCCCCCTTCTGTGGCAGCCGGTTTGATTGCTCTGCCCCTGTTTGTGTCACCGGCTAGGGTCTGGTTTGGGCAGTTATCTGATAGTAAACCGATTTTGGGGCATAACCGCAGTGGCTATATCTGGCTTGGTTCTCTGTTATTTACTTTTTTTGCCTGGCTGGGGGTGCAAATTATGTGGCAGTTGGGGCTAAATTTCTACCGATCGGGTTGGGAAGGGGCAACTATTCCCTGGTTATTGTTGTTAGGGTTTTGCTTTGCCTGCTATGGTTTGGCTTTGAGTATGAGTTCTACGCCCTTTGCTGCCCTATTAGTTGATGTAACGGATGAAGAAGAACGATCGAGGCTAGTAGGGGTAGTCTGGTCTTTATTGATGGTCGGAATTGTAATTGGGGCGATTACGGTAGGCAAGTTATTGGGCACTAGCCCCACAGACCAGACAGAAATTGTGAATATTTTTAGCCGACCCGATCGGGCTTTAGCTTTACAGCAATCTATCAATCAAATTTTTATCTTGATCCCGGTGGTAGTAGTGGGTTTAAGTTTTATTGCTACCTGGGGAATTGAACATAAGTATTCCAGGCTTGGGGTGCGAACTCCCGATCGATCGGAGCAAATTGGCTTAGCCAGAGCCTATCAGATTTTGACCGCCAGCCCCCAGACCGCAAAGTTTTTCACCTTTTTGTTGTTTATGACCCTTGGTTTATTCATGCAGGATGCCATCCTAGAACCCTACGGGGGAGAGATTTTTAAGATGGAGATCGCTGAGACTACCAAGTTAAACGCTCCCTTTGGAGTTGGTACCCTATTGGGCATTAGTTTGAGTGGTTTTTTAATTGCCCCCAGAGTAGGGAAATTAAATACTGCCGCCTCGGTTGTAGTTTGGCAATTGGGGGCTTAGTTTTGTTAATTGCCGTAGGCATGACCGCTGATGCTAAATATTTACAGGGGGTAGTTTTTTTGTTTGGCTTAGCCTCTGGTATTACTACTACGGGGGCAGTTAGCTTAATGCTCGACCTCACCGCCGCTGCTACAGCAGGCACCTTCATTGGGGCATGGGGCTTAGCCCAAGCAATTGCCAGGGGGTTAGCCACTTTTTTAGGAGGCATAGCCCTTGAAGTCAGTAAATCACTTTTTCCCTCTCTAATTGCCTATGGATTTGTATTTTTTTTGCAGGGACTAATGCTAGTTTTGGCAATCTGGCTTTTAGATCAAGTTAATGTCAAAGAGTTTCAAGAAACCACGAAAAAAGTAATCCTAGAAGTAATTGCTAGTGAAGTAGAGTAAGTCATAAAATTTTAAGTTATGATTGCTTTTAATTTAAGTGAAACTCTTGAACATTGCTCAAAAATCAGAATGGTGGCAGGACTTTCTACAAGAATGGAATTATCTTGTCTATAGCAGAGCAAGAAGACTAGCGTGGATTACCTTGGCTTACCCGATCGTTGCTATCCCTACCCTCTGGACAATTCGTCAGAGAATAAAGCTCGATGAAAATATCTTATCTCCATTTATTTTGACATTCCTTGTTTTAACTATGTTTGGGGTGTCAGCCTATTTGTTATTTGGTTACAAAACAGCCCGATCGGTTGAGGCTCTGACCGCTAAACATATTAGAATTACAGTCATTTATATTTTTTCTTTAGTAGTAATCTTAAATGCCGTATTTGCAATTGTTTGGAGATTTTATGGACTTAATTCTCCCTATTTGATTGGGTTACCTATCCTTAGTATTTTATTTTTAAGAATCACCAAAACAAGTCTATTTTTTTATGGCTTAAATGCCCTCTTTTATTTTGTTTATATTAGTTTGTTTGAATTTCCCACCGCCTACATTTCGGTTGCCTATATTTCTGGGGCTATTGCCACAATTTTAGGCATAATTATTGCTAATTCCTTATACACTTTAAGGGTGAAAGAATTTATTGACCGCCGCACGATCGAGCAACAGAAATTGGAGCTTACTAATACCTATTTTGATATTGCTAAGCTAAATGACAAACTGCGTGATGATAACCTCCGCATGGGGGTAGAGCTGTCAATTGCTAAGCAAATTCAGGAAGTGATTTTACCGAAAAAACCAGAGTTAGACAGGATTAGTTTCTTAGATGTTGCTGCATTGATGTCCTCTGCAACAGAGGTGGGGGGAGACTATTTTGATGTGTTGGTAGACCATGACCAAACCCGCGCCACGATCGCTATCGGTGATGTGACAGGACATGGTTTAGAAAGTGGCATTTTTACTATTATGTTGCAGTCGGCAGTAAGACTATTTCATCACTCTAATAAATATTCTTTAGTCGAGGCAATCAATTTACTTAATTGCTTAATATACGAAAATGCTAGAAGGATGGAGTCTGATAAGTGTGTTACTTTTGTGTTACTAAAATACGACCGGGGCAAAATTCAAATTTGCGGTCAACATGAGGATATTATTTTAGTTAGAAATACAGGCAATTTAGAAACGATCGATACTGCTAGTTTAGGCTTTCCTTTGGGTTTAGAATATGATATTTCTGCCTTTGTTAGACAGAGAGAAATTCACCTTAACTACGGCGATGTATTAGTCCTTTACACCGATGGAATCACAGAAGCAATTAACAATGAAAAAGAGATTTATGGTATCTCTAGGTTGCAACAAACGATCGTGAAAAACTACCACCGATCGGCGGAAGAAATCAGACAAAATATCACAGAAGATGTAATGGATTTTATCGGTGCCGCTCTTATCAATGATGACATTACTTTAGTGGTTGTTAAGCAAATCTAGCCTCCAGGATTTGCAAAATCCGATCGGTGGCATGACCATCCCCAAAAGGGTTAGCAATCTTAGACATCCGCTGATAAAGCGCTTGGTCTTCTAATAATTGACTAGCTTGGTTAACAATAGTTTGATAATCTGTACCAACTAATTTGGCTGTACCGGCTGCGATAACTTCCGGTCTTTCCGTGGTGTCCCGCAAAACTAAGAGGGGTTTACCCAGACTCGGTGCCTCTTCCTGTAAGCCGCCAGAGTCTGTCATCACTAAGTAACAATGCTTAAGGGCGCTGACTAAACTACTGTAGTCTAGGGGTTCACATAGTTTAATGCGGGGATGTTCCCCCAACAAAAGCTGGAGGGGCTGCCGCACAAGGGGGTTGAGGTGGAGGGGCAACAACAGAGCGACATCGGGATAGCGGTCTAAAATTTCTAAAAAAGCACGGGCAATTTGTTCGAGGGGTGCGCCCCAATTCTCCCGCCGATGGACTGTCCCTAAAATTACGCGATACTGTTGGAAAAATTCCGGGTGGGGCGGGCTTAAATCTAGGTCTGCGACATAGAGCAGGGCATCAATGACCGTGTTACCAGTCAGATGAACTTCCCCAGTCACCCCCGATCGGTGTAAGTTTTCCACCGCTTGGGTAGTAGGAGCAAAATGAAACTGAGCAAGTTGACTAATTAACCGCCGGTTAGCTTCCTCAGGATAAGGACTAAATAGATTGTCTGTCCTTAAACCCGCCTCGACGTGCCCAATCGGAATTTGATGGTAAAAAGCCGCCAAAGCGCTGGCAAATGCCGTAGTGGTGTCCCCCTGCACCAACAAAATCTGGGGCCCAAATGCCGGTAACACTTCCTCTAAGCCCCTCAAACTATTACAAGTAATCTGGGTGAGGGTCTGCTTGGGTTGCATGATGTTGAGATTCCGATCGGGCTGGATCATGAACAAATCCATTACTTGGGCGACCATCTCTTGGTGTTGCCCCGTCAGAATTACTAGGCTTTCCCATTGGGGGCGTGCCCTTAACGATCGGATTATGGGAGCTAGTTTGATCGCCTCTGGGCGCGTGCCTAAAACTACTGCAATTTTCATGGCAACAAATTATCATATTTAACCAAAGTTGCCACCCATAAATTTCAAAAAAAGCTACAAGAGATTGTGGTTTAACGTTTGAAACTAGATCGAAAAACTAGAAGAGTAAGGTTAGTGGGGGGATGGGTGACCTGGGATTCGAACCCAGAACCAGCGGATTAAGAG
>Ga0272446_1003155_pt1 | contig 21288 bp, 18 predicted proteins | sample YNPCB0061_FD_194587 | JGI IMG/M metagenome (GOLD analysis project Ga0272446, IMG submission 194587) | Hot spring microbial mat communities from Yellowstone National Park, WY, United States - YNP-CB-006-1 | ecosystem: Environmental > Aquatic > Thermal springs > Hot (42-90C) > Sediment | place...
TGGAAGGCACCAACCTTTCCGAGGGCCGAGGCACCACCAGGCCCTTTGAGCTCTGCGGCGCCCCGTTCATCGATCCCCATGCCGTCATGGCAGAATTACCGAAACGCCTTGATCTGCCCGGGGTCATCTTCCGGGCGACCTGGTTCCAACCCACCTTCCATAAATGGGCCGGCGAAGTCTGCGGCGGCTGGCAGCTGCATGTCACCGATCGCCGGGCCTATCAGCCCTATGTGACCACCCTGGCCCTCCTGCAGGTGATCCTGGAACTTTACCCGGACCACTTCCAGTGGCGCCAACCGCCATACGAGTATGTCCATGACCGTTTGCCTTTTGATCTGCTGACCGGCAACCCCGCCATCCGGGAGGGGCTTGCGGCCCGGGTGCCGGTGCCGGTCCTGGCGGCCCAGTGGCAGGCGGAATTGGCAGACTTCCTGAACGTCCGGCAGGATTACTTACTCTACGACAACTGCGCCAAATGAGCTGGAGAGGGGCCTCGGCCCTCCTCTCAAGACCTGGCGCGCCGCCTCACCTTAACAGGCGCGGCCCATGGCCCCGGGGCCGAACAGGTGCGTCAGGGCCTCCTGCACCCGCCCCACCTCCATGACCTGTAAGTCGCCCACTGCGGCGGTCTGGTCCTGGCGGTGGCGGGCAATGAGGGCCTTTCGGAAGCCCAGTTTTACTCCTTCCTTGAGGCGCAGATCCGCCTGGCTGACGGTGCGGACTTCGCCGGTGAGCCCCACTTCGCCAAAGATCAGGGTGTCAGCCGCCACCGGCCGGTCCAGGAGGGAAGAGGTTAAAGCCGCAACAATCCCCAGATCTGCGGCCGGTTCACTCAGGCGGACGCCGCCGGCCACGTTGACAAAGATATCCTGACCGGCGAAGTTGAGGCCCAGGCGTTTTTCCAGGACCGCCACCAGCAGAGACAGGCGGCCGGCCTCGATGCCGCTGGTCTGCCGGCGGGGCATCCCCAGGCTGGTGGGGGTCACCAGGGCCTGGACTTCCACCAGGATGGGACGGGAGCCTTCGATGCTTGCCACCACCACCGACCCTGGCGCCTCCAGGGAACGCTCGGAGAGAAACAGGGCCGAGGGGTTGGCAACCTCGACGATGCCGGTATCGTGCATCTCGAAAACCCCCAGCTCCTGGCTGGGGCCGAAGCGGTTTTTGACGGTGCGCAGCAGACGATACGTATGGGAGCGGTCCCCCTCAAAAGAGAGGACCGTATCCACCATGTGCTCCAGGACCTTGGGTCCGGCAATGGTCCCTTCTTTGGTCACATGACCGATGAGGAAAATGGGAATCTGACTGCGTTTGGCCACTTGAATTAATTGAAAGGCCGTCTCCCGCACCTGCGTCACCGAGCCGGGGGTGGCCGGCAGGGCGGCGGCGTAAAGGGTCTGAATGGAATCCAACACCAGAAATTTGGGCCGGTTGGTCTCCAACAGCTGCAGGATATTTTCCAGGCAGGTCTCGGTGGCCACCAGCAGGGTGGGGGAGGTGATCCCCAGGCGATCGGCCCGGAGCTTCAGTTGCACCGCGGATTCTTCCCCGGAGATATACAAACCGGGAGTCCGCTGGCCGCAGAGGCGATCCAGGACCTGGAGCATGAGCGTGGATTTGCCGATGCCGGGATCGCCGCCCAGGAGGATGACCGACCCGGGCACCACGCCGCCGCCCACCGCCCGATCGAACTCCCCGTAACCGGTAGGCCGGCGGTCTTCCGGCGAGGCGGTCAGACTGAGGAGCGGGATAGGTTGGCTGCGCCCGGAGGGGCCAGCGGGGCGCAGGGAGAGGTGGTCCGGCGCCACCACCTCTTCCACAAAAGAACTCCAGGCCTGGCATTCAGGGCATTTGCCCAACCATTTGCCGGTCTGGAAGCCGCACTGTTGGCAGACAAAGATCGTCCGGGGTGGTTTGGGGCTCATGCCAATCGGTCCTCGGCCAACATTTTGATGGTCCAATCAATGATCATACGGTGACGTGAGAACGAGGCACACCTGAACCTGAATAATTCAAGATAGATAACATGTCCAAGTAAATAAGGTTTCCGGTTTCCAGAAAAATCCATTCCCTCCTCGTTCCCAAGTTCAACTTGGGATCGAGGGGGGAAAAATAAAAAATCCATTTCGTGGCGCCGGTCTCCAGACCGGCGAACTATCGGCAATACCCTTGCCCAGCGAACCTGGAGGTCCGCTCTACGAGGGCTTATCCTAAACCATACAACTACAGGCGGCCACCTCGATTTTCATGCTTCGCTGGTGACTTTTATAAGGAATGGCAATTAATCAGGTGGGGGCGGTTGATTTGCCTCATGGGCAATAAACCGGCCCACCAACCAAGCCACCAGGACGGCCACAAAAAACTGGCCCGTTATTGCTTCCACCATGGTCAGGACCCGCCCCACCGGAGTCAACGGGAGGATATCTCCCATACCCACGGTGGTAATAACCATAATACTGTAATACATGAACGAACCATGGAGAAAGCTCAAGGATGTCTGCACCAGAGGGGTGGACAGATTAAAGCTCTGGGGTTGATAAAAAAAGAGCAAGCCATAGAATTGGGCAAAAATGAGGGCCAGGATGAGATAGGCCACCACCAAGGCAAAAATGTGGTCTAAGGTGATATACCGGCTGCTGAAAATATACCTGAGGATAGCAGCCAGACACAGAAACAAGAGAACAATATCAACCTTGATCCCCCAGCGCAAATACCGCAAGCGCTGGGCTGGATCGGGTTGGAAAAGAGCAAGCGCCGTGAAGAGGACCGAAGTGCCCAAGAGAATCCAGAGTAAGGTTCGGTAGCGCCAGGGTTGCGCCCCGGTGGACAGGGAGACCAATAAGGCGTTGAGAAGAAAAATGGCGGAAAAAAGTCTGGCAAGCCAGTCATAATCGAAAAAAGGAATGAGAATGGTAAACAACAGGATATAAAGAATGAGCTGCAGAAAGCGCAGCTCTTTGAACCTGATCCATAAGGTGGTGATCACTGGTCCTCCCTGACCTCCTCCCCGGAGAAACCTATTGCCACGACCTGCTATGTCTGACTGCTGGCGTCCAACAGACGGCGCAGCTCATCCCCCTCCAGGATTTCCTTTTCCAGCAGGAGTTTGGCCACCCGATCCAGGGCCTCCCGTTTGCCTTCCAGAATGTCTTTGGCCCGGTCATAGGCCCGGCGCACCAGGGCGGTCACTTCCCGGTCGATCTCCTGGGCCGTGGCTTCGCTGTAATCCTTGGGGGACGGCGGCATCATGGCCTCCAAAAAGAGGGGGCGGCGTTCCCGCTCAAAGGTCACCGGCCCCAGGGTTTGGCTCATGCCATACTCCCGGATCATGCTCCGGGCAATGTCAGTGGCCCGGTACAAGTCATTCTGGGCACCGGTGGAGGCCTCCTGGAAGACCAGCTCCTCGGCCACCCGGCCGCCCAGGAGCACGGCCAGGCGGTCCTCCAATTCGGACCTGGTCATGAGATAGCGGTCTTCAGTGGGCAGTTGCAGGGTATAGCCCAGGGCGCCGATACCCCGGGGGATGATAGAGACCCGGTGCACCGGATCGGCCGTCGGCACGGACTGGGCCACAAGGGCGTGGCCGGTTTCGTGATAGGCGACGATCTCCTTTTCCCGGGGATTCATCACCCGGTTGCGCTTTTCCAAGCCGGCCATGACCCGATCGATGGCCTCTTCAAAATCCTCCATGGAGACCGCGCTCTTGTTCTTGCGGGCTGCCAACAGGGCTGCTTCGTTGACAATGTTGGCCAGATCGGCGCCCACCATGCCCGGCGTCCGGGCCGCGATGGTGCTGAGTTTGACATCCCCGGCCAGCTTGACGCCCCGGACGTGCACCTTGAGGATATCCTCGCGCCCCTTCAAGCTGGGCCGATCCACCAGGATCTGGCGGTCGAAACGGCCCGGCCGGATCAAGGCCGGGTCCAGAATCTCCGGCCGGTTGGTGGCCGACATGATGATGACGCCTTTGCGGGTATCAAAGCCATCCATTTCCGACAACAACTGGTTCAGGGTATTTTCCCGCTCTTCATGGCCGCCGGTGATGGGGCTGACGCTGCGGGCCTTGCCGATGGCGTCCAACTCATCAATGAAAATAATACACGGGGCCTTTTCTTCGGCCTGGGCAAAGAGGTCCCGCACCCGGGCGGCGCCCACCCCCACAAACATCTCCACAAAATCGGAGCCGGTCAGGCTGAGGAAAGGCACGCCGGCCTCACCGGCCACGGCCCGGCCCAGCAAGGTCTTGCCGGTGCCGGGAGGCCCTACCAACAGGACGCCTTTGGGGATCTTGCCGCCCAACGACTGGAATTTCCCGGGATTCTGCAAAAATTCGATGATCTCCCGGAGCTCCTCAATGGCCTCGTCCACCCCGGCCACATCCTTGAAAGTGACCTTGGTCTCATCTTCCACATAGAACTTGGCTTTGCTCTTGCCGATGGACATGAGCCCGCCGCCGGCCCCGGCGCCGATCTTGCGGATAAAATAAATCCATACCCCCATGAGCACCAGCATGGGGATGAGCCAGGAGAGCAGGGAGGTCAGCCAGGTCCGATCCATCCGGGCGGTATAGGAGATGCCCTGACTATCCAGGCGGCTGAGAAGGTCCTTATCCTCCAGGCGGACGGTGGTGAAATGGGGTTCGACCGCGCCTTCCTGCTGCATCATGGCGGCCAACTCCGGATTGCGGTCGTTTTTGATTAAAAATTCCACCCCTGCCGGCGTCAATTTACCGGTGATGAGGTCGGTAGTAATGACCAGATCCCGCACGCCCTTTAAATCAATGAGTTGGCGGAAATCACTGTAGCTGACGGTCTGCAGCTGGCGGAGTTGCAGATAATTCTGCGCCACCAGAATAGCTAAGAAAAACAACACTAAATACCACAGGGAAAAGCGGGTCATGGTATTTTGCATGCTGGCAACCTCAGATTGGAGACGACGAATATTGGGAAAGGCCGGGCTTTCCAGACCTCGACCGCTGGAAAAATTTAATCAGCCATTAACTTGCCATTTCCATAACTGCTGATAACATAATGTTTAACGTATTTTTTTGCAAGCAGATAACATACTCAGCCACTTCCGGAGGCGGCGCCCCCTGCCCGCGCGGTGGCTGCCAACCTTGGTTGACCGAGACCAGAGGCGATATCATGAAGATTCTGACCGCTCCCCGCATGGAACGCTGTATCGGCTGCCAGTCCTGTTCCCTGGCCTGCGCCCGGGAGGTCCACAAACGCCTCTCCTGGGACACGGCCGGGATTCGCATCCACACCTCCGGCGGCCTCTCCACCGGTTTTGAGGCCCGCACCTGCCTGGCCTGTCTGCCTGCCCCCTGCGCCGCCGCCTGCCCCACCGGCGCCTTTGCCCAACGCAAGGGCGGTGGGGTCATCGTCCGGAAGAAGCTCTGCATCTTCTGCGGCGCCTGTGCCGAGGCCTGCCCGGTGGACGCGGTTTTCCTGGATGAGCGCGGCGAACCTTTCGTCTGCCTGCATTGCGGCAAATGCGTGCCTTTCTGTCCCCATAACTGTCTGGAGATGATCACCGTCGCTGCTGCCGGCGACCAAGAGGAGGTGGCCCCATGATCCGGGATTATTTTCGGGTGCTCAAAGTGGATCTGGCCACCGGCCGGGGCCAGGTGGAGACCCTGGAAGGTCGGGACCTCTTTGTGGGCGGCAGCGGCCTGGCGGCCCTGCTCTTCCAAAAATACGGCAAACTCGCGGCCCCCTGGGATGACCCGGAACAGCCCCTCATCTTTGCCATCGGCCCCCTGACCGGCTACTTCCCCCTCATGAGCAAGACGGTCATGGGTTTCAAGAGCCCCTACCATAATCAGTATGCCGAATCCCATGCCGGCGGCCGCTCGGCCCTGGCCCTGCGGTTTGCCGACTACGACGCCCTGGTGATTACCGGCCAGGCCTCCCGCCCCAGCGTCCTGGCCGTCGGCTCCCGCCATCTCAAGGTGCACGAGGCCGCCTATCTCTGGGGCATGGATGTGGTCACCGTGGGAAAGTTCCTGCGCCGCAAGACCCCCGGCGCCGGGCACCGCAGCATCATCCGCATCGGTCCGGCCGGGGAAAACCGCGCCGCCATTGCCGGCATCAATGTGGACACCTATCGACATTTCGGCCGCCTGGGCGGAGGTGCGGCTCTGGGGGCCAAAAACCTCAAGGCCATCGTCATCCAGGGCGACGGCAGCTTCCCCCTGCCGGCGGGGCCGGAGTACGCCAAATTGTTTGCCGACGTTCATAAACAACTCACCCAGACCCGGATGATGCAGAAATACCATAATCTGGGGACGCCGGCCAATGTGGCGCTCTTAAATGACAAGCAGGCCCTGCCCATCCGCAACCTGCAGCAGACCTCAGCCCCGGAGATCGCCGGCATCACCGGCGAACGGTTTGCCGAAGACGCCCTGCTCCGCAACGTTGCCTGCGCCGGTTGTCCGGTGGGCTGCATTCACCTGGGGTATGTGCGCCTCCGCTTCCACGCCGACCACCGCTACTATTTCCGGCAGGTGGGCTATGACCATGAACCCATCTTTGCCGTCGGCGCCATGCTGGGCGTCACAAACTGTGCTGACGTCCTGCAGCTCATTGATATGACCGAAAAAATGGGGCTGGACGTTATGAGCGCCGGGGTGGCCCTGGCCTGGGCCACCGAAGCCGCCGCCAACGGCCACATCTCCGAGCAGGAGACGGTCGTCCCGCTCACCTTTGGCGGCACCAAAACCTATGAAGAGGCCCTCCGCCACCTGGCCCTCGGGAGCACCGATTTTTACCGCCTCCTGGCCCAGGGCACGGCCACCGCCGCCGCCCATTACGGCGGCCAGGACTATGCCTGCGTCCTGGGTCAGGAAATGGCCGGCTACGCCACCGGCGAGGTCTTTTTCGTCTCCCAGGCCCTGGGCTTCCGCCACTCCCACCTGGATTCCGGCGGCTACGCCTTCGACCAGAAGCATGAGGACCGCACCGTCGAGACGGCTTTGGCCTTTCTCCTGCAGGAGGAGCGCAGCCGGGTCCTCCTTACCTCCCTGGTGGTCTGCCTCTTTGCCCGGGAGGTCTATCAAGACTCCCTCGTGGCCGCATGCCTGCATTCCCTGGGTTATGGCACCTTGGCCGACCGGATGGACACTGCCGCCCAACAGATCCAGCAACAGCGCTGGCACCTGCGCCTGGCCACCGGCTTCGACCCGCAGCAGATCAGGATCCCCAAACGCTTCCTCGAAGTACGCACCTGGAAGGGGCCCATCGATCCGGCCTTTCTGGAAACCCTGCGGCAGCGCTATGCCGAGGCCATTATTGACTTGGCCGGCGTTGCTCCGGCCGTATGAAACAGGGCCTGTTTCACCTGGAAGCTAGCCCCGTGCCAGGACAAACCCAGAGGGTCTCTGCTGTCATATTTTCCCTGTCAGTCGGCAGCAACAGATCGACAGCGCCTTCATCCACTGGCGAGACGAGGATCACATCGACTGCAACGCGGTATCTCTGGCCATGACATTATCGGCAGGAGCCCTGCCATCGCCCTTCTGACTGCTCAGACTGGCTTAATGTTATCAAGCCGGAGGTCTTCTGTACCGGGAAAAAAATGAGGCTCATCCGACTAAAGCGTACTTGGCCTCGTGGATGGCCAGGATTTTGAGCTTGAAGAACTCTTGATCGCGAAATCCATAGGCCTGTCTTTTCATCGTCTTAATCTTGTTATTGGTACCTTCTAGAGGCCCAGTGGAAATGGGATAATCATAGTAGGCTAGAATTCCAGAGCGGTAGAGGCCCAGCGTGGTGGCCATCTTTTGTAACATGCCAACCCCGGAAGCGTGGGCGCGGGCCATCCAGTCCTGGAGAAATGCTGCAGCGGTCTCTTTGTCCGGCTGCTCCCAGAGTTGGCGGAGATCCTCTTTCAGATAGTAAGCGGTCGCTAACGGTTGATTAAGCCGGAGAGCTTCCTCGAGGCGTTCCGCTTCCCGGCGCCGAGGATCAAGATTCTCGGCATTTTTCAGGAGTAGCCAACGGGTGCCCTTGATCACCGGTTTTTCCATCAGGGTTGCCTCGTGATACACTTGCCGACGCAGGTCCGACAGCTTGTCGTTGAAGAGCTTCATAATATGGAAGCGATCAAAAACCAGGACGGCGCCAGGGAGGTTTTGGACCGCCGCCTGGATAGAGGCCGGAGACATATCCGTGGCCACGGCTTTGATCCTGGCTTTGGAACGTTTTAGTCTCTCCCAAAAGGGGTTGAGGGCCTGGGCACCTTTGCCCTCCCCTACATAAACAACGTTTCCTCGTTCCAAGTCAAGAACGAGGGTCAGATAGCGATGCCCTTTGCTGACGGCAATCTCATCAATGGCAATCTGCTGCAGCTGCTTTAATTTGGGACGGGCATACCGCCGACCAAGAAAGCTTTTTTGGATATCCTTGATGACATCCCAACTGACTTGCAAATGCCGAGCCACATCTTTGATGGTCATATGACGAGATAACTCCAGCGCATAACGGGCGAATTGTCGAGTGTCGCTCCGTCGTTCCGGAGCAAAGGGAATCTTGACCTGGCGCAGCATGCCGCAGGCTTTACAGAGCACTCTCTGGACTCCCAGGCGGATATAGACCAGCTTGCGGCCAATAGGCACGCTGCGGAACATCCTGTGGACGACACCTCGCCGGATGACGCGGCGAGATTTACAGACAGGACAGCAAACCTCCCCTTTTTCCTGCTGAATCGTGAAGTGCACGGCACCATTTTGATACTTGGTATTCACATATTGATAGCCACGGATATCAAAAGCATGATACAGTAAGCTAGTGGACATGTGAGCCCCTCCCGGTGATTGATTTGTGGAAAACAACCACTAGGAAAGCAGCATGTCCACTTTTTTGTCAAGCTATAATTTCGTCCAGAGTAAGCAGATTCCGGATGAGCCAAAAAGAATTTACCAGGCGTGCTGGCCGCAACAGTTTGGGGTGCCTTAGGACATCCAGGTCCAATTAGTCTCGACCTTGATGGCACCAAATCGAACCCGACCTTCTGCAATGGAGATAGGTTCCTGAAGGTAATATATAAGAATCGGCAAAGACATTTTCATGGTTCGCGGGTGACTTTTATAAGTAATGGCAATTAGTTAAATACTTTTCCCAATGGGAGGTTATTTTTAAAGACCCGATGACCACCGCGGCGGCCATTGACCGCCTGGTGCATCACTGCATCATTATTGAGTTGAATGTTCCCAGTTATCGTCTGGCTCAGGCTCAAAAGGCCCAAGGAAAGATACCCTGTCAGCAGTAGTTGTCGTTGACCGGCATCCGGCGGCAGCAAGCCTTGGCCGGGGGGAGGTTGCAGGTTCCCCGAAGGCGGATTCGGCCTGCCCCGCATAAGCTTGGTGCCGGCAGGCTCGAATCCGCGTGGCCCGGCCGGCGGCTGGCAAGCCCGCCTATTCCCCCTGGCTGGCACTATCCATAATCTAAAAAAACATCAAGGAGGTTAGCAGAAATTCATTGGTGGGGTAACGGGAAAAATAACTGTCGTTGACAGGAATAAATAGTTGACGCTGATCACAGGGGATTGGAAAATGCAAGCCGGTGGGGGAAACGGGCGGCTATTTTACCGCCACCGCCGGCCACCTGCTTCAGCTGCACCCTGTCCTGGTTGAACTTGATGACCAGCTTTTCTTTGCCGTAGGTCCAGGTGGCGGTGGGGGTGGCAGGGTCGCCGGTCACCGCAGCCGGCTGGCCCAGCAGCTTTTCCACCTGCTGCCGGGTCATGCCCAGGCTGATCTGGTCAAACTTGCTCCGGGCCTGGTCGCAGGCCAGGGGGTTTGGTCTACAATTCTTTTGGACACCGAAGAGGGTAAAATAGGATATCCCAGGAGGTGTCGCAATGGATCAATATGGTGATAAGAAACCAGGGGCATCGGCGGGCGCCCGGAGGGCGAGCGGAGATGACCCTGGCATGATGCACAAAGGCTCCCAGCGCTTTTCGGCCCGGTGCCAGGCCGAAGTTGTCCAGCGCCTTGTGCGGGGAGAAAGCCTGGAGTTACTTTCCCGGGAATTGGGGCTAACCGCCGCTCGACTGTCAAACTGGCGGGAGCAATTTCTCCAATCCGGGCAGGCGGCCTTGAAAAAACACCCCAAAGATGGCCGGGAACTGGAAATCGCCCGGCTCCAGCAAAAGCTGGGGGAAGTGACCCTGGAGAACGAGCTGCTCCAGAAGGAAATTGCGAGATTGGAGAGCGGCCTGCCTTTACCACCACGGAGGCCGAGGAGATGAGCCGGGCCACCTCGCCCGCCACGCAAAAACCTTACTCTCTGGTCCGGGTTTGCCGTGTCTGGCACTGGCAACGTTCTACCATCTACAGGCAGCGGCAAAGCAAAGCCGGGCCGGCCAGCTCCAGCGTGCGACCAGGACCGCCCGGGCCATGCAGCGATGCCGAGCTGGTGCAGCAAATCAAGGCCATCCTGGCCGAGAGCCCTTTTTATGGCGAAGGCTACCGCCAGGTCTGGGCCCGCCTTCGCCATGCTGGTATCAGGACCTCGAAACGACGGGGTTTGCGTCTGCTGCGAGAAAACCAGCTTGTGGTGCAAGCCGCCCATGCAGTTCTTCCTCGCCTGACAAGAAGACACACGTGGGTTGCGCTGTTCCTTCGGCCGGAAGCAGGCACTTCCTGGTCCTTGCCACAGCCCCTCATTTTGCAAACTAGGCGGTCTGCAAAAAGTTCATATGAAAAGCCCCCTGTTTTGCAGAGGCGAGGCAAGCAGCGCCCCTGCAGCGCCCGCTTTTCATGCTTCGCGGTGATTTCTCATCATGGATGTTTTGTCTTTTCTTCCCCTCGCCCACGGGGGGAGAGGGCCAGGGTGAGGGGGACAATCAGCCCAAACTCGTGGCAAATTCTTTAAATAATTTTAATTCTGCCCTGGGTGTAAGCCAAGGGTTGCCGGAAGCGTTAGACTATGAAAACCTACGTAAGGTATAATATCAGATCGGTAATTATTAGCAAGGGTGGAGAAGGTTAGGAAGGAAAAACCCCTTCCCCGGCCCAAGAGTTGTCCTGCTCCTGAGAGCCTGCCCTCACTGGTTGTCGGACGGGGGCCAGGGGTCAGGGATCAGGGGCCAGGGGTCAGGGTCAGGGGGCAGGGGGCAGTAAAATACCGGCATTAGCCCCTCCTTTGCCACCGCCAAGAAATAATGAATCATTCACCTCACCTAAACCCTCTCCCCGCGCTGTGGGCAGAGGGAGCCAAGGACTTCCCGGATGGGCCTGAATGAGAAGCTGGTGCCAAACCCAGGAGGTTGCCTTTCTGTCATTCTGAGCACAGCGAAGAATCTTGTCTTTCCAAATAGATAGAGATCCTTCACTCCGTTCAGGATGACACAAAAAGAGGTTTTGCAACAACCTGTAGGGTCACCATTCAGTTTCCTGGAGATGCGCCATTTTTTCGCCCCTGTTTCAATTCACCTGATCAATTTTGCACTCCCTCCTTTGCCAGCAAAAAAATGTTGACTTTTCCAGACGAAATCTGACAAGATATACAAAGTGAGCGCCCACGGGCGTATTTGATTAACCGAACGTGGAGAATCCCATGAGCAGTGCGGATGACAGTCACAGTTGCCCGACCAAGGAATTAACCCAGGAAGAATCTGAAAACCCTGGACCTCGACGCGTGCGAAGCGCGACCCTTGTTGTGAACTGCCGGCCTGCCATCCGTGGTTAGCCCAGTGGTTCGCCTCCGGCCGCGTCTGTCTTGGCGTCAAGGCCGAACCGGAGGTGAACCGTGCCGAACAAACAGCCCCACCATGTTCCCGAGCTGTGCCACCGGGGTGCTGCCGGGACTGCCAGAATGCCCCACAATCTTGGCGCCGGTGCCTATCTGCTGGTGGGCCCCGAGTTGCTTACCGCCCTTACCTTCCCCGCAGTGATTACCCTGCAGCAATCCTTCCCGGCAACGTGGTGCGTCGTCTGGCCGGTCCCGGACTATCACTTTGATTTCCCTCAATCTCACAGCTTTGCTCACACCCGTGAGACCAGGTTAGCGCCATGATAAGGCTTCGGGGAAATCACGGCGTGAACGGTGGGCCTGCTTCCAGCCAGCGGGCGCAGTCGGAACATGAGCGCAGATTAGTGAAACTCTGTTCCATGCCGCTCCAGGAGGCGTTGTTTGCCCTTCAGACGTCGCTGCAGGGGTTGAGCAAACGGGAGGTGGCAAAGCGCCTGGATGAGTATGGGCCCAACGAGCTGTCCCGGTCCAAACGTCTGGGTTTCTGGGGCGACATGTGGCAACGGTGCCGCAGTCCGCTGGTCATCCAGCTCCTGGTTATCTCCCTGGTGTCAGTGGTCATCGGAGAGATTAAGGCCGCAGTCATCGTCAGCGCCATGGTGCTGCTCAGTGTGGGATTGTCTTATGTCCTTGATCGACGCTCTACCCTGGCAGTGGAAAGCCTGGGGAAGCGGGTCCAGTCCCATACCTTTGTGCTCAGGGAGGGGGTGGAATCTGAGGTCAAGATAGCAGAAATCGTGCCCGGCGATATCGTGCTCTTGCACGCCGGCTCCATTATCCCGGCCGATCTCCGGCTCATCTCGGCCAAGGATTTCTTTGTCAGCGAATCGGCCCTGACCGGTGAAGCCATGCCCGTGGAAAAGGCGGCCGGCGATGCCAACGCCTCGGCGACTTCGCCCCTGGAGCTCGCCAACGCCTGTTTCTTCGGCACCTCAGTCACCAGCGGCACGGCCCGGGGGCTGGTCATCAATACCGGGGTCCGCACTCTCTTTGGTGCCATTTCGGAGCGCTTGACGGAGAAACGGCCGGAGACGAACTTCGACCGGGGCGTACGTTCTTTTGTCTGGCTCATGATGCGGTTCATGGTGGTGATGGTCGGGGCGGTGTTTTTAATTGTGGGCATGACGAAGGGTAACTGGCTGGAAGCCCTGCTCTTCGGCTTGGCCGTGTCGGTGGGCCTGACCCCGGAAATGCTGCCCATGATCATCACCGTCAATCTGGCCAAAGGCGCCTTAACCATGGCCAACAAAAAGGTCATTGTTAAGCGGCTGCAGGCTATCCAAAACTTTGGGGCCATAGACATCCTGTGTACTGATAAGACCGGCACCCTGACCCAGGATCGGGTGGTCCTGAAGCAGCATGTGGATATCTTGGGGCGCCCCAGTGAAGAGGTCTTGAATTATGCTTATCTCAACAGCTATTTTCAGACGGGATTGCGTAACCTCATTGACCGGGCGGTCTTGGAACATTCTGACCTGGATACCCAACAGTGCCGACTGGTGGATGAGCTGCCCTTTGATTTCCAACGCCGTCGCATGTCCGTGGTCGTGGAGTATGAAGGCGATCATGTCCTCATCTGCAAGGGGGCGGTGGAGGAGATTTACGCCTGTTGCAGTCGTTATCAGATAGATGAAGAAGTCTATCCCCTGGTGGATATGATTCGGGGGCACCTGTTCGAGGAGGTGGAAAAACTCAACCGCGCCGGTTTCCGGGTTCTGGGCATTGCCTATCGGGAGTTTCCCCGGGAAAAAACCACCTTCACCGTCCAGGATGAATCTCAACTCATCCTCCTCGGTTATATTGCCTTTTTCGATCCGCCCAAGGACATGGCCGATGAAGCGGTCGAGCTGTTGGCCCAAGCCGGGGTCAAGGTCAAGGTGTTGACCGGCGATAATGGCCTGGTGACCGAGAAGGTCTGCAAAGATGTGGGACTGCCCGTGACCGGGATGATCACGGGAGCCGAGCTGGCCCGGCTCTCTCCGGAAGAGTTTGCCCAGACAGTGCAGGAGTGCAACGTCTTTGTCAAACTGACTCCGTCGCAGAAGGAGGAGATTGTCAGGGACCTGCGCCGCCAGGGCCACGTGGTGGGGTTTCTGGGCGACGGGATCAACGACACGCCGGCCCTGAAGGAGGCTGACGTAGGGATTTCGGTGGATTCAGGCGTTGATGTGGCCAAGGAATCGGCCGACATCGTCCTGCTGGAAAAAAGCCTGCTGGTCCTGGAGGAGGGGATCAAGGAAGGCCGGCGGGTTTTCGCCAATATCGTCAAATACATCCGTATGGGGGCCAGCTCCAACTTCGGCAACATGTTCAGTGTGGTGGGGGCCAGTTATCTGTTGCCCTTCCTGCCCATGCAGCCTCTCCAGGTCCTCACCAACAATCTGCTGTACGATTTCTCCCAGACCGGCATCCCCACTGATCGGGTTGATGCGGAACTGGTGGCCCAGCCCCTTAAATGGAATATTGATAATATCAAGCGGTTCATGGTCTATATCGGGCCCATCAGCTCAATTTTCGATTATGCCACCTTTGCGTTGATGTGGTTTTTTTTCAATTGCCGCGCCTATCTGGATCCGGCGGCCACCGCCGGACAACAGGAGAGCTGGGCACAACTCTTTCAGACGGGTTGGTTCGTGGAATCGCTGCTGACCCAAACGCTGATCGTCCATATCATCCGGACCCGGCGGGTGCCTTTTTTCGGCAGTCGGGCCTCCGGCTACATGACGCTGACCACCCTGATCATTATGGCCATCGGCGCCTGGCTGCCCTATTCACCATTCGCCCCGGCTTTGGGGATGGTGCCCCTGCCGGCCGTCTATTGGGCGTGGATCGCTCTCTTTCTGGTCAGTTACGGAATATTAACCCACTGGGTGAAAACCTGGTTCTTCAACCGCTATGGAGGGGATTAGACGTGGATACGATCTTGGACGCCTTGCAGGCAGGCAGGCTCTTTGAACTGCCTGACAATGACAAGGCAGACGCCCTGCAATTCCTGGCGCACATCATCGAAGCGTTTCCGGAAGTCCCCGCCGGAACCGATATCGTCGGCGATGTCAAAAAAAGGGAAGAGATTGCCAATACTGCGTTGGGCAAAGGCTGGGCCTGCCCCCATGCCCGCGTCCCATTTGATGAAGATCTCATGTGCGTCATCGGTTGGAGTCCCACCGGCATTGCTTATGATGCCCCGGATGGCCAACCCGTGGTGTTGATCGTCATGTATCTGGTGCCCGAAAACCAACGCAACCATTATTTGCGGGAAATTTCTCTGCTGGCCAAGGCCCTGGAGACCTACCCCAACCACGAAAAACTGCAGGCAGTAGAAGACCTGGACGATATTCGCAACTATCTGCTCGATCTGATTGACGTTACCAAAGAATCGGCCCAGGCGGACACCCGGGCCCGGATGATCCGCTTGCAGGCCAAACCGGTAACCGAGGCGGCCCTGTGGCAGGATCTTGCCAACCTCATCGTGGAGCCGGTCACGTTGATCACTGGTCCGGGTCTGAAACCGGTGGTTTTGACCCAGAATCCAACTCTCATGGAAGTGCTCGAAGCCGCGCCCGACCTGATCGGCAAAATCGAAACCGAAGGCATGTATCAGAACGGGGGCTGGCGCCTAGTGCGCCACGGCACGGCAACCTATCAGGGCGGTAGAGCGACCCATGACTGTATCGCCGTCAGACTGCAGGCCAACGTGCGCAACTAACATCATGATGCAGGCCGGCCCTGAAAAATAACCCCTCAAGGTCAGGATAACTTCACTTCTGTAGCGCTAGAACGGTGTTCCCGGATTCTTTATGGGGAACAATCAAGCCTTCCGGCTTTCCCAGATGGTTACCTCTTATCGCAGAGAAGACTATGCGCATCTTAGTGGTAGAAGACGATGCCAAGATTGCCTCATTCATTGTCAAGGGGTTGGAGCAGGCGGGATATGCGGTGGATCAGGCGGCTGACGGGGAGGAAGGGCTGTATCTGGCCCTGAGCGAACCCTATGACGCCGCCATTGTTGATCTGATGCTGCCCAAACTCGATGGTTTGAGTCTGATTTACGAGGCGCGCCGCCGGCAGCGCACCCTCCCCATTATTATTTTGAGTGCCAAACGCACCGTGGACGATCGGGTCAAAGGCCTGGAGACCGGCAGCGATGATTACCTGGTCAAACCCTTCTCTTTTGCCGAGCTGTTGGCGCGGCTGCAGGCCCTGCTGCGCCGGGCCAGCGGCGGTACCGCCACTACCCGATTGGAGTTCGCCGATCTGGTCCTCGATCTGGCCACCCGGCAGGTCTGGCGGGGGGAGCAGAAGATCGAATTGCAGCCCAAGGAATTCACGTTGCTGGCCTATCTCCTGCGCCAGCCCGGCCGGGTGGTCTCCAAGACCATGATCCTGGAGCATGTCTGGGATCTGGATTTTGATCCCCAGACCAATGTGGTGGACGTCCTGGTCTGCCGCTTGCGGAACAAGCTTGACCGGGATTTCGAGCCGAAACTGCTCCACACCATCCGTGGAGTGGGCTATGTCCTTAAACTTCCTTAGTCGCCTCCGCCTCAACCTCAGCCTCCGGCTGACCCTGTGGTTTTCCCTGCTCATACTTCTCACGGCGGCGGCGGTCCTCGGGATGGCGTATTATCTGCTGGCCAACTCCCTGCGGCAGCAGGACCGGGACAGCATCATGACCGCCTTACAGGAATACCAGGCGCAGTATCGGGCCGGCAAACTCATCGCCCTGAGAAATGCCCTGAAATTTGAACGTTCCGCCGGCAAAGCCGATGTTTTTTTCGTGCGGCTGGCCAGCCCTCGCAACCAGACGGTCTTTCTGCACCTGCCGGAGCAGGGGGCCGACTTCGACCTCCGGGCCTTGGAAACCCAGACTACTTTCCCGGCCTGGTTCCATCTCCAGGGGGCCGGCAAAGACGAGGTGCTGGAAATTGCCACGGTGCGGCTGCCGGATGGTTTCCTCCTGCAGGTGGGCAAAGACACGGGTGCCCGGGAAGAGCTCCTGGAACATTTTTACCGCCTGGCCTTGGCCACCACTCTGCCACTCCTCCTGCTGGGACTGGCTGGCGGCAAGTTTCTGGCCGGGCGGGCCTTGGGGCCCATCCGCCAACTGCTCCAGACGGTGCAGACCATCTCGGCCACCGGGACGATGACAGCCCGGGCGCCGCTGCCGCCCGGCGGGGATGAATTGGCCGAACTGGCCCGCCTCTTCAACCAGATGTTGGACCGCATCGCCGGGTTGATGGACGGCATGCGGCAGACCCTGGATCATGTCGCCCATGACCTGCGCACTCCCCTCACCCGCCTGCGCAGCATCGCCGAAGCGGCCCTGCAGAGCCAGGAGCAGCCGGAAGTTTACCGGGAGGCCCTGGCCGATTGTCTGGAGGAGACCGAACGCCTGGCCAACTTCCTCAATACCCTCCTGGACATCGCCGAAGCTGAGGCGGGGACGCTGCCGCTGCACCAGGAACCGGTCGCCGTCGCCCCTTTGCTGAAGGACCTGGTTGACCTCTACCGCTATGTGGCTGAGGATAAACAGATCAGCCTCGCTGCCGATTACCCCGCCGATCTGTGGGTGACCGCCGATGCCACCCGTCTGCGGCAGGCCCTGGCCAATGTCCTGGACAATGCCATCAAATACACGCCCCCGGGCGGCCGCATCACCGTAGCGGCGGCCGCCGCCGGGCCCTGGCGGCGGCTCACCATTGCAGATACCGGGATGGGAATCCCCCCAGCAGAGCTGCCCCGGATCTGGGACCGCCTTTACCGGGGCGACGCCAGCCGGAGCCAACGTGGCCTGGGCCTGGGCCTGAGCCTGGTCAAGGCTATCATTGCCGCCCACGGCGGCCACATCGAGGTCACCAGCCAACCCGGCCAGGGCTCCCGCTTCGATATCTATTTGCCGGTTTGAGGGCAGCATCTATAAAGCCCCATACCTTAATCAAATTTTTGCATAGAGTATACCAATAAAACCAGCAACTTTGATTTTTCTGCTTACCTATATACTAGTGGCCTTGGGTGAGCACAGTCCACGCAAAGTAGACCGCCCTACCGCTGCCCTGTTAGGTGCAGTGCTGATGGTGGCCACCGGCGTCCTGACGCGTGCTGAAGCCAAGGCGGCCATTGATTTCAGCACGTTGGCGGTCTTATTCGGCCTGATGCTGCTCTTGAATATCCTCTTACAGAGCGGTTTACCTACCTACTTGGCCTTTAAAGCCCTGGGCCTCTGCCGTGGTCCCAGGACGCTCCTGGCCTTGGTTGTCTTTACCGCCGGCCTCGCTTCGGCCCTGATGCTCAATGATACGGTCTGTCTTTTGGGTACGCCGTTATTATTGGCCATGACCGCCCAGGTGGGATTGCCGGCTACGCCCTACCTGTTAGCCCTGGCCACCAGCGCCAATATCGGCAGTGTCATGACCCTGACCGGCAACCCCCAAAATATCATCATCGCTCAAGCTTCTGGTTGGAGTTGGGCTGGGTTTGCCATGATCATGGTACCGGTAGGGTTGATCTGCCTGACCGTTAACCTGCTCCTCTTGCTGCTCATATTTCATCGTTCCTTGGCCAGGCTGCGTTTCAAGCAAGCCGCGTATCTGCCTCCGGACCTTGAGATCAATTTACCCTTAGCCGGCAAGGGCATCGTAGTCTTTGTGGGGTTGATCATGGCGTTTCTCTTGGGGGTCCACATGGATTTTGCCGCCCTGGCCGCCGCCACACTGCTGCTGGTGTGGTCCAACCGTCCCCCGCGCGACGCCCTGGCGAAAGTAGATTGGAACCTGTTGTTATTTTTCGCCGGACTTTTTATCGTTATCCAAGGCCTTATAAAAGCCGATGCGGTCCTGCTGCGCCAACTGGAAAGTTGGGCCGGCCCCCTTGGGACCCATTTAAACTGGCAGAATCTGAGTTTCATGAGCGCCGCAATCATCATCGGCAGTAATATCTTTTCTAACGTCCCGTTAGTGCTTCTGGTTATTCATTGGGTGGATACCATGTCCCATCCGGCTTTCCTCTGGCTCCTGCTGGCCTTGACCAGCACCCTGTCCGGTAACCTCACGTTGTTCGGTAGCATGGCCAATCTGATCGTGGCTCAAGGGGCGCAACGGCGCTCGCCGTTAACCTTTGGCGACTTCCTGTGGGTGGGTATTCCCATCACCTTAACTACTACTGGCATAGGCGTGCTCATCTTATGGCTTTTCTGGCGGTGGGGATTAGTTTAGGCAAGGTCTGACAGGGTATCAGACAATTTGATCGGTGTCCATCCGGAAAGTCTTTCGTAGCCTCCCCTCGTTACGCCCCCAGAAGGTCCGGGTGGGGGAAGAATTGTGGCCCGTTATTCAGGCGATGCCTTCGGGCTCGGCTTACCATATCAACTTCATAAGCCACCTTGCCATATTGTCATCTTGCCGCAAGGTGGTGGTAATCTGCCGGTGTTAACCTAACCTCCGAAAGCACCCGTCAACAGTTTATAAATTTCTGGGTGCACAAGGAGGAAGATGATGTCAAAAACAACAAGTAATGTCGGTTATGGGATCCTGGGCTTGGCGCTGGTTCTGGCCTTGAGCCTGGCTGGTCCGGGATGGGCGGCAATGGCCGCAACGCCGCAGTATCCCTGCAGCATCAAGGTTCCGGAGCCGGAGCCGGCAAATCTGGCGACTTTGGCCAAGATTACCCCGGACCAGGCCAAAGCCGCAGCGCAGGCAGCCCGTCCAGGCTCTCAGGTGAAGCAGGTGGAACTGGAAAACGAAAACGGCTGCCTGGTGTACGATGTTGAATTTGTCGACGGCTGGGAAATTAAGATTGACGCCGGCAACGGCAAAGTCCTGGATCAACACCAGGAAGGCCCCGAAGAAGGAAAAAAGGAGAGGTAACCTGACGCGGCGCGCTCGGCCCCTTTGTGGCAGGGCCGATCGCGCCAGGAGGCCGCCCACCTTGCCAACTTGTCATGTTCCGGTAAGGTTGCGGTAATCTTGCCTGGTTATCATAAAGACAATCACGATACCCTCAAAGGAGTAGGAGCTATGAAGAAGCAAGTGCAAATTTCTCTGGTACTGGTGGTCCTGATCCTGTTAAGCGCCGGCGTCGCCTGGGCCAAAAAGGACAAGGGCGGCGCCGGTCCTCAGATGCCGCCGGTAATTACTGCCGAACAGGCCAAAACCACGGTGACTGCCGCCCTGCCCAAGCTGACCCCGGGCAAACCCTTTACCAAAACCGGCAAACAGGGAGATATCAAACTGGAGGTGCCGCTGACCCTGGAGAATAACATCGTCGCCCGGGTGCGCCTGAACCCGGCCACCGGCGAGATTCTCACCAAAGGGCAGCGCGTTTTCATCCAAAAACTGACGGTGACCCCGGAACAGGCGAGCCAGACCGTGCAAGGGGTGGTCCGAGACCTCCAGACCGGCGCCCCCAGGTTGGGCAAACAAGGGGAATGGAAGGTGCCGCTCCTTTATAAAGGAGCAGTGGTGAGCGAGATCTCCGTCCACGGTCAGAACGGCAGCATCCTCCCCGACTGGAAGGCCTCGAAAGATGCCACGATGTTTGGGAGATAATACTCCTCGCTGGCCGGGGCGAAGCCGGTGGCTCTTGACCTGGCTGGCTGTCTGTCTGGGCACCGGGGCCGGTTGGGCTGGGATGCCTCCCCCCACCCAGCGCCAGCCGGCCTCGCCCCCACCGTGCAGCATCAGGGTGCCGCAGCCGGAGCCGGCCGATCTCACCCCCTTGGCCAGGGTTTCGGCCGCGGCCGCCAGGGCTGCGGCCGAAGCGGCCTATCCGGGCGCCCGGGTCCGGGCCCTGGCCCTGGAGAACGAAAACGGCTGCCTGGTTTACAGCGTCCGGCTCAGCAACGGCCTGGAAGTGAAAGTGGACGCCGGCACCGGGCAAATCAGCCGCTCCGAACCCGATGACGAGACCGAAGAGGAAGAATAAACGCCAAAGGCGCCCGCGCCAACCGCTGGAGGAAAAACCATCCCCTCGTTTCCAAGATTAACTTGGAAACGAGGGAAAATTTTATTTAAAAGTGTCATATGTTATCATTCTGTGGGAGCAAAGCGACCGGAGAATCTCAGATCCAGGTCGCTCAGGTTGACAAAATAGGATTATGCTTTTTCAGCCAACAGAGCCCAGGCGGCGGCGGACCGCCGGCTTGTGGTCACTGCCCTGGAAGTTAGTGGCGAGCTGAGGGCGGCAACGGCAGACTTGCATAAACAGGCCGAGACTGCTTGAAAGCAGTATGAGAAGCTCAACAGCCTGATGCTCAGGATTATCAGGGATCACCTGTTCGTTGACTTGAGCGAGGCCATGGCAACGGCCGCCGCCCCAAGGGGCAGGCCGTTGGTGCGAGACCGAGGAACGGCACAGGGCGGCGCGCACAGCCAGACGCCTCCGTATGAGTTGAGAATATAGTAAAAATATGGCTCATCCGACTAAAGCGTACTTGGCCTCGTGGATGGCCAGGATTTTGAGCTTGAAGAACTCTTGATCGCGAAATCCATAGGCCTGTCTTTTCATCGTCTTAATCTTGTTATTGGTACCTTCTAGA
>Ga0272446_1003156_pt1 | contig 21286 bp, 20 predicted proteins | sample YNPCB0061_FD_194587 | JGI IMG/M metagenome (GOLD analysis project Ga0272446, IMG submission 194587) | Hot spring microbial mat communities from Yellowstone National Park, WY, United States - YNP-CB-006-1 | ecosystem: Environmental > Aquatic > Thermal springs > Hot (42-90C) > Sediment | place...
GCCTTGGCCCCCGGGTCGCGTCCCGGCACGTGGTGTCGACGTGCCGATCCTCGGTTGGTCTTGGGAAGGATCAGGCGACCATGGCGGGCAGCATGACGATGTTGGCCTGAGGTGTTCCGCCGCGTCACGGCCACGGATTTGGTGTCCTGCACGACGATGGTGGTCAGCGTGGCGATGACAGCTTCGAGATGCTTGGCCGGCGCTCGGGGCCAGGGCGGTCTACATCCGGTGCACGCGGAGGCTCGTGTAGGCCGCCGGGCAGGCCGATGCGATGACCTGCCCCGCGTCGGTGGTCCGGGTTGAATGGTAGTGCATCGCAGCCTTTTCTGCCACGCTGGCCGGGAGGCGGAGCGTAGCGGAGCCGGACGGCCAGCGTGGCAGGCGGAGTGCATCGGGCCCCGGAGGCCGGTAGCCCAGGCTGCTGTGCAGCCGGTCGGTGGTGTCGTGGATGCGCCAGCGCTCGATCAGCACGCGCGCCTCGGCCAGGGAATAGAAGATCTCGCGGTCGAGCAGCCCCTCGCGCAGCGTGCCGGTGAAGCTCTCGGTGTAGCCATTCTCCCACGGGCTGGCCTTCTCGATGTACAGCGTCGCCACACCAAGCCGGCCCAGCCATTCCTTCACCACCAGGGCGATGAACGCCGGCCCCTGGGAACTCCGGCCCCTGGTCGGAGCGGATGTGCTCCGGCGGCCAGCGCGCGATGAACACCTCGGTCAATGCCGCCAGCACGTCGTCGCTCGACAGCCGCCGCGCCACCACGATGCCGAGGCTCTCGCGCGTGACCTCGTCGATCACCGTCAGCCTCCGGAACTTCCTCCCATCATGGGTGCGGTCCTCGACGGAGGCGCAGGCCCAGACATGGTTCGCCCGCTCATGGTTCGCCCGCTCATGGTTCGCCCGCTCCGGCCGCAGCCGGATGCAGGAGCCGTCCGCCAGCCACAGGCGACCCCGCTTCGGCTGCCGCTGCGGCACCTTCAGCCCCTCCCGCCGCCAGATCCGCTCGACCCGCTTGGCGTTCACCACCCACCCCGAACGCCGCAGCAGCGCCGTGATCCGGCGATAGCCATAGCGACCGAAGCGCCCCGCCAGCGCGACGATCTGGCCTCTGGCCGACCGTCGGTCTCCCGCCGTCAACGATGCCTCGTCCTCCGCCGGCTGCGGCGGCTTGCGCTGGGTCGAACGGTGCTGCCCCAGCACCCGGCAGGCCCAGCGTTCCGATACGCCAAGCGCCGCCGTGACGTGCCCGATGCAGGCCCGGCGGCGGGCGGGGCTCAGTCGTTTCCCGAAGCCGCCTCTTTCAGGATCAGCTTGTCCAGCGTCAGCTCGGCCACCGCCTTCCGCAGCCGCGCGTTCTCACGCTCGAGCTCCTTCAGCCGCCGCGCCTGGTCGCTCTTCAGACCACCGTATTCACGCCGCCAGCGGTAGTAGCTCTGCTCCGTCACCCCGATCGCCTTCGCCGCATCGGCCACGCTACCGCCCTTCGCCATCAGCCCCTCAGCCTCGCGCAGCTTGCCAATGATCTCCTCGGCGCTGTGCCGCTTCCTCGCCATCTCGCCCTCCTCCGGCGGTCAAAACGAACATACGTCCCGGACCATTCACAGGGGGGAGGGTCAGGGCTCACTATCGGCGACCAGCCGGTCGGCGTGACCGAGCAGCTCGGCTCCGCCCTCACGGGCTGCCGCGAGGGCCAGCGGATGATCGCGGCTGCGATCATGCCGGGCTTCACCTCGACCGGCTGTCCATGCGGCCGATGCGCGCAGGAAGGTGCGGGAACGAAACGCCGCTTCAAGCCCCTTGGAGGCTGGCGCTTCGGCAACATGATCGACGGCTGCCACGCCAAGTGCGTGCTCGTGCCCGCTGCGCAGGGCAAACTCGCGCCGGTGCCTGCGCGCGCTTCGCCCCGGTGGCACGCTCTCGAGCCTCGGCGTCGACTCGTCCGACCTCGCGATCCCGCTCGGCGCCTGCGCCGCCGGGATCGGCGATCATCGCATCGTCACCAGGCTCTGCGCGGGCGGGAAGGAGCGGATGCGGCGGCTGATGGCGGTAACCGAAAGCGGCCGCGTCGACCGCGGTACGATGGTGACACATCGTTTCTACCCCGATCAGACCGAGGCGGCCTATGACCCAGCGCCGTTGCCTGCGCAGTCTCATCGGCGTCCATCCGGGGGCTTCGGGTCGGTGGTTGACGGTGTGGCGTCCACAGCCGACCAACCTGGGCGCAGAGGGACAACCTCCGAAGCAACCACATCTAGCCAACGGCCGCGCGGAATACCGACGCATAGGCCGAGGCGCGGCGGCGCCAGGAGAGATCGGCGCGCATCCCTGCGCGCTGCATCGCCACCCAGGCCTCGCCGTCCCGGAACAGGAGGGCGGCGCGCGCGATCGCGCCTTCGAGTGCGGCGACCGTCACGGGAGCGAACTGGATCCCCGTCGCCACGCCGGCCTCTATCGCGGCGGCGTTCGCGTCGATCACCGTGTCGGCGAGCCCGCCGACGCGCGCGACGACCGGAACGCAGCCGTAGCGGAGCCCGTAGAGCTGCGTCAGCCCGCAGGGCTCGAAGCGCGAGGGGATGAGGATCGCATCCGCCCCGCCGAACATCCGGTGCGAGAGCGTCTCGTCGAAGCCGATGCGCACGCCGACGCGGCCGCGATTGGCCTCCGCCGCGGCGAGGAAGGCGCTCTCGAGCGCCGCATCGCCGGACCCGAGCAGCGCCAGCCGCCCCCCCGCCGCGAGCAGCGCTGGCAGCGCCGCGACGAGAAGGTCGATGCCCTTCTGCCAGGTGAGCCGGCTGACCACGGCGAAGAGCGGCCCCTCGCCAGGCGCAAGCCCGAACTCGGCTTCGAGCGCGGCGCGGTTCTCGGCGCGGAAGGGCAGCGTGCCGATGCCGTAGCGGCGCGCGAGTGACGCGTCCGTGTCGGGCGACCACACCTCCGTGTCGATGCCGTTGACGATGCCGCTGACACGGTCGGCGCGGGCGCGGATCAGCCCGTCAAGCCCCATCCCCCCCTCCGGCGTGGCGATCTCGTGGGCATAGGTCGGGCTCACGGTGGTGATCCGGTCGGCGAAGTAGAGCCCAGCCTTGAGAAAGCCGACGCCGCCGTAATATTCCACGCCAGAGATGGAAAACGCCTCTGGCGGCAGGCCGAGCAGTGGGAAGAGGTCGGCCCCGAACTGCCCCTGGAAGGCGAGGTTGTGGACGGAGAGCACCGACGGCAGGCGGGGCGGCGGGGTGAAGGCGAGATAGGCTGGCGCGAGCCCTGCCTGCCAGTCATGCGCGTGCAGGAGGTCGAACCGCGGCAGCGCTGTCGCCCCGGTTGCGACCATCGCCGCGGCGCGGGCAAGCGCGGCGAAGCGGAGCCCGTTGTCGGGCCAGTCGCCGTCCGGTCCGCGATAGGGGTTGCCGGGCCGCGCGAACAGCGCCGGCGCATCGAGCACGACAAGCTCGAGCCCGGCCGCGCGGCCCGCGAGCAGCCGCTCCCTAGGCCCCGCCTCGCCGATCGTCGCGACGGCGCAGAGCGCGTCGAGCACGGCGGGGTAGCCCGGCAGAAGCGTCGTGACGGCGATCCCCTCGCCCGCGAGAGCGCGCGGCAGGGCGCCAACCACATCGGCGAGCCCGCCCGTCTTCACCAGCGGGAAGCACTCCGAGGCGACGGCGAGGACGCGCACGCCGGCTCAGGCCTGCAGCCGGTCGATCATCGCCTGGGTGATCAGGCACACCCCCTTCTCGGTGCGCCGGAAGCGGGCGGCGTCATGCTCCGGGTCCTCGCCGACGACGAGGCCTTCGGGGATCACGACGCCGCGGTCGATCACCACCTTGCGCAGCCGCGCATGCCGCCCGACGGTGACGTCGGGCAGGACGACGCCCTCCTCGATCCGCGCGTAGGAGCGAACATGCACGCCGGTGAAGAGCAGCGACCGGCGCACCGAGGCGCCGGAGACGATGCAGTTGCCCGAGACGAGCGAGGAGATCGCCTCGCCCCGCCGACCGTCCTCGTCATGCACGAACTTGGCGGGCGGGGTGATCTCGGCATGCGTCCAGATCGGCCAGGACCGGTCGAACAGGTCGAGCTGCGGCACCACGGCGGTGAGGTCGATGTTCGCCTCCCAGTAGGCATCGACGGTGCCGACATCGCGCCAGTAGCTCACCGGTTCCTGCGTCGAGCGCACGCAGGAACGCTCGAAGCGGTGCGCGATCGCCGTGCCGTGGCGGACGATGTAGGGGATCAGGTCGCCGCCGAAATCATGCCGCGAGGTCGGGTCGGCCGCGTCGCGGCGCAGCTGGTCGAACAGGAAATGCGTGTCGAAGGCGTAGATGCCCATCGAGGCGAGCGCGACCTCCGGCTTGTGCGGCTGGCCGGGCGGATCGGCCGGCTTCTCGAGGAAGTCGACGATCCGGCCAGAGGCGTCCACCTGCATCACGCCGAAGCCGCGCGCCTCTTCCCGCGGCACCTCGATCACGCCGACGGTCACGTCGGCGCCGCTCTCGACATGCTCGCGCAGCATCGCCTCGTAGTCCATCTTGTAGACATGGTCGCCGGCGAGGATGACGATGTGGCGCGGCCCGTAGCTCTCGATGATGTCGATGTTCTGGTAGACCGCGTCGGCGGTGCCCGCGTACCAGCGCTCGTCGCCGCCGCGCTGCGAGGCGGGCAGGATGTCGAAGCTCTCGTTCCGCTCAGCGCGCAGGAAGCTCCAGCCGCGCTGGAGGTGGCGGATCAGGCTGTGCGCCTTGTACTGGGTCGCGACCGCCATGCGCCGGATGCCGGAGTTGAGCGCGTTCGAGAGGGCGAAATCGATGATCCGCGTCTTGCCGCCGAAGAACACGGCGGGCTTGGCGCGACGGTCGGTCAGCTCCATCAGGCGGCTGCCGCGCCCGCCGGCGAGCACATAGGCCATCGCCTCGCGCGCGAGCGGCCCCGACCAGTCACGCGATCGCGTCATCCAGTCCCCTCCCGGCAGCCTTGCGGCCGATCATAGACCGAACCGGGGAGCGGAAGTCCAAGGGGCACGGGCGCGCGGGCCGGGTTCGGGCGCTCAGCCCTCGAGCCGCGCCCGGAACTCGGCGATCAGCGCCGCGATCCGCGCCGGGTCGGACTGCTCCATGACGGTGTGCGCGAGCCGCGCGCAGTCGTCGATCGCGACCGCGCGCACCGTCTGCTTCACGCGCGGCAGAGCGCCCGAGCTCATCGAGAGCGAGCGTATCCCGAGGCCGAGCAGAAGCGGGGTCAGCCTCGGGTCGCCGGCGATCTCGCCGCACACCGAGACCGGCATGCGCATCCTGAGCGCTGCCTCGGTGGCGAACTGCATCAGCCTGAGCACGGCCGGGTGCAGCGGGTCGTAGAGATGGCTCGCCCCGGTCTCGGCACGGTCGACGGCGAGCGTGTACATCGCGAGGTCGTTCGTTCCGATGGCGAAGAAATCCGCCTCGAGCGCGAGGCTGTCGGCGGCGAGTGCCGCACCCGGCGTCTCGATCATGATGCCGAGCGGGGGCAAGGGATCGGGAAGGTCGAGCCCCCGCCGGCGCAGCCGACGCGCCACGCGGTCATAGATGTCGCGGGCCTCGCGCACCTCGGCCGGCGTCGTCACCATCGGCAGCAGCACGCGCACCGGCCCGCGCTGGGCGGCGCGCAGGATGGCGGCGAGCTGCACCTCGAACAGCTCGTGCTCCTTGAGCAGGAGGCGCAAGCCACGCACGCCGAGGGCAGGGTTGTCACCGCCCGCTCCGGGAACGATCCCCTTCGCGACCAGGCTCTCGATCTGCTTCTCCCCGCCCCAGTCGAGCACGCGTATGGTCACCGGGTCGCCCTGCATCGCCTCGACGACCTGGGTGTAGGCCTCGGCCTGGGCATCCTCGTCAGGCACGTCGTCGCGGTTCATGAACAGGAACTCGGTGCGCAGGAGCCCGATTCCGACGGCGCCTGACTGGGCGATCATCGCAAGCTCGATCGGCAGTTCGAGATTGGCCTGCAGCTCGACGGGCTCGCCGTCGCGCGTCACCGCCGGCAGGCGGCGCAGTTTGGCCAGCCGCTGCTTCTCGCGCGCATGCGCGGCGAGGGCCTTGCGCGCGGCGGCGAGCGTCGCCGCGGTCGGGCGCAGCGTCACGGTGCCGGCCGAGCCGTCGACGATCGCGGTCGTTCCGGGCTCGGCCTGCTGCATCAGCCCAGGCACACCGAGCACCGCGGGCAGGCCGAGCGCGCGCAGCATGATCGCGGTGTGGCCCTCGAGCCCGCCTTCCTCGGCGGCGACGCCGGCGAGCCGCGCCGGCTCGAGCAGCGCCGCATCCGAGGGCGTGAGGAGTTCGGCAACGAGCACCGCGCCGTCGGGCAGCGCGGCGTAGTTGCGCCAGGGCGTTGCGGTGAGGTTGCGCACGAGCCGGCGGCCGATCTCGCGCACCTCGTCGGCGCGGCGCTGGCGGGCGGCGCGGTCATCGCTGCCGGCGGCGGCCATCGCCTCGGCGAGCGCCTCGGCCTCGTCGGCGACGGCGGCCTCGGCGTTGACGCGCTTCTCGGCGATGGCGCGGCGGATGCTGCGTGTGAGCCGCGAGTTGCTGAGCATCTGCGCATAGGCGTCGAGCAGCGGCTCGAGCTCGCGCTCTGCCTCCTCGGGCAAGACCGAGAGCCGAGCGCGCAGCTTGGCGAGCTGCTTCTTCGAGAGCGCGACGGCGGCGTCGAAGCGTTCGAGCTCCCAGGCCACCTGGTCCTCGAACAGGGCGCGGCGCTCGATCGCAGGCGCTCCCTCGGCGGCGGTGGCAAGGCGGCCGATGCCCACCCCGGGCGAGACGGCAAGCCCCTGCAGGATGCGCTCGCGCCCTCCCCCCTCACGCCCGCCCCCTTCACGTCCTCCGGGGCGCCGCGCCTCGCCGCGCGCGGCGGCGGCCTCCGCCGCAGGCTTGCGTGGTGGCCTTGGCTCAGTCCTCATGGAAGCCGGCCTCGACCAGGCCGGCGAGCGCTTCGAGGGCCTCGCGCGCGTCCCATCCCTCGGCCTCGATGGTGATGGGGCAGCCCTGGCCGGCGCCGAGCATCATCAGCCCCATGATCGAGCGGCCGGAGACGGCGCTGCCGTTCCTGCGCACGGTGATGCAGGCCGAGAAGGTCTCGGCGAGCTTGACGAACTTCGCCGCCGCGCGCGCGTGCAGGCCGCGCTGGTTGCGGATCACGAGGTCGCGGGCAAGCGGCGGAGGGGCGTTCGGGTCGCCCTCGGCGGGGAAAGGGTCAGAGGGATCGCGCGGCTCCTCGCGCGGCCATTCCTCGCCCATCTCGGCCTCCGGCATCATCGTGGGTGATCGTCGCCGAGCAGGCGCGAGGCGGCGCCGATGTATTTCCGCCCCGCCTCCTGCGCGCAGGCCACGGCGCTCTTCAGCGGTTCTGAGGAGCGCACGGCGGCGAGCTTGACGAGCATCGGCAGGTTCACGCCGCCGAGCACCTCGACGTTGCGCCCGTTCATGGCCGAGATCGCGAGGTTGGACGGCGTGCCGCCGAACATGTCGGTGAGCAGCACGACGCCATCGCCGGTGTCGACCGTGGCGATGCCCGAGAGGATGTCGGCCCGTCGGCTCTCCATGTCGTCGTCGGGGCCGATGCAGACCGTCGCCACCCCCTGCTGCGGGCCGACGACGTGCTCCATGGCGAGGCGCAGTTCCTCGGCCAAGCGGCCATGCGTGACGAGGACGAGGCCGATCATCGTGACGCGGCGGTCATCGCGATCGGGAGCCGGCAAGCGCATGCCGGCCGGAACGCGAAGGGAAGGGTGAGCTCATGGCCCCTGGGTCGCATGTGCCGCAGTGCCGCCTGCGGCTGCCCCGGTTTCCGCAGCCGACCGGATGTCCCGGTGGGCGACGGCCACGCGCCAGCCGCGCTCGCGCAGGTCGGCGCCGAGCCGGTTGGCGACCATCACGGAGCGGTGCCGGCCGCCTGTGCAGCCGATCGCGATGGTGAGGTATTTCTTCCCCTCCCGGACGAAGCGGGGCAAGAGCGGAAACAGGAGCCCAGTCATGCGGTCATAGAATGCGGCGAAATCCGGGTCGCCGGCAACGTACTCTGCCACCGCCGGATCGAGGCCGGTGAAGGGCTTCAGCGACGCAAGGTAGTATGGATTTCGAAGGAACCGCACGTCGAACACGAGATCCGCGTCGCGCGGCAACCCACGCGCGAAGGAGAAGCTTATCACCCCGATCCACAGCGCGGTTCCGTCGCTCTGGGCGAAGCGCGCCTCGATAGCGGCGCGAAGATCGGGCAGCGGCATCTCGGAGGTGTCGAGCACGACGTCGGCGATCGCCTCGATCGGCGCGAACAGGGCCCGCTCGCGCTGCACGCCCTCGAGCACGCCACCCGAACCGGCCATCGGGTGGCGCCGACGCGTCTCCGTGTAGCGGCGGAGCAGCGTCTCCTCATCGGCGGTGAGGAACACCACGGTGAGGTCGAGGCCCGGGTCGGCGCGGCCCTGCTCGACGAGTGTGGAGGCGGCATCGACATCGAGGTTGCCGCGCCGCGAATCGATGCCGATCGCAAGCGGGACCGGCTGGTCACGGTCGGCCAGCATGCTCGCGACGACGCCGAGCGGCGGGTTGTCGACCGTCTCCCAGCCGAGATCCTCGAGCACGCGCAAGACCGAGGACCGCCCCGCCCCGGAGAGGCCCGTGATGACCGCGACCGGGCGGCGAAGCGTCGCGTCGGTCATCGCGCCGCGGCCTCGGCAGCGCTGCGGGCGAGCGAGCCGGCCTGGCAGGCGGCGTGCCCGGCGAGGATGTCGAGCGCGAGCCCAACGCGCGCGACCGCTGAGGCAGCCTCGGGGTCGATCATGACAGTAGGCAGGGTGTTGCCGGCGAGCGTCGTCACAGCGGGCTCTGGGAGGCGCTCCTGGCGGTCGCGCGGCGCGAGCGCGACGGCGAGCGCGAGGCGGGCGCGCGCAAGCGTGCGGCCAAGCCGGATGATGCCGATGCCGCGCACCTCGATCAGCCCAGCGAGCGCAGCCGGTGCGCTGGCGGCGAGACCGTCCGGCTCGAGCGCGATGTCGACGCGGTCATCGGCGACGAGAGCGTAGCCGGCCGCGACGAGCCTGAGCGCGAGGTCCGACTTGCCGCTGCCGGGTGGGCCGAGCAGCAAAACGCCAAGCGGCTCGGGCGCTGCGTCGCGGGCGCAGCAGGTGGCGTGGATCTGCATCGGCGCCGTCAGTCAGGCATGAGCGCGGGGTTCGCTGTCAAGCACCGTGTGGTGCCGGGCTCACGCCGCCGGCAGACGCACGACGAAGCGCGCCCCGCGCACGGTTCCGTCCTCGCCGCGTCGGTTCTCGGCGGTGATCGTGCCGCGCAGCGCCTCGACGATCTGGCGCGAGATGGAGAGGCCCAAGCCCGAATGCTGGCCGAAGCGCTCGCCACGCGGGCGCTCGGAGTAGAACCGCTCGAATACGTGCTCGAGCCGCGCCTCGGGGATGCCCGGCCCCTCGTCCTCGACGGCGATCTCGACCATGCCGCCGACCGCCCGCCCGGAGAGGCGGATCGTGCCGCACTCCGGGCTGAAGCTCACCGCGTTGGCGATCAGGTTGCGCAGCACCTGCACGAGCCTGCCCTCGACCGCCCGAACCGCGAGCCCCTCGGCCGGCGCCTCGACGACGATTCGCGGCTCGCGCTCGCGCCTCGTCGCCTCGTGGAGTTCGGCGAGTGTTGCGAGGATCGGCGCGACGTCGATCGCCTCGGTCGGGGTGCGGGAGAGTTCGGCATCGACGCGGCTCGCATCCGAGATGTCGCTGATCAGCCGGTCGAGCCGCTGCACGTCCTCGGCGATGATGGCCAAGAGACGCTCGCGCCGCTCCGGGTCGTTAAGGCGGCGGAGCGTTTCGATCGCGCTGCGGATCGAGGTGAGCGGGTTCTTGATCTCGTGCGCGACATCGGCTGCGAAGCGCTCGATCGCGTCCATCCGCGCCCAGAGCGCCGAGGCGCTCTCGTCGAGCGCGTCGGCGAGCTCGCCGATCTCGTCGCGCCGGGCGATCAGGTCGCGCGGCACGCTGCCCGACCGGCCGCGCCCCTCGCGCATCCGCTCGGCGGCGCGGGCGAGCCGCCGCACCGGCCGGGCAATCGTCGCGGCGAGGTAGATCGACATGCCCACCGTGACCCCGAGCGCGATGGCAACGGTGGCGAGGATGGTCATCCGTACCTGGAACAACGCCTCGTCCACCTCGCGCGCCTCGCGCGTGAGCATCACCGCGCCGACGGTGCGGCGGTTGCGGCTCACCGGCACGGCGACGGAGGCGATCAGCCGCCCATCTGCGGTGCGCCGGAGCACCGGCTGAGCGTCGCCCTCGGCGTGGCGGGGGAAGTCGGCAGCGAGATCGGGCATCCAGTCGGCGCCCTCAGGGATGGTCGGGTAGGTGAGGCCACGCACGAGCACCGCCATCGCCGCCTCGTGGACGCGCGCGAGGATCGTCGCGGCAAGGCCCCTGGGTGGCTCGATCGCGGGCAAGGGCTCGGTCACCACCGTGCCGCCTGGGCCGGGCAGGACGCGGCTGTCGGCGATCAGCGTTCCGTCGGGGGCGTAGAGTCGCGCCTGCGCTCCGGGCGTCGGCTCGACGATGCGGCGCAGGAGCGGGCGCGCGAGCTCGGCGTTGATCGAGGGCGCCTCGGGGTTCTCGATGCTCGTCGCACTCTCGCCGATCGCGCCGGCGTAGATCTGCGCCTGCACCCTGAGCCCTGCGGCGGCAGCCTCGACGAGCCCCTCCTGGTAATCGTCGAGATAGAGCAGGGCGGCGGCGAGCAGCGCGACGGGAAGAGCGTTGACGAGCAGGATGCGGCGCAAGAGCGGCGAGAGCAGGCTGCGCGCGCCGGTGCTGCGCGAAGGCTTGGCCTGGCGCGTCGGCGCCGCCGGTGCCTCGGCCGCCGCCTGCAGCGCCCCCTCGGGCATCGGCGCCGGAGCCCGCGGTCACGCCCTGCCGCCGTCACTCCTCCTTGTAGCGGTAGCCGATGCCGTAGAGCGTCTCGATCTGCGCAAAACCGGTGTCGACAGTGCGGAACTTCTTGCGGATCCGCTTGACGTGGCTGTCGATCGTGCGGTCGTCGACGTAGATGTTCTCGCCGTAGGCGGCGTCGATCAGCTGGTCGCGGCTCTTGACGATCCCGGGCCTCGCCGCGAGCGCCTTCACGAGCAGGAACTCGGTGACGGTGAGCTGAACGTTGGCTCCTTTCCAGAGGCAGAGATGGCGGTTCTCGTCGAGGGTGAGGGAGCCGCGCGTCAGCACCCCCGAGGAGGGCGCGCCTGAGCCTTCGCCGCGCGCTGCCTCGTTGCGCCGCAGGAGCGCGCGGATCCGCTCGAGCACGAGCCTCTGGCTGAACGGCTTGGTGATGTAGTCATCAGCGCCGAGGCGCAAGCCCATCAGCTCGTCGAGCTCCTCGTCCTTCGAGGTGAGGAAGATCACCGGCAGCGCCGAGTGCTTGCGCAGCCGCTGCAGGAGTTCGAGCCCGTCCATGCGCGGCATCTTGATGTCGAGCACGGCGAGGTCGACGGGCTTGGCGGTGATGCCGTGCAGCGCGCTCTCGCCGTCGGTGAAGGTGCGCACCTGGAACCCTTCCGCCTCGAGCGTCATCTGCAGCGAGGTGAGGATGTTGCGGTCGTCGTCGACAAGGGCGATGGTCTGCGCCATGGAACTCCTCCGCCCCGGGCCTCGTGCCGGGGACGGTGAGTATGGCCGAAACCGGGCGAGGCGTGAACGCATGGCGCTTGACGAGGCGGCGAGGATGGCGTTGGCCCAATCGCGCGAGGCTGCACCAGGCCTCGCGCGCGGGCTGATCCGCGCCGCCGCCGAAGCGACGCTCGCCACGAGCGATGACGGGCAGCCCTATGCGAGCCTCGTGACGCCCGCGACCGCGCCCGACCTCGCGCCGCTTCTCTGGCTCTCGGCGCTCTCGCCGCACACGCGCCACCTCGCCCGTGAGCCGCGCTGCGCTCTGCTCTTCGCCGGGCCGGCGCCGGGGCCGAACCCGCAAACGCGCCCGCGCGTGACGGTCACGGGCAGCGCCGCGCGCGTCGAGGGCGAGGAGGCAGCGACGTTGAAGGCGCGCTGGCTCGCCCGCCACCCCTACGCTGCCCTCTACGCCGACCTTGCAGACTTCTCGCTCTGGCGGGTCACGATCGCCGAGGCGCAGGTGGTCGGCGGCTTCGCGATGGCGCACCGGCTCGGCGCCGCCGCGCTCGCGCCCGCCGCCGCCGCCGTCGCCGCGCTCGCCGCCGCCGAGGCCGGGATCATCGCGCACGTCAACGCCGACCATCCTGACGCCTGCGACGCGATCGCGGCCGGGCTGCTCGGCGGCGAGGGCGAGGGCTGGCGGCTCGTCTCGGTCGATGTCGATGGCTGCTTCCTTGCCCGCGGCGAGGCGGTGCTGCGCCTTGCCTTCGACCCTCCGGTCGACGGTGCCGACGGCGTTCGCCGCGCGCTGATCCTTGCCGCGCGCGCCGGCCGCGCCGCGCTCGGCCGCCCGGAGCGCTGATCGCGCCGGCCCATGCGCGGCCGCATCGCGTGCGGGGGTTGCGGCCGCGGCAAGGTGGCGTCTAGGCTGATGCATCAGAAGGTCGCGCGGTGGCGCGGCCGCGGCACGGCGAACACGCCGCCCGTGGGGAGGACGGCCGTGACGCCAGGCGAGGCGATCGTCGACAGCGCGAGGGGCGAGGACACCGAGCTCTGTGCCGCTGACCCGATGAGGCACCCGATGGCGTTTGCGGACGCGATCGACATCGGCGCGATCGTGGCGCAGCAGAGGATGCGTCCAATCCCGCACGCGAGCCAGCCGCGGAGGATCGTCGCGTTCCTCGCCGCAAAGCGAATGGCGGTGTCGCGGATCCCGCTCGCCGCCTGAGCGGGCGCCGGGGCGGAGGAACGAGGGAGAGGGAATGGCCACGGTCGAGGTGAAGGACGTAACGAAGGTCTTCGGCAGCACCCAGGTGCTGCGCGACGTCACCGTCTCGATTGCGGACGGGGAGTTCGTGGTGCTCGTCGGCCCCTCGGGCTGCGGCAAGTCGACGCTTCTGCGCATGATCGCTGGCCTCGAGAACATCACTTCGGGAACGATCTCGATCGGCGGGCGGGTGGTGAACACGGTGCCGCCCAAGGACCGCGACATTGCGATGGTGTTCCAGAACTACGCCCTCTATCCGCACATGACGGTGTTCGAGAACATGGCGTTCTCGCTCAAGCTCGCGGGCGCGCCGAAGGCGGTGATGGAGGAGGAGGTCGGCCGCGCGGCGAGGATCCTCGGCCTCGGCCAACTGCTGCACCGCTATCCGCGGCAGCTCTCGGGCGGGCAGCGCCAGCGCGTGGCGATGGGGCGCGCGATCGTGCGCAACCCGCAGGTGTTCCTGTTCGACGAGCCGCTCTCGAACCTCGACGCCAAGCTGCGCGTGGCGATGCGCGCCGAGATCAAGGAGCTGCACCAGAGGCTCGCGGTGACAACAGTCTACGTCACGCACGACCAGATCGAGGCGATGACGATGGCCGACACGATCGTGGTGATGAACCACGGCGTGGTCGAGCAGGTCGGCCCTCCGCTCGAACTCTACGACCGGCCGGCGAACCTGTTCGTCGCGGGCTTCATCGGCAGCCCGGCGATGAACATGTTCGAGGGACGGATCGAGGACGGCGCCTTCCGCATGGGCGAGGGCCTCGCCTGGCCGCTGCCGGCCAACGGCTCGACGCACCGCCCGGCCGAGGTGATCTACGGCATCCGCCCCGAGCACCTGCGCATCGACCCCGCCGGCATCCCGGCCGAGGTGCAGGTGGTCGAGCCGACCGGGTCGGAGACGCAGGTGGTGCTGCGCTGCGGCGGCACGCCGATGCTCGGCGCGTTCCGCGAACGCATCTCGGCGCGGCACGGTGATATCCTGCCCGTGCTTCCGGACCCGGCCCTGGTGCACCTGTTCGACCGCCGGACCGGACGGCGGATTTCCATCCACTGACAAAACGAAACGGAGGAAACATGACACAGGTCCTGACTCGGCGCGGGACGCTCGCCATGGCGGGGGCGACGCTCGCTGCCGGCCCCGCGGTCGCGCAAGCCCCCGCATCGGCCCCCGCCCCCGCTCCCGCAGCCGGGGCGGCGCCCGCCGCTGCCCCTGCCGCCGCGCCGTCCGTCTCGCCGATCGCCGTCGCTCCCGCGGCGCGGCCGGCCTGGCCAATCGAGCAGGGCGCGAGCCTGCGGATGCTCCGCCCCGTGCGCTTCGTGCAGCCGGACGAGGAGGTGTGGCGCTCCAACTGCGCGAAGTTCACGCAGCAGACCGGGGTTCCGGTGCGGGTCGACTTCGTTGGCTGGGAGGACATCACGCAGCAGACGGCGGTCACCGCGAACACCGGCGCCGGCCCGGACATCATCGTCGGCTTCGATGGCGCGCCGCATCTCTTCGCCGACAAGATCCACGACCTCTCCGACATCGCGAACTATCTCGGCGCGAAATACGGCGGCTGGCGGCCGCTCGCCGGGGCCTACGGCATGCGGCAGGGCCGCTTCGTCGGCCTGCCGATGGGGGCGTCCGGCGGCCCCTGCGTCTGGCGCACCTCGGCGCTGCGCGAGGCCGGCTTCGAGAGCCCGCCCGATGACCATGCGGGCTTCCTCAGGCTCTGCCAGGAACTGAGGCGGATCAACAAGCCGGCGGGCTTCGCGCTCGGCAACGCTGTGGGCGACGGCAACGCCTTCGCCAACTGGCTCATCTGGTCGCATGGCGGCGCTCTGGTGGACGAGCAGGGCGTCGTCTCGATCAACAGCCCGGAGACGATCAACGCGCTCAACTATCTTCGCGAGCTCTACCCGACCTTCATCCCCGGCACCCTCGCCTGGACGGACATCTCGAACAACCGCGCCTATACCGCGCAGGAACTCTGGCTGACGCAGAACGGCGTGTCGCTCTACTTCTCGCTGAAGAACGATCCGGCGACGGCGGCGATCGCCGAGGACACGCAGATGACGCCGATGCCCAAAGGCCTTGCCGACAGCCCGCCGAACGCTGGCCTCACCCTCAACGCGATGATCTTCCGCCACAGCCGCTTCCCCAACGCGGCGCGGGCGCTGCTTGCCTTCCTCATGGAGGCGGAACAGTACGACCCCTGGCTGCAGGCCAATATCGGCTACTGGTCGCAGCCGCTCAACGCCTATGCCGAGAGCGCGGTCTGGCAGAGCGACCCGAAAATCACGATCTTCCGCGACACGATGAACAGCACGTTCTGGAACGGCTATCGCGGTCCGATCACGGAAGGCTCGGTCGCCGCGACGGCCGACTACGTGATGGTGCAGATGTGCGCCGCCGTCGCCTCGGGCCAGGCGACGCCGCAGGCGGCGGCGCGCGAGGCGGAGCGGCGGGCGCAGCGCTTCTTCCGCGCCCGGTGACGGGTGGCGGCGGCGCGCCGGCCTGGCGCGCCGCCAGCCTGGAAAAGGAACTCGGGGGCGATGATGGACACGACACCGGCCACGATCGCCGCCGCCCCGTCGCGCTGGGCGCCCGTCCGCCGCGAGCAGACCTGGATCGGCTGGCTGCTCGACTGCAAGCCCTTCCTGATCGTGATGTGCCTCCTGCCGGCGGTCGGGCTGCTCGGCGTCTTCCTCACCTATCCCCTGGGCCTCGGCATCTGGCTCGCCTTCACAGACGCGACCATCGGCCGGCGCGGCATCTGGGTCGGGCTCGAGAACTTCGAATACTTGTTCGGGGACCCGATCTTCTGGAACGCCGTGTTCTTCTCGGTCTTTTACACCGGTATCGCAACGATCGGCAAGTTCGCGCTCGGCCTCTGGCTCGCTCTCCTGCTCAACAACCACATGCCGTTCAAGAGCTTCATCCGCGCCATCATCCTCGTGCCCTGGATCGTGCCGACGGTGCTCTCGGCGATCGCCTTCTGGTGGATCTACGACCCGCAGTTCTCGATCATCTCCTACGTCTTCGTCGACGTGCTCGGCTGGCGGACGACCAACATCGACTTCATCGCGACCGCCTGGCCGGCGCGCTGGTCGCTGATCGCGGCCAACATCTGGCGCGGCATACCGTTCGTGGCGATCTCGCTGCTCGCGGGGCTGCAGACCATCCCGCCCTCGCTCTACGAGGCCGCGATGCTCGACGGTGCGACCGCTTGGCAGCGCTTCCGCTACATCACCGTGCCGATGATCATGCCGATCCTCGCGATCGTGATGACCTTCTCGATCATCTTCACCTTCACCGACTTCCAGCTCGTCTACGCGATCACCCGGGGCGGGCCGGTGAACTCGACGCATCTGCTCGCCACACTCGCCTTCCAGCGCGGCATCCCGGGCGGTCAGCTTGGCGAGGGGGCGACGATCGCCGTCAGCATGATCCCCTTCCTCGTGTTCGCGACGCTGTTCAGTTCCTTCGCGCTCGCGCGCCGGAAGTGGCAGCAGGGAGAGAGCAATGACTGAGGGCCGAGCCATCGGCGACGGCGCGCCGCCACGGCCGCAGGACACCGCGCCGGAGCGGATGGCCTGGGACAGCCGGCAGCGGCGCTTCATCACGATCTACCTGCCGCTCTGGTGCTTCATCTTCATCCTGCTGTTCCCGTTCTACTGGATGACCGTCACGGCCTTCAAACCGAACGCCGAGCTGATGGACTTCAAGAACCACAACCCGTTCTGGATCACTTCGCCGACGCTCGCGCACATCAACCATCTGCTCTTCAACACCGCCTATCCCTCCTGGTTCGTCACCACCATGGGGGTCGCCGTCGGCGCCACCTTCCTCTCGCTCTTCGCCTCGACGCTCGCGGCCTACGCGATCCAGCGGCTCAGGTTCAGGGGCAGCCAGTATGTCGGGCTTGCCATCTACCTCGCCTATCTCGTTCCGCCCTCGATCCTCTTCATCCCGCTCGCGACGATGGTGGTAGAGCTCGGTCTGTTCGACACCCCGCTCGCGCTCATCCTCGTCTACCCGACCTTCCTCGTGCCGTTCTGCACCTGGCTCCTGATCGGCTACTTCAAGTCGATCCCCTTCGAGCTCGAGGAATGCGCGCTGATCGACGGCGCCACGCGGCTGCAGATCCTCTGGCGGATCACGCTGCCGCTCGCCGTGCCTGGGCTGATCAGCGCCGGCATCTTCTCCTTCACCCTGTCCTGGAACGAGTTCATCTACGCGCTCGCCTTCATCCAGTCCTCGGAGAAGAAGACCGTTCCGGTGGCGATCCTGACAGAGCTTGTCACCGGCGATGTCTACCAATGGGGCGCCCTGATGGCCGGCTCGCTGCTCGGCTCGCTCCCCGTCGCGATCGTCTATTCCTTCTTCGTCGACTACTACGTCGCCTCACTGACGGGGGCGGTGAAGGAGTAGCGGGCGGCCATGGCGCAGTCGGGCTTCCGCCTGTGATCGAGACGACGATACGGAGACACTCCACGTGGCACGGTTCACCATCCTCACCCCTGCCGGCGCCTCCTTCACCACCTCGGGCGGCGGCTACGACCACGAGCTCGAAGCCCTCGAAGGGCTCGATGCCGAGATCGTCGAGTGCCCGGCCACCGAAGAGGGCTTCATCGCCGCCGCCCCCTCGGCCGACGCCGTCTATGCCAAGGGGATGAAGTTCACCAGGCCGATGATCGATGCGCTGACGAAATGCCGCCTGATCGCGCTCGGCACGGTCGGCGTCGACTATGTCGATGTCGCCGCCGCGACCGCGAAGGGCATCCCCGTCACCAACTGCCCAGACACCTTCATCGAGGAGGTGGCCGACCATGCGATGATGCTCCTGCTCGCCACCCACCGCCGCGCGATCGAGCAGGACAGGATGGTGCGCGAAGGGCGCTGGGCGGAAGGGCGGCCGCAGCTGCTCAAGGTGCCGCGGCTGATGGGGATGACGCTCGGCTTCATCGCCTTCGGCCGGGTGGCGCGCGCGGTCGCCCGACGCGCCGCACCCTTCGGCCTGCAGATGATCGCCTACGACCCCTATGTCGAGGAGCTCACCCTCTCCGACCACGGCGTTCGCCCGGGCTCGCTGGCGGAGGTGCTCGTGCAGTCCGATTTCGTGTCGATGCATCAGCCCGACACCCCGCTCACGCGCGGCTTCCTCAAGGAGGCGCATTTCCGGCAGATGAAGCCCTCGGCGATCTTCATCAACACCGGCCGCGGCCCGACGGTGGACGAGGCGGCCCTGATCAGAGCGCTCGAGGAGAAGTGGATCGCCGGCGCCGGCCTCGACGTGTTCGCAGTCGAGCCGCCGCGGCCCGACAACCCGCTGCTTGCGATGCCGCATGTCATCCTCTCGCCGCACAACGCCTCCGCCTCGTCGCGGTTCGATCCGGCGCGGAAACGGCGCGTCGGCCAGGAGCTCGCGCTCGTTCTCTCCGGCCGCTGGCCGATGAGCTGCGTGAACCCGACCGTCCTGCCGGCCTCGGGGCTTCAGCGCTGGCAGCCCTACGCGATGACGCGCGGGCCGAATTCCTGAGCCCCGCCATCCCGAATCGCGGAACCGGCTTCCACGACGCTCAGCCGCTCGGTAGGGTCCGCCCCCGGACAGGGCGAGTCGGCGATGGCGCGGACAGGACGGGCGGCGGTGCAACGGGCGAAGCCGGTGCGCGACCCCTCGCAGGTGCAGTCGCTCACACGCGCGCTCGCGCTCCTCGACGCGCTCGCCGCAAGCGCTGACGGGATGAGCCTCGGCGACCTCGCGCAGACGGTCGGCCTCGCCCCGTCAACGGCGCACCGGCTGCTGACCACGCTGCAGAGCCAGCGCTTCGTGCGCTTCGTCGCGGCCGAGGGGGTATGGCAGGTGGGCGTGCAGGCCTTCACCGTCGGCCAGGCCTTCCGCCGCGCCCGTGACCTGCTCGCGCTCGCAAGGCCCGTGATGCGGCGGCTGATGGAGGAGAGCGGCGAGACCGTGAACCTCTACATCGAGGAGGGCGGCGAGGCGGTGTGCATGGGCCAGGTGGAGAGCCGGCAGATGATGCGCGCCATCGCCCGTCCCGGCGGGCGGGTGAAGATGCACTGCTCCGGGGTGGGCAAGGCGATGCTCGCGCGGCTTCCCGAGGCCGAGGTCGCGCGCATCCTCCGCGCCCACGGGCTCGCGCGCATGACCGAACGCACGCTCGATACGCCAAGGCGCCTGCGCGAGGACCTTGCCGCGACGCGCGGCCGGGGGTTCGCGGTCGATGACGAGGAGCATGCCGTCGGCATGCGCTGCGTCGCGGCCGCGATCCTCGACGAGGACGGCAGGCCGCTTGCGGCGCTCTCGCTCTCGGGGCCTGTGGCGCGGATCGGCGATGCCGCGCTCATGGCGGCGGGCGGCCTCGTCGCCGCCGCCGCAGCGGCGGTGACGCGCGAGTTCGGCGGCCGCGCAACGGCCTGATCCGCCGCGCCCGGGGCCGGCGCATTCCGCATCGTGGAAAGCCGTTTCGATCCGCTTGCGCAAGCGCTCCGGCCGCGCCATCTCCCCGCCGAGGCCAGCGGTGGCGGGCCCAGGGAGTTGTTCACGCAGGGAACGTCCAGGCGAGGGAGAGCGGGCGATGCCGAGGATGCCGGCGGTCGAGGCTGCGGTCCGGGTGCTCGAGAAAGAGGGGGTCACGGTCGCCTTCGGCGTTCCCGGGGCGGCGATCAACCCGCTCTATGCCGCGCTGCGCCGCCGCGGCTCCATCCGCCACATCCTCGCCCGCCATGTCGAGGGCGCCTCGCACATGGCCGATGGCTACACCCGCGCGGCGGCGGGCAATATCGGCGTCTGCATCGGCACCTCCGGGCCCGCGGGCACGGACATGATCACCGGCCTCTACACCGCTCAGGCCGACAGCCTGCCCATCCTCTGCATCACCGGCCAGGCGCCGCGCGCGAAGCTGCACAAGGAGGATTTCCAGGCCGTCGACATCGAAAGCATCGCCAAGCCCGTGACCAAATGGGCGGTGACGGTGCGCGAGCCCGGCCTCGTGCCGCGGGTGTTCCAGCAGGCCTTCCACGTGATGCGGTCGGGCCGCCAGGGGCCCGTGCTGATCGACCTTCCGGTCGACGTGCAGAACGCCGAGATCGAGTTCGACGACACGACCTACGCGCCGTTGCCCGTCTACAAGCCGTCGGCGACGCGGGCGCAGGTCGAGCATGCGCTCGGGATGCTGGCCGAGGCTGAGCGTCCGCTGATCGTCGCTGGCGGCGGCATCATCATCGCCGATGCCTGCGACCTGCTCGTGAGGTTCGCCGAGGTGACGGGCATCCCCGTGATCCCGACTCTGATGGGCTGGGGCGCGATCCCCGACGACCATCCGCTCATGGCCGGCATGGTCGGTCTGCAGACCTCGCACCGCTACGGCAACGCAACCTTCCTCAAGAGCGACTTCGTGCTCGGCATCGGCAACCGCTGGGCCAACCGCCATACCGGCTCGATCGAGGCCTACACGCAGGGCCGCAGGTTCGTGCATGTGGACATCGAGCCGACGCAGATCGGCCGCGTGTTCAACCCCGATTTCGGCATCGTCTCCGACGCCGCCGCTGCGCTCGCGCAGTTCGTCGAGGTGGCGGAGGAATGGAAGGCGGCGGGCCGCCTGCGCGACTGGAGCGCCTGGGCGGCAGAGTGCCTGCACCGCAAGCGCACCATGCTGCGCAGGACGCATTTCGACCAGGTGCCGCTCAAGCCACAGCGCGTCTACCAGGAGATGAACGACGCCTTTCCGCGCGACACCTGTTATGTCTCGACAATCGGACTCTCACAGATCGCCGGCGCGCAGTTCCTGCACGTCTACAAGCCGCGGAACTGGATCAACTGCGGCCAGGCCGGCCCGCTCGGGTGGACGCTCCCCGCTGCCCTCGGCGTGCGCGCGGCCGATCCGCACCGCGAGATCGTGGCGCTGTCCGGCGACTACGACTTCCAATTCCTCATCGAGGAACTCGCTGTCGGGGCGCAGTACAAGCTGCCCTACCTGCACGTGGTCGTGAACAATTCCTATCTCGGATTGATCCGTCAGGCGCAGCGCGGCTTCCAGATGGACTTCGAGGTGAGCCTCGCCTTCGACAACATCAACATGCCGGAGGAGGAGGGGGTCGCCGGCTACGGCGTCGACCACGTCGCGGTCGCCGAGGGCCTCGGCTGCAAGGCGCTCAGGGTGAAGAGCCCCAACGAGTTCAAGGAGGCCTTCGCGAAGGCGCGCGCGCTGATGGAGGAGCACCAGGTTCCGGTGGTGCTCGAGTTCATCCTCGAGCGCGTGACCAACATCTCGATGGGCACCGAGATCCACAACGTCACCGAGTTCGAGGAGATCCTCTGCCTCGACCCTTCGCTCTCGATCGGCGATGTCTCTGGCTCAGTGCTGAACAACGGCACGGCGACGGCCCAGCCCGCGCCGGCGAAGA